>OGLS01000058.1_pt1 | contig 118347 bp, 87 predicted proteins | sample 1572881 | NCBI WGS metagenome assembly OGLS01 (sample SAMEA2582013, study PRJEB24529) | metagenome | biome: Human gut stool | place: China | collected 2011
AAATCAAAAGTCCATAGTATCTGAATTGTATTGAACCACGATATTAAAAGAAAGGGAACGTGTGATAATTAACTTCCTAATTATCATACAAGGACAAATGAATAATATCACAGATTTACTAGACCTTGAAGACTCTGATATAAAGATTTCAGACATTATTATTGAAGGTCAAACCAAAACTCTTATTATCGAAACTCCACCTGTTGCCAGCTATTGTCCAATCTGTGGGTTTCGCATGCACTCTCGTGGTGTAAAGAAAAGGACTATTAACCATCCCATTCTTCAGGATGGTTATTCCTTGATTCTACTACTCAAACAGCGCCGTTGACGTTGTTCCAATCCAGACTGTCTGTATGAAGTTAATGAATCCTTCCGCTTTGTTAACAAGGGACGTAGAACTACAAATGCAACTGACATGCTCATTGTAGAGGCATATCGAGAAATCTTTTAGAAACATCCGCATCTATTGCTAAAAGATTCCATATGTCTGACACATATGTGCATGAGATCTTTGACCGTTATGTCAAGCTGGACAGGCTTTCTCTTACAGATGCCATTTCCATTGATGAAGTTCACCTAGATATGGATGATGACTGTAAATACGCATTGGTCATCCAGGATTTCCATTCCGGTGACCCCATTGACTTGCTTCGCAGCCGAAGAACTTCCGTAACGGAACCGTACTTTGTCTCAATCCCTGCAACAGAACGGAATCAGGTAAAATACCTTATTTCCGACATGTACAATCCTTACATTGCCTATGTAGAAAAGTACTTCCCCAACGCAGTCCCTGTTGTTGATTCATTTCATGTAATTCAATGGATTACACGCTCTATTGACAACTACATACGGCAGCTTCTAAAAAAATACAGGCAACGCGACCGTGAATATCAGGACAAGCTTTCCTATGAACAGCAACGACCTGTTTCACTTCCGCCATCAGACGAAGTATACCTTCTGCAAAAATACAGATGGTTAATTCTGTCCAATCAGTCCAACATCCGGTACCACAGTGACCCTCGCATGGATTCTCATTTTCATGTATTAATGAACACCTATGATTACGAAGATGCTCTCTTTCAAATTGATCCAAACTTGAAAGATTTTCGAAACTTAAAAGAGATGTACGTTTATCTAATGGTCCCATCGAATCCATTAACCGCAAAGTAAAAGATTTAAAGCGACTGGGCAGAGGTTTCCGCAACTTTGAGCACTTTCGCAACAGATTTCTTTTTGCAACCAGACAAACACCGGTGCTTAATGGAATCACTGATTATAACCCTGTAACTTATTATGAAGAAAATGATTTTTAGGAGGAAATCACATGGAAAACTACTGTGCATTTAGCAAAAACTACACTTGCCTTAAATGGCTTGACTACATAATAACACGTCAAGAACTAGAGGAAGCAAACTCTCTCTGTCACGGAAACTGGATAGAGATTCAACGCAAGAACCAATACATTCAGACCCTACAGGAGATTCTGGACAGCAATCACATCTCATACCCCGATGAAATATAGTTTGATTTAATAAAAGGTCTGGCTACCCAGCCAGACCCTCACGAAAGGCCCTAAAACCAGACCCTATTGACAAACCCTAAAATAGATTGGCAAACCCTAAAGAACTTTGATTATCCTATTTTGTATAATCATTCTAAATATTCTATACAGTCTTTATCGTTTGTGGACTTTTTGCAAGCAATTCGCAAGCATAACTATCCGTATTTAACCAACTCCTATTTGAACCTCTTCAGGATAATATCCTATTTTTTCATTCTGCTTTTTATACGCTTCTAATAAATATTGTTCTGCAGATAAATTTTCTGATACAAATAAGCTAAGCTGATTTCTATTTGGGTAATACATATCTAACAATCTTTCATTTATATCTTGTTGCGTCTGAATTGTATTATCTGGCATAATGTGTTCAATTGAATATCCCGCTTTATAAAATGCATTCGTGACAAGAATTGCCCTATGACATTCAATCGGATCTTTTTCTGTACACATAAAAGCGATTCTAAATCCTTGTTTAACACCTTTTTCAACATTATCAAATCCTTTTTTAAATCTTGAACTATTTGCAACTTTTTCAAAATCCAAATATCCATTTGTCGAATACAAAGAAGAATCTGTAGGTCTTGCTCCAAAATAATTTCCCATAAACGCATATTCTATACCATTACTTTGCAAAACAGGTCTTATGCTTTCTCTATTATAGCTTGCTGCAAATTGCGAATATGGAGTGCTTCGAACATCTAATATATAATTTACATCGTGACTTTTCAACAAATTGATAAAATAATCGACTTGATGTTGAGAATGTCCTATTGATAATAATGTCTTCTCCATATAATCCTCCTCGACATGCTAGTACAATATCTGTGCTACAACACAAAGTGTTGTCTATGTACTCGATAAGAGGCTTTCTATTTACCTTATCCTTATTGTGGATATACCAAGCATAGGCTTCTTCCAACCCCTGTTCTAATGATTTTACATCGCCCATTAGTTCATACTGCAAGGAAACATCCAAGCAATACTCATACTCATAAAAACTAAAATAATTCCTTTGTTCAATATCTTGATGAATTTCTACAAATGTAGCTTGTTTTCCAACAACAGCGTAGCATAACTCTACCCACTTACGAATCGAAACACCTTCCTTATTTCCTACGTTAAAGATACGCTGTGACGGTTTTACTTTCAACAGAACATCAATGAACCTACATAAATCATGAACATGGAAGAATTGCAACTTCATATCACCAGCTTTATGCCGTATCCGGCGTGTTATCTTTTTTCGATTTCTTCTACTTTCTTCTGATAAAGTTTCATCAATTCTGCAACACAGGCTGCTTCGCTTTTATACGCTTCACTGCCTTTTGTAAATTCGTATGCCTGCATGACTGCCATATCATTCTGGTGATGTGCTTTTCTCAACTCCGGCGGCTTATGCCCCGTATTTCTATAGCCCTATGCTATGCAAACTGGCTATTGTAGAGGTTTGCATAAAATCCATCGGCTGCAAGCAGACTCTCATGATTGCCCTGCTCTATAATCTTTCCATCTTTCATAACAAGGATAATATCCGCTTCCCTGATGGTAGACAGACGATGAGCCACTATAAAGCTTGTCCTGCCCTGCATCATGGTAAGGAATGCCTTTTGAATCTTAATCTCTGTACGTGTATCAATCGATGATGTAGCCTCATCCAATATCAGCATAGGCGGTAAGCAGAGCATGACTCTTGTGATGCATAATAGCTGCTTCTGTCCCTGTGACAGGCTGCCGCCGTCCTCACCGATTTCAGTGTCATAGCCCTTCGGCAGACGTCTGATAAAGCTATGGGCATGGGATGCCTTTGCTGCTGCAATGATTTCCTCATCTGTGGCATCAGGCTTTCCCATTATGATATTGTCACGGATTGTGCCCTTCTTGAGCCATGTCTCCTGAAGCACCATGCCATAGTTGTCACGTAGACTCTCTCGTGTAATTTTTCTTATATCGTGTCCGCTCACCTTAATTGTTCCACTGTTTACATCGTAAAACCTCATAAGCAGATTGATAATAGTCGTCTTTCCACAGCCGGTCGGACCTACGATAGCCACGCGCTGTCCCGGCTTTACGTGGAGATTGAAATCCTCGATAAGCTTTTTATCCGGCACGTATGAGAAATAAACATCCTCTATGTCCACACGTCCGTCTGCTTCACCAAGCGTTACCGCATCCGAAGCATCCGGTATTTCCTTTTCCTCCTCAATCAGCTCGAAAATACGAGCGGCACAGGCAAGTGCGTTCTGAAGCTCTGTGATGACACCCGATATCTCGTTGAACGGCTTGGTGTACTGGTTGGCATATGATAAAAAGCATGAAAGCTGTCCTACCGTGATTCCGCCGGTGAGTGCACTCATGGCACCAAAAATTCCGACTCCGGCATACACAAGACTGTTGACAAAACGTGTACTCGGATTTGTAAGACTTGAAAAAAATGTTGCCCTCAGTGAGCATTTCTGTAATCTGTCATTTATCTCGTCAAACTGCTCAAGCGCCTCATCCTCATGGTTGAAGGCCTGTACGACCTTTTCATTTCCTACTATCTCGTCGATGAGTGATGTCTGCTCTCCCCTTGTTCTTGTCTGCAGCTGAAACATGGAATATGTCTTTTTAGTGATAAAGCTTGCCACAAAAAGTGACAAAGGTGTGATTAGTACTACGATGCATGATATCTTCACATCTATTGTAAGCATGAAAATAAGCGTGCCTGCTATTGTTGCAATTCCTGTAAAGAGCTGTGTGAAGCCCATCAGAAGTCCCTCTGAAAATGTATCTACATCGGCGATGATACGGCTGACCATATCACCATGTGAGTGACTGTCAATATATGATAACGGCATTTTCTCAATATTCAAAAATGCATCATGCCTTATATCCCTCACTATGTTGTAGGTCATCCTGTTGTTGCAGATATTTGTAAGCCACTGGGCCGCTGCCGCTATGACGACTATTATTGCAGCTCTTGTGAGGATGGCTGTCATAGCCGTAAAATCAACCTTTTCTTTTCCTACAATCAAATCAATTGCGCGTCCTGTGAGAATTGGAAAATAAAGCGTAAGCGCCACTGTAACAACAGACAGGGCAAGGGAAATTACAAGCAAAGGAATATATCTCTTCATGTAGCTTAGTACCTTGCGCATTGTACCTGCTTTATTCATTTTCGCATTATCCATAGCCATACTCTACACCTCCTTTTGTTTAGTCATATCCGACTCTTTTTTAAACTGTGAATCATATATCTCTTTGTAGGTCTCGCATGTCTCAAGCAGCTTTTCATGCGGTCCGAAGCCAACCATCTGTCCGTCGTCGAGCACTATGATATTGTCCGCAAACTGGATAGATGAGGTACGCTGTGACACGATAAATATTGTCTTGTCACCATGCATGCCCTTTAATGCCGCACGAAGGCTCGCATCTGTAGCAAAATCAAGTGCCGATGCACTGTCGTCAAGTATCAGTATGTCAGGATCCTTTACAACTGCCCTGGCAATTGTAAGACGCTGCTTCTGACCGCCTGACAGGTTCTTGCCGCCCTGCTCTATCATGTAGTCAAGACCGCCCTCTTTGCCCTTTACAACCTCTGTCGCCTGTGCTATATCGAGCGCCTTCCACATTTCCTCCTCTGTGGCATCATTTTTGCCCCAGCGCAGGTTGTCGGCTATTGTTCCTGCAAAAAGCACTGCCTTTTGCATTACAACACCGATTTTATCTCGAAGCTGCACTGCATCGTAGTCATTTATATCATTTCCCTGAATCCTTATAGTGCCCTTTGCGGCATCATAAAACCTCGGGATAAGGTTTACAAGGCTTGATTTTCCTGAACCTGTACCACCGATGATTCCGATTGTCTGCCCCTTTTGCACTGTAAAGCTTATATCTGTGAGTGTCTCATCGGCCGCTCCCTCATAGGTCATGCAGACATGGTCAAACTCAACCTCAGGTGCCCCTGCCTTTGCATCAATGAGCTTAGGATTTTTCTCAGGAAGCTTTGATGGAATAGAAAGCACATCCGCTATACGATTACCGCACGCCACTGCCTTTGTCACCTGTACGATGAGATTTGCAAGCTTTATCAGCTCGACAAGTATCTGTGACATGTAGTTTACAAGTGCCACAACCTCACCCTGTGTGAGGATTCCTGCGTATACCTGTTTGCCGCCTGATACGATAACTGCAATTGTTGCAATATTTATAATGATAAATGTCAGAGGATTGGTGAGTGCTGAGATTCGTCCTACAACCTGCTGCATATTGGTTAAAAGCTCGTTGTCACTGTTGAAGCTGTCAATCTCATCATTTTGCTTATTGAAAGCTCTTATAACCCTGGTTCCCTCTAAGTTCTCCCTGGTGTGTGAAAGCACTGTATCAAGAGAGCTCTGCACCTTTTTGTAAAGCGGAAGGCTTGCAGCCATAACGGAGAATACCACTATTGAAAGCAGAGGTATGGTAACTACAAAAACCATTGCCGCTCTTACATTTACTGTAAAAGCCATCGCCATAGCTCCGAACACAATAAATGGCGAACGAAGGAAGAGTCGAAGCACCAGATTGACTCCTGACTGTACCTGGTTTATATCGCTTGTCATCCTCGTGATAAGTGTCGATGTGCCCACTGTATCCATCTTTGAAAATGATAATGACTCTATCTTTTCAAACAATATATGACGAAGCTTTGTTGAAAAGCCGACTGCCGCCTTGGCCGCAAAATACTGAGCTGTGACCGAGCTTATCAGGCCGACTGCCGCAAGCAGCACCAGCACACCTCCCATCTTCCATATATATGGCTTGTCCGAAGCCGCGATTCCGTTATCAATGATTGCTGCCATGACAAGCGGTACTATAAGCTCGAAAGATGCCTCGAGCAGCTTAAATAGCGGAGCACAGATGCATTCCTTTTTGTACTCCTTCAAATACTTTAATATCTGTTTCATCTTTTCCCCTTCCAGATTTTTGTTACTGTTTACGTCTCTGTATGACCAGCAACGATTACAGCTTCACTATTATAGATGATTTTTCTCATATATACAAGAAAAACGATACACTAAAAAACCAGTACCCTGCGGTACTGGTTTCATACATCAGCTCTTATGTATATGCTTCTTGATTGCTTCAAAGCTTTCAGGACTTATGACATGCTCTATACGGCATGCGTCCTCTGCGGCAATCTCCTTATCTACACCAAGCTTCTCAAGACACTCTGACAAAAGCTCATGTCTTTCGTATATCATCTCTGCTATCTGTCTTCCTGACTCTGTGAGTGTGATAAAGCCTGCATCACTAACTGTGATATTGTTCTTCTCTCTAAGGTTTTTCATTGCTATACTCACGCTGGATTTCTTATATCCAAGCTCATTTGCTATATCAACTGAGCGTACCACAGGAAGCTTCTTGCTGAGAATAAGTATGGTCTCTAAATAGTTTTCTGATGATTCATTGTTTCGCATTTCGAATACCCCCGTGAGTTTATTTTCGTTCGTTTTAATTCAGTTATTTTATTATAACATACATTTTATTGTTTGCAAAACTTTTCTTTTTGATTTGTACGTGATTTATAAAAAACCAAAAAAATATCAAAATCCCATATTTGTTATTGACTTCTAATTTATGTTAGTGTATACTAACTATTGAATCAGAAAACAAACGTATGCATGATATATTACTAAATCTTGTATGCCATAAATGTTTAATTATAACAGATAAGACCGGCCGATCACCGGTCTTATTTATTTTAAAAAATGTACATATTCAGCTTAAACGAGAGCTCTTTTTAACCTTTGAAGCCCCTCCATAAGCACTGCCCCGGGGCATGCGATATTCAATCTCACAAAGTAGCGGCCATTGCCTCCAAACTCAGCTCCCTCCGACAGATAAAGGCCTGTCTTTTCACGAATCATCTGAGTAAATGCCACAGAATCATCTGTGAGTGCACTGCAGTCAAGCCACATGAGGTATGTCGCATCGGCATCCACTATGTGTATCTGCGGCAGGTTTTCTGCCACGAAGTCACATACTGTTTTGCGGTTTTCCCAGAGATATTTTCTGAGCTCCTCAAGCCACGGCTCACCCTTTGTGAATGCCGCAACTGCTGCCGTGATGGCAAATGCGTTTGGCTCCGCCACCTCGTCTGTATTCAATGCGCGCCATACCTTGTGGCGCAAAAATTTATTTGGCACCATCACTGCCGCAGTCTGTAAGCCAGCCATATTAAAGCACTTGGTCGGTGCAATACAGGTGATGCTGATATCGGCGCAGTCCTCCGATGCTGCCGCAAACGGCACGTATGATTTTCCCGGTGCTGTGATGTCACAGTGTATCTCGTCTGATATGACCGTCACATTGTACTTCCTGCAAAGTGCACCTATTTTCGCAAGCTCATCCTTTGTCCAGATGATACCGCACGGATTGTGAGGGTTGCAAAATATCATAAGCGAGGTCTGTGGATTGGAAAGGTCATGCTCCAACCTGTCATAGTCCACAAAATATCTGCCGTTTTCGTACCCAAGCAGGCTTTCCTGCACATTTACGCCGTTATTAAATATGGAATTAAAAAATATATTGTATACCGGCGTCATGATAAGCACATTCTCACCGGGTGTTGTGAGCTTTCGCACTGTAGATGATATGGCCGGTACGACCCCTGTGCAAAAAATCAGGCTGTCTCTTTCGATTTTAAGCCCATGGCGTCTGTCCCACCACGAAATATACGCATCATTCCACTCATCCGGAATGATGGAATAGCCAAACACTCCGTGAGAAACACGCGCTGATATTGCATCTATTATCTGGGGTGCTGTCTTAAAATCCATATCTGCTACCCACATCGGGAGCTCATTTTCTGCCACATCCCACTTTAGTGAGCCTGTATTTCTTCTGTCTACAACGGTGTCAAAATCATACATAGATTATTTTCCCTCACATATTATCTTAGTCTTTGATGGGTCAACTCTGTCCTTTTCGATAGTCAGTATGCCAATCTCCTTTGCCCTTATCACTCCGCTTGTCGGATTTAAAACACTGTCCACCTTACTGCAAATCTCTGCATCTACCGAAGAATACTCAAATGCCAATGTAGTGTTTATGAGCTTACAGTTTTTCATAACGAGGTTGTCGATGTAGCAAAGCCCCTGCAGGCTCTCGATTGTGCAGTTTATAAGTGTCAGATTCTTTGCGTTCCAGCCAAGGTATTCACCTGTAATAAATGAATCGTAGACTGTGACATTTTCCGTATTCCAGAAGGCATCCTTTGAGATAAGCTTTGAATCGTGCACCTCTACATTTCTTGAGCCGTCAAACGAGTAGTTGCCGACCAGCTGGAAATTCTTCATGATAAGATTATTTGTATTCATGCCAAAATAATCTCCCTTTGCCGAGACATTCTCGATATCGACATGATCACAGCTCCAGAGTGTCTCCTGGGCATTTGGAAAAGTCACATTTTTAAGCTTTAGGTTATTGCAGCGCCTGAAGTTCTTAGGTGCCTCAACTATTGAATCAGTGACAGAGATATTGTCCGTATACCAGACACCCGCACGCGCCATGTCAAACCATGTGCAGTCCTTTACAGCTATGTCACTGCAGTACCACAGCGGATATTTCCATCTAAAAAAACAGCCTGTCAGGCTAATGCCATGGCTCTCCTTAAGAGGAGACTCTCCATCATCAAAAATTGTATCATATATATCCAGGTCATTGCTTGCAAACAGGGCTCTTTCGCCTGTCAGAAACTCCTGATGGATTTGTTTTCTTTCGCTCATTATATATACTCCTTTTTGCTCTAAGTAGTTCTAAAGTTATCTGTCATTAACTAAAAGAACTGCCAGGCACATAAGAATATGCAGCCCGACAGTTATCATTATACCCCAAACCCTACTGAATTTATAGTATTTTATATAAGTTTAATATTACAAAATTAATATTAAGAGCCTGATATTTACAGCTCAAGCCCGTCAAGTATGCTCTTAAGTGCATCAGCAGACTCCTTGAGCTTTAAAGCTTCCTCACCGTTTAACTCGATTGGGATATCGCTCTCCACTCCATTTGCTCCAACGATTGCAGGCATTGAGAGAACCACACCGTCGATGCCGTACTGTCCGTGCATCATATGTGAAACAGGAAGAATAGACTTCTCATCACGCATAATTACCTCGCAGATACGTCTGACCGACATAGCGATACCATAATATGTCGCATGCTTTCTGTTGATTATCTCGTAGGCACTGTTCTTTACGTTTGCAGCAATTTCCTCTGTATTCTCCTTATGCTTGTAGTGACCTCTCATCTCGCACATCTTGTGAAGCTCCACTCCGGAAACATTGGCTGATGACCATGCAACCACCTCACTGTCTCCGTGCTCACCTACTATAAATGCATGTACGCTTCGGCTATCCACCCCAAGGTGTTCTCCGAGCGCATACTTAAGTCTTGCACTGTCAAGCACGGTACCTGAACCGATGACACGCTCCTGCGGAAGTCCTGAAAGCTTCTGTGCCACCTGTGTTAAAATATCTACAGGGTTTGCAACGATAAGTAAGATTCCACCGAAATTTCTCTTTGCGATCTCCGGAATGATGCTCTTGAAGATTGCAACATTTTTATTTACCAGATCAAGTCTTGTCTCGCCCGGTTTTTGGCCTGCACCTGCAGAAACAACAATGATAGCAGCATCTGCCACATCATCATAACCACCTGCATATATCTTCATAGGTCTGGCAAAAGGAATACCGTGGCTTATATCCATCGCCTCTCCCTCAGCTTTGTCCTTATCAGCGTCAATGAGAACTATCTCAGAAAAAAGACCGCTCTGCATAAGTGCAAAAACTGATGCTGAACCAACGAATCCACATCCGATCATGACAGCCTTTCTTGGGTTTGTCTTAACAACTGCGTTAGTTTTATTGCTCATGTACGTTCCTCTCTTTCTTATACTATAATTCAAATAGTTGCTTTTTATTATAACTATTCATCCCAAACACAAATTCTCAATATCTGCTTTGTTATCAGTTGTTCTGAATAATTATCTCTTATTTATATTATACCCGCATTGTACATATAATCCGTTGTAAAAACAACAAATTACTTGATAAAATACAATCAATAGCCCATTGTTCCCATTTTTATACAATTTAATGCAGATTTTCACATAAAAAATGCAATACTAAAAAACAAACCGGACCAATACAGCTGAATGAATTGTCATTTAGCATATTGATCCGGTTATATTAAAATGCTGCATCCGCTTATTTTGTGCTTGAATTTCTGTACTCAAGCGGTGTCATTCCATACAGCTTCTTGAACTGTCTGTTAAAATGCTCCACGTTCTGATATCCTGCCTCGATTGCGATATTCTCAACAGTTGTAATGCTATTTCTCAGCAGTGTACGTGCCTTCTTCATCTTGGCATTGGTGACCAGCTCCCCGAAAGTCTTGCCTGACTTCTCCTTTATGTACTTGGAGATATACGGCTCTGTCAGGTTGAACTGTGCAGCCATGTCTGCAAGCGATACTGTCTTGTAGTTGGCCTGGATGAAGTTGAGCATGGCAATATAGCGCTCATCCTTCACGTGACTGTCAGCCTTGGTAGCAAGATAATGGTTTACCGCAACAACAAGCGCTCCGATTGATGCCTTGATGATATCCTCATCCACACCTGCGCCCCAGAACATACTGCCGTCAACTGTGATACCCACATATGCCATAGCCTTTGATGAAGATCCGTGTGAAAGCGCATGCTCCTCGTATACAGTGAGCTCAAAGCTGATGTCAAAATACTGCTTAATTATATTGCTGACTGCATCGAGACGGCCGTTTCCATTGGCATCTACCTTTCTGGTGCTGTCATTGTGTAAAATAACTGCCTCTGCAAAAATGCCGTTTACCTGCTTAAAGTGGCACTCCGGTATAGTGAAATATGGATGAAAATCCACATAATTGTCTGTAAAGATACTGTGTACCCACTCAGGTGAAAGCTCCTTGTGCTCCTCGTCCGATACCTGCTTGACCATGTATCCGACCTGCTCTCTCATCTGCTGTGGCACATTGATACCGAAGCTCTGCTTAAGGATATATGCCACTCCGCCCTTTCCTGACTGGCTGTTGATACGGATAACATCAGCCTCGTATGTCCTGCCGACATCCTTTGGATCTATAGGCAGATATGGAACCGTCCACTTATCAAGCTTCTTTTCCTCTCTCCATGCCATGCCCTTTGAGATAGCATCCTGATGTGAGCCTGAAAAAGCAGAAAAAACAAGGTCTCCCGCATATGGCTGTCTCTCGCCTACCTTCATTCTGGTAAATGTCTCATACTTCTCCCTGATCTCAGGCAGATTTGAAAAATCAAGCTGTGGATCCACTCCGTGTGAGTAAAGATTCATGGCAAGTGTCACGATATCTACATTTCCTGTTCTCTCACCGTTTCCAAACAGAGTCCCCTCTATCTCCTCAGCTCCTGCAAGCACACCAAGCTCTGATGTGGCAACACCGCAGCCTCTGTCATTATGAGGATGTAAGCAAAGCACTACTCCGTCTCTGTACTTGAGGTGCTTGTTGATATACTCTATCTGTGTGGCAAAAACATGTGGCATAGCATTCTCTACTGTGGTAGGGATATTGATGATGGCCTTATTATCAGCCTTTGGCTGCCATACATCAAGCACAGCGTTGCACACATCAACCGCATAATCCACCTCAGTGCCCGAAAAGCTCTCCGGTGAATACTGGAAACGGAAATTACCGTCAGTCTCTGCCGCAAGGTCTCTCAGTAAAATAGCTCCGTCAACTGCAAGCTGCTTTATCTGTTCCTTTGACTTCTTAAACACCTGCTCACGCTGTGCAACAGATGTGGAATTGTACAGATGTACAACTGCCCTCGGCGCTCCTTCAAGTGCCTTGAAGGTCTTCTTGATGATATGCTCTCTGGCCTGTGTCAGCACATGTATAGTGACATCATCAGGAATCATATCCCTCTCGATAAGAGCTCTCGTGAAATTGAACTCTGTCTCAGAGGCTGCCGGGAAACCTACCTCGATTTCCTTAAAGCCTATATCTACAAGCATCTTAAAGAAGTCAAGCTTCTCTTCAAGGCTCATCGGCTCGATAAGAGCCTGATTGCCATCACGTAAATCAACCGAACACCACAGTGGTGCTTTATCTATATAATCCTTCTTAACCCAGTCATAAGTGCATTCAGGAGGCAGAAAATAACTGCGCTCGTATTTTTCATATCCTTTCATCTTAAAACCTCTTTTCGTTTGAACTGATATAATTGTAACACATAAGCGCAGTTATTGGAATGATTATATTTAATCACTTTGGTTGATGTAATTTAATTTTTTATAAAAATATAATCAACTTTCTTGATTTTGATTAATCCTCTCTCTTATTACCCCAGAAAAACAATGCAACTGTTCCAGGACCTGTGTGGCTTCCTATAGTCGTACCGATATCATTTATCTCTACTTTTCCCTTCATCTTAGGGAAGGCAGCCTCTATCAAATCAGCTACGGCTTTAGCATCCTCATGGCATGCAGAATTTGATATATAGACCTTATCCGAATAATCGGCACCATCCTTGCAGAGTGCCTGCATCTTCACAAGCATCTCCTTTATTGCCTTCTTTTTAGTGCGGATTTTCTCACGCACAATAAGCTTTCCCTCATTGCTCACATTCATGAAAGGACAGATATTCAGCACATTTCCCACGAATCCCGCGGTCTTTGAGATACGGCCGCCCCTGATAAAAAATGTAAGGTCTGATGAGAAGAACCAGTGATTCACCTCAAGTCTGTGCTCCATGGTCCAATCAGCAAGTGTATCAATATCCATGCCGCTATCCCTAAGGTCAGCGAGCTTATCCATCAAAAGACCAAAGCCTGACGATGCTGCCAGCGAATCAATCACATATATCTTTCTGTCAGGGTATTCCTCCTTAAGAGCCTCCTTTGCAAGCCTTGCCGAGTTGACTGTACCTGATATACCGGAGCTTAGTGTACAGTGAAGCACATCATATCCCTCATCCAGAAACTGCCTGAAGTACTCCATGTACTCCTCCTGATTGATCTGCGAGGTCTTTGTCATGGCACCTGCCTCCATTGCCTTGTAGAAATCCGGCAGTGGCATGGACTGTCCTAAATCATCCATATACTCTTTACCGTCAAGCTCATAGTGAAAGCATGCGTACTTAATATTTCTCTCGAGCATATGCTCCCTGGTAAGATCTGCTGTCGAACAGCAGCTGATAACATAATTTGACATATTATTTTCCTTTATTATAAAAATGATATGAGGGTTATAAGGTATTTTGCCCCTCATTTATGATTAATCTTTGTAGTTATTCAGAATTGTATCTAATCATTATATGTAGTCAGATACATATGGTATCTCATGATATAAAATATCATCAAGCTTTGCAACAGCATCATACGTAGTCTGTATTTTGCCCATCTGCAAAAGCTTCTCAGCACTCTTGTAGCCTAAAAGCAGTGTGGTAAACGTGCCAATAGACATGCTTAGGTGATACTGTGGATTTTTGTCGGTGAGAGCACAGTGCCCTTTCTCAAAATCAATGACAAATGTGCCATTGTTCCACGGCAGAAGCTCATCTGCTATCTCAAAGCTAAAACAGCCGCCCGGGCCATCCGGGTCACAGTTATACTGTGATATAAACTGCGCCACGTCGATGATTCTGCCCATGGCGTATGGTCTTATTGTCTCCTTTATATCACTGTCATCGAGCTCAAAAGCGATGGGCTCGCTGTAATAGTTGTTGCCTCTGACCTCATCAATCATGGAATCGTGCGCATGAATATACTCCCACAGACCAAGCTGCGCCTCACGGTTTAAGTAGATGAGTTCCTTGATGTGCATGACATCGGAGCTGATAAGATACACCATATAGCCACACGGTTCGTCATCCTCGTTATAGTAGATGGCGACCATCGTATCGTCCTCATCCCAGCGGAAGTACTCCTCCCAAGCCAGATTGTTTCTATACAGACAGCCGTGAGTCTTCGCGGCAAAGTGAGTATGAAGCTTCTTAAACTGCTCGTCATCCCACTGCACACGGCGCACATAGCCGGGCTCCTTAAGCTTTGTAGGAATCTGTCTGTCCTTTATCACATATGTCATCTTGTTTGAGATAATCTCCCAGCCAAGCCCTCTGTAAAGAGGTATGGAGTATGGATACAAAAGGGCAAACGACTTGTTGCTATCTCGCATCCTCGTAAGACTCTTTCTCATAAGCTTTTTCATGAGACCATGGCCTGTGTACTCAGGATACGTGCACACACTGGTGACAAAGCCTACCTCGTAGCGCTCACCATATATATTCATATCGAGCGGATATACAGCAAACTGAGCCACAAGCTCCTCTTTTTTGTCTATGATATTGAAGCAGCCGAGCACATCAGCTCTCTCAAGCACCGGAAACTTCGACTGCTTGATTTCATCATCCTTCCAACCGGTCTCGGCAAGGTCTGCCTCTGTTACCTGAAAAGCATAACGAAGCAGTGCATTGTATTCCTCCGCATCATCCTTTGTCAGTACTCTTATCTTAAATTCATCTGATTTAAAAGAATGCATAGTGTCCTTTCTCGCCTGTCTTTACTGTATACATCAGATCATCCGCCTTCTTAATGAGCTCAGTAATCTGACTCTCACTGGTAACATTTCTCTCATATGAAATACCAATAGAACAGGTGATATTCTTCTCCTCTTTAAACTCTACGTCATGATTCAGGTATTTCGTTATCTGCCTGCTGAAGCCATCTGCCTCTGCAATCCTCGCATAGATGTCCTTCGCAATATTCTCAAGCTCGTATCTGGAGCATGACTCAATGACTATGATAAACTCATCACCGCCATATCTGCTCACAAAGCCTCTGTCCTTTGCCACTTCCCTGAATATAAAGGCCATCTCCTTAAGTATCAGATCACCTATATCATGACCATACGTATCATTATAATGCTTGAAGTTGTCCAGATCAATAAACATAAGTCCCACATCCATACCACCTGATGTCACGCTTATGCGCTTTTCAAGCTTTTCAATCTCCTGATACATACCTGCTCTGTTGTATATGCCTGTCAGCATGTCGGTAACTGCGGCCTGTTTCAGTCTCCTGTTCATCTCATTAGCCTTCTCGTTGGCCTCAATACGGGCAATGGAATACTCAAGTTCTCTGAATAACAGCTTGAAAATACTCAAATCATCCTCGTTGAGCATGTATCGCTCTATGGAGCCATGCCAATTCTCCTTCATGCGCACATATGCTATAAGCACACTTGAAAGCGCATCATTCTTGATAAAAGGCACCGCAGCAAATGAACATACATCATCCACGCCAAAGTACGAGATGATATTTTCATGCTCGTAGAAGTCCTCTCCAAGCTTTGATGTGGCAAACCCCTCCGGATAGTCTATCATGATATCACATATACCCTTTATAACCTCATCTGTCATATCACATTCTGTATCATTATAAAGCACCTGCGGCTCCTTCGCGTGCAGATCTATAATCAGCGCACAGTCCAGACTGAAATGATTGATAAAATTGCTCATGGCATTTTCAATCATAGTCTCCTTCTTCTGGTCATTTACATCTACAATAGTCTGCCATATGGAAATAAACTCAATCTGGCGCTTTGAGCTCTGATAGTCCTTAGAAAGTCCATGCTGCTTTACAAGCAGATCAATCTGTCTTTCATTGATAAAGCCTTCACTCAGTGACTCTAAGTTGATATTTTTTAACATTTCAAGCGGAGCTGCTTCTGCTATTTCATGCATTCTTTTATTGTGTGCATCTAAAAGTATTCTCTCATGCTCTATAAGCTCATTTTTGCCGAGCTGTTCAAACAGCTTAATCCTGCTTTTCCTGTATATCGAATATGCAAAAAACTCATTGCCCTCCGCATTAACGAGGTATCTCTCTGCATCTTCAAACCGCAAAAAGGCTTCTTCCTTTTTATCATCGTGCCACAAGAGCATAGCCGATGCAAATGAGTACAGAAACATCTCATCATCGCATCTGGAATAGTCATGAACAGCCTCTGTTCTTGTGCTGTCAATTACCCTGTATATGACGTAATTGAGAAACTGCTTGCAGCTGAGCAGATAGCGCTCACAGCTGAATCTGTCACCTGAAAATATAGATGCAAGTGCAAGAAGCGCATATACCTTACTCGTGTTGCACACTCTTAAGCTGTTTAGATGAAGCTTTATAATAGTCTTCATGGCAATTAAAAGTGCTTGGACAGCCTCTTTATAATTACCCTGCATGATATAGTTAAGAGACTTATTATAATACACCTCAGCTATATCCTCAGGCAGCTTCAGATAATATAACATATTGATTGCAGCATCGTAATAATCGTCAACAAGCTCATTTTTACCCATGGCACTCAGATTGTAGCCTATAGCCGTAAGTACTCTCGCAACATATATATTGCCGTGTTCCTTCATGAACTCGTATGTACGGATAACATATAAAAATGCTATCTCATTGAGACCGTTTGTGCTGGCAAGCATGATAGTCTTCTGATATGCATCATACACAAGCTGCTCATTTTCTATCTTCTTTGCAAGCTCAAGTCCCTTTGTAAAATGCTTTAGCAATGATTCATCATAAAATGACTGTTTCACCACATCTCTACTATTGTCATATGCGTAAATATATATATGCGCAAGATGATTTCTGTATCCGTGCTTTATAATCTTTTCTATAAATTCATCACTGACAGGTATATCCTGCACACAGAAAAATATATTGTACCAGCCCGACATCTTTATCATAACGGACAAAAGCTCGGACTTGAATTCGAGCAATTCATCATCCGCCAAAAGTGCATAGTCATAGGCTTTCTTTGCACAGCCCTCAGCCTTCTCAAGCTTGCCCTGATACATATAGCAGGTGCCCTTCATAAAATAATATATAGAAAAATAATGCTCACTGTCACTTTCCGGTATCAGCGCCTTGTACTCATTCGTAAGCTCAATCGCTTTGGACATCTCTCCAAGTAAAACAGATGTCCTTGCATAGATCAAATAAAAACGTCTCAGACTCTTTTCATCAATCCATGCATCCTCAAACTTAATCTTGTGCTCTATGATACGACAGCCTCTCCTTGCCTGCTCATAATCCAGAAACTCCATAATATTTGATGCTTCCTGAATACTCTGCTCAAAGTTTGTAGTGATATACAGCTCGTCATCACTTGTGTCTCTTATATGATTCTTCTGTTGTCCGGCACTGCCTATATAGTATATGGCACTCCTGTCCTCAAGAGACTCGACTATACGATCCCACACCTCAACAGTACTGTCAGTACCCTTGACCTGGACATTAACACCTAAGACAATACCGATATTGGTGCACGGATTGTCAATCAGATACTTGATGGTCTCAATAGAGCTCTTTGACGCCATCTGGAATCTGTTTATCACAATCATCAATGGCCTCACTTCTGAAAGCCTCTTAAGCATGTCAACTATGGCCTTAGTCATGCGTCTCTGCTCGTATGCTACCTCATTTAACAGCACTGTCTCCTCTCGGAAACACTCACCGGTCTCATAATAGCTGTTTAACACCTGTCTGTGCAGGTAGTACACACCGCACTCCTTTTGGAAATCATCAAAGCTTCCGCCAATAAAATGCCTGTGCATATTGCATATGATGTCTAAAAATGGCTCATAAGCTCCGACTAAAGTGTTGTAAGAGAACTCACTGTATGCAAAAAAGACGTTATCCTCATTGCTTTGATAACGTCTTATAACCTCAAGATTTTCAATCGAAAAATCATTGCTATAATTCGCCATTACGATATTTCGAGTCTCTTTTCCTATGCGATTGTAAATCTGTTCAATTACCCCGCTATAATACTTTTCTATCATCTGATAACCCCATCACGTTCTAAATCTGACACAGGATAAATCTTTCAATGTAGTTAAATTTTCCGAAATAATCCTTAAAGTAAGAATAGCCCAAAATACCTAAAAAGTCAATCTTTTGACTCAATAATGATGAATTTTCCTCTATGGATATCAATCACTGCATGGTCATCGACTATTTCATTGGATATACCAAGCGATGTAAATCTGTCAAATAAATAATCAGTAACAGGATACTTAAAGCCTTTAAGACTCACCTCATTGTAGTCTGTCACTGCTATAAGAGAGACAAACCTGCCATACTGGGCTGATTTTTCAATGGTTACGGGCTTATCTGCCATCCTTATACGGTTGTTTGTATCGATAATGCTGATGTCAGTTTTACTTTCCAGTCCTATACCCAAAAGTGAAATATTTCCAAGCACATGGTCTATTCTGCTGCCTGTTGCACCAAGCAGCACTATGCTTCGTGCACCCTCGCTTATGGCAAGTCTTATGGCATACTCTGTATCAGTATCATCCTTTATGGGATTGAGCCTGTGTATCTCGGTCTGTCCCTTTCTCTCAAAATACTCTAAGGCCTTTGTCGTGGCTGAATCGAAATCACCTACAATTATATCAGGCGTGACACCGTTTTCGTACAGGAAATCCATTCCGCTGTCAGCCGCAATTATGGCATCTATTCCGTCAGTCTTTATCTCATTTAAGCCGAATTCCTTATCTATTTTTCCACCACATACAATCAAATACCTCATTTTATCCACCTTCTTATAAATAACATATCCACATTCGCTACAGCCCCGGAAGCATTTTTGTTTTAACCTGCATCTGTTACATCATGATATTCAGAAAACCCTTTACATTTTCTTCTATATCTCCGCTAAACACCGCACTTCCCGCAACAATGATATTGGCTCCTGCCGCAAGCAGTGTCTCCACGTTCTCAAGATTAACACCACCGTCCACCTCGATATCAGCCTTATTTGCGGTTTTCTCAAGAAGCGCCTTTAAGTCGCGCACCTTGTCTACAGTGTACGGAATAAGCTTTTGTCCTCCAAAGCCCGGATTTACAGTCATGATAAGCACCATGTCCACCTTTGGAAGCACATACTCTATGGCTGAGAGCGGAGTAGCCGGATTTAATGCTACACCTGCCAGTATGCCTTTTTCCTTTATTGCCTCGATTGTCCTGTCAAGATGCTTACATGCCTCCGCATGGACTGTGATGATATCTGCTCCTGCTGTCGCAAAATCATCTATATATCTGACCGGCTCATCTATCATCAGATGCACATCAAACATACGCTCTGTGCACTTTCTGATTGTCTTTATGACCGGCAGTCCTATTGATATGCTTGGAACGAAGCTGCCGTCCATAACATCTATATGCACATACTGTGCTCCGGCCTCATCAAGCTGCTTAAGCTGCTCTCCGAGTATTGAATAATCCGCTGATAAAATTGATGGTGATAAACAGTTCATGTCTTCCTCCGTTTGATTATGCTTTAAATTAATACTTTTGTCTGTTTTTAAGCTCCTCATATAAAAGCTTATAATTATCATACCGCACCTGCGATATTTTCCCATCTGAAAGAGCTTCCTTCACGCCACAGTCCGGCTCATTTATATGACTGCAGCCCTGAAACCTGCAATATGGCTCATATTCTACAAACTCCGGATAACATGTCCACAGATCTTCCTTTTCAAAGCCCGGCACATCCATCGAGCTAAAGCCCGGTGTGTCCATGATATACGTGCCATCCTTTATAGGGATAATCTCAGAATGTCTGGTCGTATGCTTTCCGCGCTCTATTTTCTCACTTATATGTCCGGTCTCCATCTGCACATCATCCTGCAGACAGTTGATGATAGATGACTTGCCAACTCCCGATGGACCTGCAACCGTGGTTGTCCTTCCCTCTAAAATGTGCTTTATCTCATCTATGCCCTCACCTGTTTTCGTGCTGGTAAAAAGCACTCTATAGCCTGCCGGCTCGTATATACTTTTAAGCTCCTGCTGCTCTTTAGGTGTGATTAAGTCCTTTTTGTTAAAGCATATGGTAACCGGGACATGCTGATACTCCATCATACACAAAAACCTATCAAGCAGGTTGAAATTGGGATCCGGCTTTGCGGATGCAAAAATAACCAGGGCCATGTCTATATTGGACACAGCCGGCCTGATAAGTTCGTTTTTCCGTGGCAGTATACGCTCGACATTGCCTATGTGCTTTTCATCATCGAGGACTGCTATGTCGACGATATCGCCAACCAGCGGCTTTATCTTTTGTTTTCTGAAGGTGCCTTTTGCTTTGCACTCGTAGAGAGTGCCGCCTGTGGCAGTTTCTTTTGCTTCTTTGTTTTCTTCTACGTAGACGTAGTAGAAGCCGGCAATTCCTTTAATAATTTTTCCTGTCATGGTTTTCCTTGTATTGCTTTTGTATTTCAGGAGTCACGCTTTCGGCGGGGTGCATGCCGCGCTTTGAGGTTATGTGGGTAGCGGGGGCAGGCATATATTCCTCTTAAAAAATATGAAGCCAGCCCCGGGCTCTCCTACGGACAGGCTATGGCTTGCTCTGCCCTGTTTTTTCCTCGGTAGTTTTATGGCACCCCGGGGCATTTCATATTTTTTCCTCGGAACACATGCCTGCCCCGCTATCTACAGTCCTTCTCCGCGAATTCAGGTTCTCGTCCGCGAGTTGGTGTGGTAGTGGGGTGCGGATTGCACCACTTCGTGGGTGCTATCCGGTGGCTACAATAAGGAGATGTATTGCCATCCACGTTTTCATCAAATTATGGTACTTGTACAGAAATCGTTTTTTCTCCCGGCTTTTCACCTGTTACATTTCCATTCTCATCCTTGACAGGCTCTGTATACTGCCATGTAACCGTTACTGTACCTGTTTTACAGTTCATTGTTCCACTTACTGTAACTGAAGCTGATGTTACATCACTTCCGCTTGCATAAGTTTTTCCGTCAGAACCCACAAGTGAATATGAACCACCTGTAATATTAACTTCTCCGATATCAAGCTTAACTGTCTTACTTACGTTAGTTGATATCTCCTGCTTACCCTTACTGAGTGTAAGTGTGATTGTGGTGCCTGCGGCTACGGTTTCGCCGGATTTGGTCTGGCTGATTACGTTGCCGGCGGGTACTGTGTCGCTGTACTGGGAGTCGGCATAGGTGTACTTGAGCCCTGCTCCTGCGAGGGCGCTTTCTGCATGTGACTGTGAGGCGCCTACTACGTTTGGCACGGTGATTGGCTTCTGCCCCGGTGAGAGGGTAACTGTTACCGTGCTGCCCTTTGCGGCCTGTTTCTTTGCTGATGGTGACTGTGCTGTTACTACATCTGCTGCTACACTGTCATTGTAATCTCCATACTCGAAGGTGACACTAAAGCCGGCTGACTCGAGTGTGCTCTTTGCCGAGCTCTTGGTCTTTCCGATTACACTTGGTATCTTGACCATCTCTGATGTACTATCACCTTTTCCTGCGATAACTACATTAATCTGTGAACCACGCTTTACTGTATCTCCGGCCTTAACATCCTGCTCAAGGATTGTGCCGTCCTTTTTATCTGACTGCTTTGTCTCAAATGCAAATACTGTGAGGTCAAGCTTTAAGCGGTCTACTGCCTTCTGAGCATCCTCCACTGACATGCCTCTGATGTCAATCATCTGGCCCTCTGTCTCAGTCTGTGTCTCTGACTCTGATTCAGACTCGGTCTGTGTCTGTGACTCTGTCTGCTGTGACTCTGAGTTCTTTTTGCCGCCAAACTTAAACACTCCTGCCACTGAAAGTGCAAGATATATGATAACTATTACAATGATTACGGCTGTTACTATACCCATGATTGTGATTGCTTTATCCATCTTTGGATTTAAAAGCTTGCCGTCATCATCATCGTCATCGTCTTCGTCGTCATCATCGTCGTCTAAGAGTGACTCATCATATTCATCATCATCGTCTTCATCGTCAGCATACTCATCATCATTATCTGCACCGGTATCATCATCGTTTAAGTCCTCTGCGACACCTCTGCCATCTTTTATCTTGTCAAGCTCCTCCGGACTTATAACCTTGGTCTTGCCACCGTCAACGAGTGGTGCTATTGTGACGAAATCCTCATCAGGATGCGCAAGAGAGCGCCTTATGTCTGTGAGAAGCTCCTCAATAGTCTGGTATCTGCGATCCGGTGTCTTTTGTGTACACTTTAAGATGATTTTCTCAAAGCTGATTGGCAGATCCGGTGCGTAGATGCTTGGCCTTGCAATCTCCTCCTGTAAGTGCTGCAGTGCAACTGCCACTGTGGTATCACCGTCAAACGGCACACGGCCTGTAACCATCTCAAACATTACGATTCCCAGTGAGTAAATATCACTTCTGCCATCGACGAAGCCGTTTCTTGCCTGCTCCGGAGATGCATAGTGTACTGAGCCCATCACATCTGAGCTTATTGTATTTGAAGATGTAGCCTTTGCAATTCCAAAGTCTGTCACCTTTACCTTGCCATCTGTAGAAATAATGATATTCTGCGGCTTGATATCACGGTGGATGATATTTTTATTGTGAGCGGCCTCTATGCCCCTTGCCACCTGGATTGCAATACTTGCAGACTCCTTGAATGACAGCTGGCCCTTTTTCTCGATATAAGTCTTAAGTGTGATGCCCTCGACATACTCCATGACAATGTAGTACAGACCATTCTCGCTGCCTACATCATAGATATTTACGATATTCGGATGCTCAAGTCCTGCTGCTGACTGTGCCTCAGCACGGAACTTGGTCACAAATGAACTATCCTCCGAAAACTCCTGCTTTAAAACCTTTATAGCTACAAAACGGCTCAGTATATGATCCTTTGCCTTGTATACATCGGACATGCCGCCTGCGCCAACCTTGCTTAGGATCTCATATCGATCCGATAAAAAACTTCCTATCTCTAACATCTGTTATTACCTCGTCTTAAAATGGTTTAATAATCATTACAGTGATATTATCGCGGCCACCGTTTGCATTGGCCATGGCGACAAGCTGTGACGCTGCTGTCTCGATATTATCATTTTGCCTAATAGTATCGCATATTTCTTCATCTCTCACCATATTGGTAAGTCCGTCTGTACACAGAAGAATCCTGTCGTCCTCACATAGCTCGACCTCAAAGAAATCTGCCTCCACATGATCTGCTGCCCCGACAGCTCTCGTGATGATATTCTTATCCGGATGAACTCTCGCCTCATCGGCATTTATCTCACCCATCCTGACCATCTCATCAACCAGTGAATGATCCCTGGTAATTTGTCTGATCTGCTCTGTGCCACCTACAATATAAAGCCTGCTGTCACCTATATTGGCCACAAAAAGCTTGTTTCCTATAATAGTTCCTATGACTAAGGTGGTACCCATTCCACGCTTAGCTTCATCCTCACGAGACTCAGCCACCAAAAGCTCATTTGCCTTGTTGATAGCCTCTTTGATGATGGATACCGGTTCATCCCCGGCATTTCTCGATACCGATGCAACCACACGCTCTATAGTGTATCTGGAAGCATAGTCACCGGCTTTGTGTCCTCCCATTCCATCTGCTACGATGAAAAGATTCGGAAGATTTCCTACTGCAGTGTCAGACGAGAAATAAAAATCCTGATTCATCTCACGAATAGCACCTGCATCCGTAATGGAAAACGTCTTCATCTAGTTTATTCCTCTCTCTTTATCTATATGCTTCTTGCGAAGCTGTCCACAGGCACCGTCTATATCTCTGCCCATTTCCCTTCTAATAGTAACATTAATTCCGTTTTTTTCAAGCCTATTTTTAAAAGCCTCTATAACACCCTTGTTGGACTGCACGTAGTCGCGCTCCTTTATCGGGTTTACCGGAATCAGATTTATATGGCAGTTCATGCCATGTACGAGTGCCGAAAGCTCTGCTGCATCCTCGGCTGTATCGTTCACTCCGCCTACCAGGCTATACTCAAAGGTGACTCTGCGGCCGGTCTGTGCAAAATAATATTTGCATGCATCGACCACATCATGTATATCATAGCTGTTTGCAACCGGCATGAGAGCTTTTCTCTTTTCCTGGTTGGAGGCATGCAGTGAAAGCGCCAGCGTGATAGAAAGCTTTTCATCTGCAAGCTGTCTCATGCGCGGTACGAGACCACATGTGGAAACTGTCAGATTGCGCTGGCTGATATTGATACCGTTTTCATCAGTGAGAAGCTCTATAAAGCGCAGCAGATTGTCGTAATTGTCAAGCGGCTCACCTGTGCCCATGACAACTACATTTGAGATGCGCTCTCCTATGTCCTTGCCTATCTGATAAATCTGGTCAATCATCTCAGACGGCCTAAGCCCCCTGACGAGACCGTCAAGAGTGGATGCACAGAATCTGCACCCCATCCTGCAGCCAACCTGCGAAGATATGCATACAGAGTTTCCATGCTTGTACTTCATAAGCACACTTTCTATGACGTTGCCATCGTCGAGTGCAAAGAGATATTTTCTCGTGCCATCGAGCTTTGACACCTGCACCTCCTCTTTTTTTAGCGAGATGAGTATTGCATTGTCCTTTAATACCTGTATGAACTTTTTTGAAATATTGGTCATCTCATCAAAGCTTTCCACATGCTTCACATGAATCCACTCATATATCTGCTTCGCACGGAATTTCTTTTCTCCGAGCGATATGATAAACTCTGTGAGCTCGTCCATATTCATTGATTTGATGTCAGTTAGTTGTTCTTTTATCTGTTCCATATCATTTTATTAAATCTGTGTTTAATTATTATTCTATTATTTTTTCTATTGTTTTTACTTATTGTTTATTACTTCACCAATTATATTCTCAAATCCGGATTCGTAATTAAAATTCATTAATTCATGATTTACTTTTTATAAATCTTGCAATAAAGAATCCGTCACTTCCATGCTCACCGGGCAGTATCTGTTTCATTCCGGTGCCTTCCGCAAAGCTCTTATCCAGCTCAAACTCCGGATGCTTTTCAATAAACCACCTCACATTGTCCTCATTCTCAACCTCATCTATCGTACATGTACTGTACACGAGCACTCCGTTTGTCTTCACGTATGTATGCACGGTATCAAGTATCTGTCTTTGAAGAGCGGCAAGCTCATCTACAGACTCCGGTGTCATCTTGTAGCGGATGTCCTTCTTTCTTCCGAGCACTCCAAGCCCTGAGCACGGCAGATCACAGATGAGTATATCTGCCTTTCCCGCAGAATCAGCATCAGGCACTGTGGCATCCCACACCTCTGCCGACATATTGTTAAGGCCATGCCTTTCTATATTTTCCTCAATCATATCGACCTTGTTATCGGTCAGGTCACGCGCGAGCACATGGCCACTTCCCTGTAAAAGCTCAGCTATATGGGTGCTCTTGCCACCCGGTGCTGCGCATACATCTATCACATAGTCGCCCTTCTTTGGAGCAGCCGTCTGGGCGACAAGCATGGAGCTGATATCCTGCACATAGAAAAGTCCGTCTCTGAAGCTCTGTAAGCCATTCAAATAATCAAATCCAGATATAACAAATGCATAATTAAGTTCATCAACCGCTGTGACCGTCACACCCTCTGCCTCAAGCTTTGCACGAAGCTCATCCGGAGTACACCTGGTCAGGTTTGTCCTGATGCTTATTGTGCTCTTATTGTGAAAGGCCTTGAAAATCTCCTCTGCCTTCTTCTCTCCGTATGCTGATACAAATCTGTCCACTATCCACTGTGGCATGGAGTATCGGATGCTTAAGGTATCAAACTGTACTAAGTCTATATTTCTTGCAATATTTCTGAGTACACCGTTTACAAAGCCCGAAAGCTGTGCAAACTTATGCCTCTTTGCAAGCTTCACCGCCTCATTGCATACAGCTGAATCCGGCACCGCGTCCATGTACTTTATCTGGTAGACGCTCATGCGAAGAAGGTTTCTGATGAAGGGCTTCATCTTCCTTACCTTTGTCTTTGAGAAAGAGTCTATGATGTAGTCGAGCTGCAGCATATACTCGATAGTGCCGTCAACAAGCCTCGTCATAAATGCTCTGTCCTGCTTTGACAGATACTGATACTTGTCAAGCACACTACGAAGCACAATATGTGAAAATGCTCCACGCTCATTAATCTCAATAAGCATCTCAAGGGCAAGCTCACGCGTATCTACAGAGTGTGCCGGTATATTATTTTTACTGTGATTATTTTTATTCTTATTATTTATATTCTTATTCGATGTCATATAGTTTAATCTAATTGTAACTATCAAGAATCCCTGAAATCAAAAAGCTGATAAGTCATGCTTACATATAAACAACAGTTTTTCGGTTCATATGATGCCCTTAAGTAGTTACATCTACATTTAATTTTTCCAGTTTATTTATCCAATTTAAACTGTCTTACCTAACTGCCCTACTTCTGCTTCAACCAAAGAAGCTACAACAGTATCAGTCGTCACGTCTGCGTCCGTTTGTGATAAGTATTATACGAAGGAGCTGTAAAATAGCAGCCGCCGCACTGGCTACATAGGTAAGTGCCGCTGACTTGAGCACCCTTCTTGTGTACTTAAGCTCGTCATCTGCAAGTATGCCCTGTGTACGAAGCATGACAAGCGCACGTCTTGAAGCATCAAACTCTACCGGCAATGTCACAAGCTGGAAAAGCACTGCTGCCGAAAACAGCAATATGCCTATATCAATAATAAGCCCTGATGAGCGTGTGTTAAAGAGCAGGCCGATAAGAATGACCGGCCATGCAAGCATGGAGCCAAAATTGGCTATAGGCACAAGTGCACTCCTGATTGAAAGAGGAGCATAGCTTTTCGCATGCTGTATAGCGTGTCCACACTCATGGGCTGCTACGCCAAGTGCTGCGACCGATGTGGCATTGTACACAGGATCAGATAAATTCACTGTTTTGGTGCGCGGATCATAGTGGTCCGTCAGACTGCCGGACACATGACGCACCTGCACATCATATATGCCTGCCGCCTGAAGCACTCTTTGAGCTACCTGTGCGCCATTCATGCCTGACATGCTTCTTAGCTGCGAGTATTTATTAAATGTACCTTTAACTCTTGCCGATGCAATCATACATATCACTGCACCTATCACAACGAGTATATATGTCGGATCCCAGTAATAATATCCCATGTATCATCTCTCCTTGCTGCTTATTATAATGCGTGTTGTAGTTTGTCAATAGTTACTTATAATGAATAACTATAATGTGAAGAACGAGCCCTCTTCCACATGACAGCCTCTCAAAAACGAGCCTGTATCCATGCGCTTCTTGCCCTGGAGCTGTACCTCTACTAAAGATAATGCTCCTTTTCCTGTCTGTACATACATATCATTTTTTCCGATATGATAAATACAGCCCGGCTCATAATCATCGCTGCCGTCAATCACCTTTGCACTCCACACCTTAAATGTCTTACCGTTTAGGTGGGTGTATGCGCTCGGCCATGGATTAAGCCCCCTTACAAGCCTCTCAATCTCAACAGCCGGCTTTGTCCAGTCGATAAAGCCAAGCTCCTTACTGATCATTGATGTATGTGTGGCCTCCTCGCTGTTTTGAGGAGTATACTCTGCAGTGCCATCCTCTATCATCTTCATGGTCTCCACACACAGCTTTGCCCCCTCTGCTGAGAGCTTATCAAACAGGCTGCCGCCGGTCTCATCAGGTGCGAGTCTGACTGTACTCTTTGCAATCATATCGCCGGTATCGACGCCCTCATCCATCCTCATGGTAGTGACACCTGTAAACTCGTCACCGTTAATCACAGCCCACTGGATAGGAGCCGCACCTCTGTACTTTGGCAGAAGTGAAGCATGCACATTGATACAGCCGTATCGAGGCATATCAAGAATACTCTTTGACAGAATCTGTCCAAAAGCAACCACAATTATTATATCTGCATTAAACTTTCTGAGATACTCTATATTAGCAGTCTCTCTTATTTTAACCGGCTGGAATACCTCAATACCGTGCGAAAGCGCACACTCCTTGACCGGTGTATACTGCATTGCCTTGCCACGGCCCTTTGGCTTGTCGGGCTGTGTGACAACCAGTGCCACCTCATGCCCTGCCTCTATAATTGCCTCAAGTGTTCCCACCGAAAAGTCCGGTGTTCCCATGAAAATTACTCTCATCTTACTGCCTCCCAGATATTTTCCAAGCTCAGATAACAAATGTCATCCTAATGATTACTCCTGTGTATCCTCATATGTCACATCGTGAAGTGCGCCCTCAACCTTCTCCACATAGAGATGTCCGTCGAGATGGTCAAGCTCGTGGCAGATACATCTGGCCAAAAGCTCTTCTCCCTCTATCTCATACTCATTCATATCCTCGCCCATGAAGCGAGCCTTTACATAATTCGGGCGGGTCACCTGTCCGGCCTTTCCCGGTACTGAAAGACAGCCCTCATCGCCGGTCTGCTCTCCGTCAGACTCGATAATTTCAGGATTAATCATCACGATTGGACCCTCGCCCACATCGATAACAACGATCCTCTTTAATATGCCAACCTGTGGTGCGGCAAGTCCTACACCATTGGCCTCATACATAGTCTCAAGCATATCATCAATAAGTGTTACTATCTTTGGAGTCACCTCCGTAACCTCTCTGCAGACCTTGCCAAGTACAGGGTCTCCCTCCAATCTAATAGTTCTAAGTGCCATAATTGCCTCCTTCTATATCTATCAAAATCCACTCATCGGATTGAAATCAAATGAGATATTAGCATGTTTCATTGCCGTATCAGCTTTCACCACCTGCTCTATGCCATCCTTTATGGAAATGAGCGCCGCATAGTCAGATGTCTTCATGTAAATCACCTTGCGGTATATGTCATTTACCTTGGCGATGGTCGCATCCGCAGGACCGATGAGCTGAATCAGATGCCTATCATCCGGGCTTTGATTTTCATCTGTATGCGATATCATTTGCGATGCTATATCGTACACCCTCTGTGCCATGCTGCCGCACTCACTCTCATCAGGTGATGTGACGTGGACTAAAAGCATATTCCATACAGGTGGATAGTTCATAAGCCTCCTGTACTCTATCTCCTTATCGTAAAAAGCCTCATAATCCTGCTCTTTGGCAGTCCGGATGGCATAGTGGTCAGGGTCGTAGGTCTGGATAACCACATTGCCGGGCAGCTTTCCTCTGCCGGCGCGCCCTGCCGCCTGGGTCAGCAGAGCAAAGGTGCGCTCCGCCGCATGAAAATCATTCACATGCAGTGACATATCCGCCGCCAGCACACCAACCAGCGTGACATTTGAAAAATCATGCCCCTTTACAATCATCTGCGTACCGATAAGTATATCAGCCTCATGATTGGAAAATGCCTGCAGAATCTTCTCATACGCATCCTTCGCCCTCGTGGTGTCATAATCCATGCGCAGTATACGCGCCTGTGGAAAACGCTTTGCCACCATCGCTTCTATCTTCTGTGTGCCGGCCTTAAAGCCGCTAATGTACTTCGAACCACAGCTTGGGCACACCTTCGGCACCGGCTGTCTGTAGCCGCAGTAGTGACAGACCATCACTCCGCCGCTATGTTCACTGAGTGATACATCGCAATGAGGACATTTTACCACAAAACCACACGCTCTGCACGACATAAATGCCGATTTACCCCTTCTATTTAAAAAAAGCATGGTCTGCTGGCCATTTAGAAGCCGCTCCTCCATAAGTTCCTGAAGCCTGGTGGAAAGAATCGAGCGGTTTCCCTCACGAAGCTCCTGCCTCAAATCGACAACCTCACACTTTGGAAGAGGTCTGTCGTCCACACGCTTATCCAGCTCCAAAAGCCTGTAAACGCCTGTCTTTGCCTTGTAATAGCTATCCACCGACGGTGTTGCAGAGCCAAGTACCACAATAGCATCGGACATGCGCGCGTACTCTATCGCCACCTCCCTGGCGTGATAGCGTGGCACCGACTCGCTCTTGTATGAATTCTCGTGCTCTTCATCTATTATGATAAGTCCTAAATTTGAAAAAGGTGTGAACAGCGCCGACCGCGGGCCAATCATGATGTCAATATCACCATTCTTAGCTCTCTCAAACTGGTCATAACGCTCACCATTTGAAAGTCTTGAATTGATTATCGAAACCCTGTTCCCAAATCTGGCAAAAAAACGCATTACGGTCTGGTAAGTGAGGGCAATCTCGGGAATCAGCACAATCGCCTGACGAGCGGACTGTATACAGTGTGCGATAAGCTCCATGTACACCTCAGTCTTGCCGCTTCCGGTGACACCCTTAATCAGATAAGTATTTCTAAGGCCAGCGGCAATGTCGCCTTCTATCGCATCAACCACACTCTGCTGCGCAGCATTCAGTACCTTATCATATGTGTCCACACTCATATGCTCCACAGGATTTCTGTAGCCGCTCTGTGTAATGACCTCGATAAAACCGCTCTGCTCAAGCGCTCTTATAGTGGCAGCCGACACCGACAGCTTGCCTGTCACAAAGGAATACTCAAGGCGCGCCCCATCATCAGCATCAATCAGCGCACGAAAAAGCCTTGCCTTTGCCTTTTGTTTTTTTGCCTCGCAAAGCGCAAGCTGCGCCCTTGCCTTTACCTTGTCTATCTTCAGTACAATACTGCGGCTCACCTGCTCCTTAGCCTGCTTCTTTACAGGTATCACAGTCTTAAGTGCCTGATTCATGGTAGAGCCGTAGTTGCGCCGTATCCATGCCGCAAGTGCGATGAGCTTTGCCTCCACAGCCACAGAGTCTGACTTTATCCCGATAAGAGGCTTTGTCCTTGCCGGGTCGTACTCAGGCTCATCCGTGACCTCAATCACATAGCCTGTGATAGTGCGGCTGCCAAATGGAATATCCACGCACACACCCGGGCGGATATCACATAAAAGCTCATCCGGGATGCTGTACTGAAAAGTCTTATCCAGTTTTTCGTGGGATATATCCACAATCACGTTGGCATACATAACTGATACTATTTAACTCCTTCGTATTTCTCCTCGCAGTACTTGCAGCGGTAGATTTCGTTTTTCTCATCGGAAAGCACGAAAATCTGGTCAAGCTCCTGCTCAATTGAAGTGATGCATCTTGGATTTTTGCACTTGATGACATTTTTCACCTGATGAGGCAGCTTAAGCTCCATCTTGTCCACAATCTTGTCACCCTTTATCACATTTACAGTGATATTGTGGTCGATAAATCCAAGGATATCGAGGTCTAATGACTCTATCGGACACTCTACCTTGATGATATCCTTCTTGCCCATCTTGCTGCTCTTTGCATTCTTTATGATTGCAACTGTGCAGTCGAGCTTGTCAAGCTTTAAATCCCTGTAAATCTGAAGACTCATACCTGCCTTGATATGATCGAGCACAAAGCCCTCATGTATTCCACTAATATTCAGCATATTATCCTCCTTTAGTCCTCAGCCAGGCCAAGCAATGTCAGAATAAGCGCCATACGCACGTAAACCGCATACTGTGCCTGCCTGAAATAGCATGCTCTCGGGTCATCATCCACATCAACAGAAATCTCATTCACACGTGGGAGCGGATGAAGTACAATCATATCATCCTTTGCAAGTTCCATCTTCTCCTTAGTCAGAATGTAGAAATCCTTCAGACGCACATAGTCCTCCTCATTGAAGAAACGCTCCTTCTGGACACGTGTCATGTAGAGCACATCAAGCTCTCCCATGGCATCCTCGAGCTTTTCTACCTCCTTGAACTCGATATTGTTGGCGCGAAGCACATCATCGCGCACATAGTCAGGCACCTTAAGCTCCTCAGGCGAGATAAGCACAATCCTCACATTGTCATATCTGATAAGTGCATTGATCAATGAATGCACTGTACGTCCAAACTTTAAATCTCCGCAAAAGCCGATTGTGATATTATTCAATCTGCCCTTGATGGAACGGATTGTAAGGAGATCAGCAAGTGTCTGGGTAGGATGCTGATGACCTCCATCGCCTGCATTGATTACAGGAATACGCGATTTCTCTGAAGCCACAAGCGGTGCACCCTCCTTAGGATGACGCATGGCACAGATATCAGCATAGCAGGAAATAACCCTGATAGTATCTGAAACGCTCTCGCCCTTTGACGCAGATGACGAATCAGCACTGTGGAAACCTAACACCGAGCCTCCCAGATTAAGCATGGCAGCCTCAAAGCTAAGCCTGGTTCTCGTGCTTGGCTCGTAAAAACAGGTTGCAAGCTTCTTTCCATCGCACTTGTGTGCATATTTCTCAGGATGAGCCTCTATATCATTTGCAAGATCCAGAAGCTTGTCCAACTCTTCTACAGAAAAATCCAACGGACTCATTAAGTGACGCATAATTTGCCTCCATTCTTTTTCGCGTAACAATTTTTATTACATTTTTTCTATCATATAATAACTTAGCGCAATATTCAAGTTGGCTTTTACACTTTTTTGTTGTAAAATATATGACAGAATATAACTGTTCTGAACGCTTAGCAATTGTAGCAAAGTTTTCATACAATTATGACAATTCAAACATCAAAAAGGAGAATAATATGTCTGTAAATGAATCACAAATCAAAAACACCACAGCAGGCGCAATCGATGATGACGATGCTGTAATCTTTAAGGAGAGAAAGAGACTGCTGTTTCTCGGTCTGCCGTGGACTTTCACAAAATATACCATCACACCGTCCTTTATCACTGTAGAGTCCGGACTCTTGAGCACCACAGAGGATGACTGCTACATGTATAAGGTAGCTGATGTAAAGCTCACCACATCACTGATGGAGCGCATTTTTAAGCTCGGCACCATAGTCTGCTACACAGGCGACGTCACAAACCCTGAGCTAAAGCTCGTTCACGTAAAGCACTCACGCGAGATAAAGAGCTATCTGCTCAAGCAGTCTGAGGCCGCAAGACTTAAAAGACGCACCTTAAACACAGTGGATATCGGTGCGCACGGAGCAGACATGGCAGATTTGGATCATGATGGTATTCCGGATTCGCTGGAATAGACTTTGCTCGTATCATACATCAGATATTGTGTACTATTTAAAGAAAGCAGCTTCCGGTTCGTCCGGAAGCTGCTTCTATTTTTCATTTCATGCTATCTCATTTAGACAAATACCCTCTGACCACAGCCTTTCGCGCCACAAGCTTCTTAAGCCTCTTATACATCACGACTGCAAGCTCACAATCCCCGGCTTCAAGCTTATCAGGTCCATAATTGGCCATAAGCACAAGCTCCATAAACCTCTCAAAATCACTCCTTACAAGCTCAGGATAAACAGCCAGCACCGCATCAACAAACTCAGGCCTTGTGGTATCCAAACCAGCGGCATCCACACAATCGCCAGCCTTAGCAGATATCCTGCCATCCCTCTCAAGCAGCTCATAAAAGCTCCTAAATATGATTCTGACTCTATCTCCCGGTGAAAGCCTCTTATCGAGCGCAAGCGTGCGTCTCTTCACATACCATACGCGCAGTATGACCGCAATTATCACAAGTAATATGCCACACATCGTACCAAGCAAAAGCTTAAGCTGCCTGATGCGCTTCATATCGGCCCCGGTACCCGCTGTATCCTCTCCGTCACGGTCAGCATCCTTGTCCTTTTTGTCCGCAATACTCTCCGTATCCTCTGTGTCAGCCTCCGGCATATCGAGATTGGCAATCGTACCGGCAAAGCCCGGTGTCGTCTCCACAGGAATCCAGCCGCAGTCAGGCATGTAGATTTCCACCCACGCGTGCGCATTGTCATCCTGAAGCACAGCCATATACGAGCCGTCAGCCTGACCCGAAAACAGATTGGCAGGAGCCGCATAGCCCACCACGTAGCGCGCCGGGATGCCTAAGGAGCGGAACATCACAACAGCCGCCGAAGCAAAGGCAGTTGAATCACCCTTCTTTTTTTCAAACATAAAGCGCTCTATGTAGTCCTCATCATTAGAAATCTTAGAAGCGGATTTGGAGAACTCACACCTCTCCCACAGAGTCCTCACAACAAAATTCTTCACATCATCAATCTTTTCATATGAAAGATCCTGCTTCTGCGTATCACTCAGATTTCCCTCAAGCTTCTTGTCCCACTCCTTTTTCTTCTTTTTGCAAAGCTTTTCGATGCGCTTTTGGCTCTCAGGCACATCAGTATAGTGGGTATTCACATACGACTCGTATGAAGCCTCCAGCTCATCAAGCATATTCCGGTGATTGTACGAGCCAAGCGCACCTGCTGTGTCACCGTCATCGGAAGCAGAAGCATCCACATCCATCCACTTCTTCATCGTATCCATGTATGCGCTGCTCTCAAAGTACTCATACCGGTCATCCTGTGCAGTCTGCCCCTGCACCGAGCAATCACCGCCCAAAATATTATAGTAATCATTCAGGTAAGCCTGATAAGGCACATAGGTGTATGCAGTATTCGCATTGAGCCTCTCGACTGAGATTGTGCGTGAAGACACAGCTTCCTCACCTTCCTCGGCATCAGAGCCATCCCCATCGCCTGCACCATCTAAAGCTGCACCGTCCATACGGCTCTTCACATACATCATCCGAAGAAATGGCATATTCTGGATATAAAGGAGCGAATCACCATCCGTCTTCCAGTTTAGAGCCGCATCTGTCAGGCTGTCTGCATCGCCCATGCTCCACCTGTTTGGCGTATAGTCCGCACCCACATAGCCCTTTAAATAAAGAATCTCCGTAGGCTTCTCACTGACAGTCACCTTAAGCGACTCCACCTCATCATAGGCAGTACCGTCCACATCGCCAAGCACACCGTCAGACACGCCTCCTCCCACGCCCTCGAGTGAGAGATTGAGCCTGCCGCCTGACACCTGCGGCAAAAACCTGTACAGAAACTGAAGGCCGCTGCTCTTCACAGGAGCTGTCACATCCGACACCACGGAAAGCGGAGCATTTACAGCCGGCCGTACCACAAAAAAAGCTAAAAGCACCACAACAGCACCAAAGCCTGCACAAAAAGCCGCAAGCATATTGGCAGCACGTCTGGCTTCCTTCACATTCGAATCAAACACAGCCTCATCGCCTTTGCCCCAGAGCTTTCTTCTCACGCGCACAGCCGAGCCTGCATATGTACATAAAAAACAAAGGAGCATCACAAAATAAGCTCCCTTTGAAATCCTTCCACCACTAAGCAGTGAGCATATCACCACAGGAAAAGCCACAAACAAAAACATGGCTCCATCCTGCCTCTTAATCACAGCCTCAGCCATCAACCAGGCAACCACAAAAAACATAAAACAAAAAAAAATGGTTGCCCCGGTTCCGGCATCTGAAATGAGAATTATGCCACTTTGATAAGTCCTGTTCATCTGACCGGCAATACAATTAAAGGTATATAGCAAGCCCTTCTTAAAAGCCTCCTGCGCAAGCAAAATGCCAAAGCACCACAGCATGATGCTAAAAAGAAGGACGAAAAAGCGATATCTGGCCAAAGCCCTGTATTCAAATATAAATGTAAACCACACACAAATGGCTGCCCCTACAGCCGCAAGCACCGGGTAATTTACAGACACTGAAAACGCATACAGAAAAATCCTAAAAAGCGCCATCACCGAAAAAAAGCACATGACCATCATAGGCCATATAGCATGCGTTCCCTTATTCCCGGGCTTCGTGAGCAGCGTGGCTCCTACAAGCTCTAAATCTCCCATACTGTAAGCTCCTCATCCACCTTGTCATAATCAATATGCTTCACGCGCACACCGTTGTGATAAAAGCTGCCATCCATGCCAAGCCGCATCGTATTGCTGTCAGCCGCAATCTCCCTGTTCTCATAGAGTGCCTCCACATCCACTGGTTCCTCATATATGCCCGACTCACAAAGCTGCTCGAGCATGGAGTATGTATCAGACTCACTCGCCACAAACCGGCTCATGATGCGCTTCTCCTTATCATCCCACCAGATGACATTATGCTTCATAGAAGCTGCTGCCATAGACCACGACACAGAGCCAAGTATCTCAAGAAAAGCATCCATCACACTGACACGTTCATCGCCGGTGCCTTTATATGACATATCGGCAAAGATAAATGCTGTCTCATTCATCGGCAGGCTGTACTCCTTCACCATGAAATCATTAGTCTTTGCGGAAAGCTTCCAGTGAAAGCTGTGGAGCGAATCGCCTCTCCTGTACTGTCTGATATCAAACACCTCAGACGAATCCTCACCATGGCGCAGCTTTGAAAAAAGCTCACCGTCCACCGACTCCGAAAGCCCAAGCACACGTGCCATGTCAAGCATATGAATCCTTGGCAGCACAAACACTGACGAGCTATGCTCCGAAACGCTGCACTCGCGCGTAAAGAGGCTCAGGTAATCCTTCACTGCGACCTTTCCTATATTGAAATACAGCTTGCCGCAGTAGCCGGTACGCAGGTAAAAGCAAAGCGAAGAGCCTGAGCCCGGCGTAACAAAGGCATCGCGCGTATAAGCACTCTCCCTGCTTGAAAGCCTGCTGTGACACAAAAGCGTGACAGGTACGGTGCTCATCGGAAGCACAGAAGCATTTGAGACATGCACATCCACCTCAAACTTCTCTCCCTTTGGCACATATCTGTCCGGCACCACTAAAGACGCACTCAGATTGCGCTCCAGATAAACGGAAAGCATAAACAGACACGGCACAAGCAAAAGCTCAAACGAAAGCAGTGTGCGCGCTATATCATTGTCCCAGAACAGTGCAACTGCGAGTGTACATATAATTAAAGCTATGTAAGAAACCTTTTTCTTCATCAATACCTCCGAAAATCAGACAGGCTATCTGCCTTCTGTCTGCGGTGTAGGCTGCTTCACCGACGCTAAAATCTCAGCAAGAATATCCTGCGCAGACTCATTGTACATCCTGCCCTGCGCACTCAGCACAATCCTGTGACGCGCCACATTGATAAACACAGAAGCCACATCACGCGGCAGCACATACTCACGCCCCTCAACATAAGCAGCCGCCTTGCTCATCCTGGCAAGTGCAAGCGCACCACGCGGACTGACTCCAAGCTCTATCCTGTCATTGTTTCTCGTGGCCTCCACCAGGCTCACAATATACTCATAAACTGTCCTGTGGACAAATACACCCTCCACTTCCTTTTGTATCGAAATGAGCTCATCGGTGAGAATGGACGGCATGATATGCTCCATAGGATTGCCATGGTCACGACTCATCAGAATATCAAGCTCATCTGCCCTGTTGGGGTATCCCATGCTGATGCTTATCATAAAACGGTCAAGCTGTGACTCCGGCAGCATCTGTGTACCTGCAGAGCCAATAGGGTTCTCCGTAGCGATAACGTGAAACGGTCTTGGCACCGGATGAGTCACACCATCCACCGTCACCGTACGCTCCTCCATCACCTCAAGAAGCGCGGACTGTGTCTTTGGCGATGTACGGTTTATCTCATCGGCCAGAAACAGATTGCACATGACAGCGCCCTCCTCATAGTCAAACCTGCCAAGCTCCTTCCTGTATACTGAAAAGCCTGTGATATCTGTAGGCAGTACATCAGGTGTAAACTGCACACGGCTCTGCTTCATATCCAAAACCCTCGCAAACGCAAGCGCCATGCTCGTCTTGCCCACGCCCGGAATATCCTCAATCAGTATATGCCCGTTTGCAAGAATAGCCTCCATGATGGCAAGCACACAGTCATCTTTTCCAATAATCACCTGTTTCACAGATTGTATAGCCTGAGCGGCCTTCTCATAACCCTTCATATATTACTCGTTCCTCTCTCTTCTTCTGCGCCTTACAATTATAATAAAAATCACAGTCTCCAGTGTCCCTGCCACAGCAAGCGCCACAAGCATCCACGGCCACACATCCACTATTCGCTTCGTGAGTGCGCCCGACTGCATCTGATTCTTTGTCTCACTCTTCTTCTCGCCTGTGTACTCAGTACGCTCACCGCGCACCAGAAGACGGTGCGAATTAATCGCATACGGTGTACAGGTGACAAGTGTACAGTAATCCTTCCCCTCCACTATATCAAGGTCTCCCGACTCGTTAGGCTCGACTACCTTAATCTGATCCACCTTGTACGCAAGAATCTCATCGAGCACATGCAGGTAAAATTCATCGCCCATCTCAAGCTTATCAAGATTCGTAAAAAGCACCGCACTCGGAAGACCTCTGTGGCCTGTCAGCACGCAGTGAGTACTCTCGCCGCCGAGCGGATAGCTGGACTGCTCCATATGACCAACACCCTTTGCGAGCACATCATCACTTGTGCCGCTATATATAGGCAGATTCACATCAATCTTTGGAATAGTGATATATCCAAGTGACTCTCCGACATCCACAAGGTCTGCATAGCTTACCGCACTGCTCTCACTCTCTGTGCTCTCAGCCGACACCACAGTACTCAGCTGGTCATTGTACTTGGTCGCAGCCTCCTTTAAGGCATCCACCTTTTCCTCGTCCAGCTGCTTCACCTCACTGTCGTAGCTCGTGATCGCAGAGCTAGCATGCTTTTCATTTATACGGTTGCTGATATATGGATAGAGCGCAATCGACATTCCGGTGAGAAAGAGGATGGCGCAAAAGATTATTCGCAGTTTCTTCATAGCTTGTATTCCTATAGCTTTGTTTCCTATACCTAAGGCTTCTGATAGCACTTATTCAAATCCACAACTGCATAAGCTGCATGGTTGTCTGATTGTAGAGTTGAATAAATGTTAGCATATCGTTTCAAAAATGTAAAATGAAATGGTAACCTCCGCACACGCAGACAGGTAAGTCTGTATGTACGAAGGTTAGTCATCCCTTTGCTCTTGTAAGAGCACTTTATTCGGTTAAATCTTATCTAAACTCTCTATGGCTATTGCCAATGGTTAGGCTCTCTTTCTTCCTCTGAGCATGATGTATACTGCAGCGAGCATTCCACCGATACCAATGATTAAGAACATTGCGGTTCCGATGTCACCGGTTTTTGGGAGGGTGAAGCCTTTGCGGTTGATGATAGTTTCGGTCATTGTAGCTTCTGTAGCTTTATCTGTTTTACCAATTTCAGTCATACTTCCTGTTGCTTTATCATCTCCATCTGCCTTAGCAGTAAAAGTAGTTGAATTCTCTGAATGTTTAATCAATGTCTTAACACCTGTATTAGGATCAACTGACCATACATTTTCCTTAGACCACTTAGTTGCATACTGTACATTTAACTGCACCTTGACAGGTGATTTAAGAAGGTTATATCCATCTGCCGTCTTTGTCTCTACCAGGTAATACTCACCATTTGCAAGACCTGACTGTGTTATATATCCCATATTAGCACCTGTTGCCTCAGTTGTTAATGTACTAATTTTGTGCCATATTTTAGTTTTATCAAGACCAATTGCACCTGCTGCATCATCTGTTATATCGTCAGCACCTTGAGTATCAACAGCTTTATATAAATCAAATACTACTCCACCTAAAAGATCTCCAGTTGTACTCTGTGCTCTTTTTTCAATCTTGATGTTAAATGTATATACTACTGTACTATCTTCGATTTTATCCTTTGCTGGTTTCTCATCAGGATTTTCTGGTGTATTTGGATTTTTTGGGTCATTTGTTGGTAATATCTTATTTGAATACTCTAATGTTGCTGTATTCGGATTACCTGCTGTAGTCTTTACAGCTGTCTCAAGTACCTTAGCTTTATATGTTATTACAATCTGCTGTCCTGCATAATTACCCATTGCTGTCGGCACAAAGCTTATTGTAAATCCCTTTGTATCAGCATTTTTTGTTAAAGTATATACACTATTGTCTGTATTAGTAATCTCTGCATCGTTATATTTTACACTAAAATCTGAATCTGTTATATCCTCAAGTCCAATTGGTTTATCAGTAAGTGAAAAATCTTTTAACTGTGTGATATTATCCGGAACATCAATTGTAATCTTGTATGGTACATAGTCTCCGACACTGTAATCAGATTCTCGTTTCCAAGTTTTTGTTGTTCTATCCAGAACCTCTTTTTTCATATCAGGCTTTTCGTTGTTTGCCTCTATAGTTACACTTGCTAATGTAGTCTCACCATAAGTAATTTTTTTATCACTTCCTACTGAAAATTCATATGTCTTAGCACCATCTAAAATATATCCCGGAAGCTTATTGTCAATAGCAGTCTCTATAAATCTATAGCTTCCCTGTGAAAGACCTGAAACTGTTATTTTTCCATCATCATTTGTTGTCAGGTTTAAATTGCTTCCATCCTCTTCACTAGTTGTAACATTTGTCCATACACTATTAATGCTTTTCTGTAATACAAATGTTACACCCTTAAGCAGGTCTGTATTATTGCCTTTTTTAACTAATGTCACTGAACCATATGCTGTAGAGTTCTTAGGATATACATTTACGTCATATAACCAGTCGTCACCATCCTTTGTTGTCATTGGAAGTGACACGATAAATGGCTTAACAGGCTCTGTTACTTTGTCTGGTGAAGTTGTCTCTACTACAACGTAGAAACCTAAATCAAGAGTATCAAATGTTACTACACCAGTACCATTTGTTTTCTTCTCGTCGCTGGTATTTTTAACAGTAACACCAGATTTAATACTCCATTTTTTTGTTGTTGTATCCTGAGTAACATAAGTATCAACACTTGGTAATTCTGATGGATTGGTGCTGTAATAGTTTGTCAAATCATTAACATCTGCAATCTTATAAATTGTAAATCCAGCATCTGCTAACGGCTTTGCCACAGATGGTACTTTGTTTTCATCAGTAGTTTCACCAGTTCCTTCTTCTCCACCTTTTCCATTGTACTCATACTTGTGAATTGTGATACTACCGGTTTTTGTAGTATCAATTGTTGCAGTGGTTTTCACCGGTCTATCCGGTGATGCCCAAGTCGGTGTGCCGAATGATGTCAGCACCATGGCAGCGCCAAGGAGACCAGCCAACATTTTTTTAATTTTTTTCATGCTTTTTTCCTCTCTTATATCTTTTTCATTGTTGTCGTGTTACGTGCGACCGGCAGGTGTTACTTGCCAATCGCGTTTCTTCTTTGTCTCTTAAGTTTGGAGTATTGTACCTCCTTTCTAAGAGTAATCAAGAAAAATATCAAGCAGCCCAGCGTTGCGAGCGCCATTCCGCATAATATGAATAACATTGCTCCATAACCACCGGTTTTTGGTAGAAGGAACTTGATACGATTGCTGATTTGAAGCTCTATCGTATTCTTATCTGTTGCTTTGGTGAAGTCATATGACTGTCCATCTACTGTTGTTACGTTGTTCCTTAATATTTTAATGGTTATTGGATCCTTTAATAAATTGTAGCCTTGTACAGCTTTTGTCTCTGTCAGACGATATGTTCCATCTTTTAAGTCTTTAAACTCTGCTATTCCCTGTGCTGTTCCAACACTACCATCTGTCCCACCTGTAGTAACAGTTATAGCAGTAAAATTAGGATCTACTTTAAAGCTATCCCCACCTGTTGATGATGTACTATCCGGTAACAATCTTTCAAGCTTAAATTCAACACCATTTAGCCTCTTAGTTGTATCCGTAGCATCAACCTTTGTTATCTTGATGTTGGTCAGCGGACTATATGTATTGGTTATCGTGTAATTCTTTGTAATTGAACTTCCAACCTCTGTACTTGGTGCCGATATAGCATCGGTATATGTAACCTTAAACAAGTCATTCAGATATTCATTATTATCGATAACCTTTACAGAACCATCAGCTACTGTCACTTCTACTATTCGATACATATATGGCTTAGTATTATCTACTTTTCCATTAGTATCATTTGCATATCTGTCCAGTCCGGTAAATGAAAATGTCCATTCAGTCTTATCCGGATTATATGGATCTTTTTTCAAAGTAATATAGTTGGCTGTGGTCTGCCCCGGTGTTGCATATTCCACTGCAGCCCACGGATCGCTATCATTTACACGTCTTTGAAGCTGTATATTTATTGAATCAGGCATTGTAACACCACAGACATTTTCCCATTTCTTAGTAAGATCAATGTTTACAACCGGATTCAGTTTATTAGTAAAAATAAACTTCGTTTGTTCAGCAGCATCAGCCTTTACAGTACCTGACACTTCAGTAAGTTTGGTTTCTTCATTATATGTGACAGTTGGTTTGTATTTTTCTTCCAGTCCATTGCCACTTGAGACATCCACACTTTCAAGCACTGCACCATCAGTAGCGCTTATCTCTGATATTGTATACTGTGTTCCTGCAGGAATACCTGAGATGACTATTGGGTCAAATGTTCCGCTTGTATTCTTCTCAATAGTGTATGTCTTCTCAATCGTTTTAGTTCCTTCCAGACCCATACCTGCCACATTGAAAAATTTCACTTTAAAAGTATATGTACCTTTTAGATCATCTGATACAGCAGCCTGTTGTTTTTGAATAGTAATTGTTCCTGTCTTTACTTTATTTGTGTATTTGACCTTTAACCTGGTGGATGTCGTAGAATTGTCAGGATCACTATATGATCTAAATACAATCGTATTTTCATCGTAAGTATTTACATTGCCATTCTTCCTTGCCCAGGCTGAGGAATCCACCACAGAATTTGTTCCAGGATATCCTATCGTTTTTCCACTACTTCTTGCATTTGTAATATCAAGGCCATCATTATTTATTTGCTGACCATCTTCTGTTCCTTTTTTATATTTTTCCTTTCTACCATCCTTTATTGTACTGCCGGTTTGATTTGTCAGGTTGGTAGTCCCAGAAGATAAATCAACCGTAGTTCCTGCTTTATTTACAGCAGTAACCGGCTCACCATTTTCATACATTGTCCACGATGGCTCAAAAACCTCTGTATCCACATCCTCACTTACAGCTATGTAACTGCCTCGTCTGAACTGGTCTGTGAACGTTGCAGTCTCGCCATTTGCCAGTACAAACACGCCATCATCACCCAGGATATTCGTGGTAGATGATTTATCCGATGATATAGTATATACGGCATTTTCCGGATACATCAAGGTGCCGCTCTCAACTGAGCCATAATCAGCTATCTCATACTGCTTTGTAACAAAGCCTGTTGGATTTGTCACCTCAGACGAAGGAATAAACTTAAAATCATCCAAATAGAAATTTCTACTGTAGTCATAGTTAAACCTGATATACTTTATTTTTGATAAATCAATTTGACTACTTCCAATAAGCTTGTCAATTTCCACATTTACAGTTATCCACTTCCTGTTTGTAAGTGAACTATTTGCAGTGGCTACATCATTTGTCAAATAATTCCCAGCCTGTTTTCCGTCTGAATCCTCGAGTCCGATATACATAAACTGTGTACTCGGATTATCTTTATAATCATAGTAAAACTTAAACTGCAGATATTTATAATGATCCTTTGCACTGCCTGCAGTATACGTTACATCAAAGCTATCACTTCCAGCAGGTAAAATGCTTCCCCATCTTTGCTCTTTGTATGAACCGCCCACATTATCAAGCTGTGCCAACCAATGTACTACATTTGTTTGTCCATCCATACCAGCTACTTTTTCAAAAGTATTTCCAGATACATTTTGCACCTTATTGCTTTCAAATGTGTCATTAAATACTCTCGTTTCAATTGACTGTCCTGCAGTTGCTTTTTTAATGCCAAAATGTGTAGCCTGATTCTGTATAGTAAATGGGAATACAGACGTATTGTCAAACAATGTGTCCGGGAATATATCTTTATTCACGTCATTTGTATCCACATTCTTCTCCACCTGGAATTCGTTCTCGTCCGGGAAGTTGAATGATATAGACATATTTGACTCCCAGAGGCCTCGCTCCATGTAGAACATGGTGAGGGTGTGTTCTTTGGTGAAGTAATCCTTCGTAATCGTTTCATCACGAGCAAAACTATTCACCTTTGACGGAGTCACCCCACCACCTGTAGCATCATTCTTCACACTCGATACTGTCGCTGTTTTATCTTTAAAATTAATTGTTCCGGTAACCTTACCATGTCCTCCACCTACATCAAGCACCAGCTTACCATCAATAAATACCCATACGTCATCATCTCCGGAGAAGTTGAACTCGATAGGCGCATCCGCATTTTCTGTTGTCTTAACGGTTCCATCTGATGTCAATTTGAATTTCAAATCAAATTTTTGTCCAAAGCCATAATTGAGCTTGGTAGCGTTTCCTGACTGCGCACTTGTATTAAAAGGAAAATAATTATTATCGCCTGTTGCAGGATAATTTTTACTAGCCGTTTGACCCTTTACAGCCTGGTCTGAAGGATTCAGAAAATATCCATCTTCTTTACTTTGCTGCAGTTGCAGATTCTTATTTTCAGCTGTAGCATCAGCACTGTTAAAATACCAGTAATCCACGCTTCCTTCGTAAGAAGTGCTTGTAACTGGTTTCTTAACAAACGGAAATGTTACATCCTTGTACACCTTACCGAGCACTGTGTTCTTTGAATTGTTTCCTGTCAGGAAATCCTCATTAAAATATGGTGCTGCAACTGTTTTACCTGAGGTCTTTATCATCAGGCTGTTATTGGATAGCGTATCAGCTACAAGCCCCTGCACTGCACTATTTCCATCTAAAAGTACAACACCGTTTCTGCCCCACATGGAATTGTTCTCATATATAAACTTATTCCAATCATTGCTTCCATACAAATTCAAAGAGCCTTTAATTTGTTCATAGTGGCTTCCCGTATAATTTTGGAAATTACCCCAATATATTGGTGATGAAGCATTGTTTTTATTGTAATATGAGCTTAGTGCCTGATCCAGCTGTCTGAAAGGCTGATATATATAGTGTAGTATTGGATTATTGCCAAGGCTATTTAAATCAGTCTTATACGAATAGGCATCTCTATTGTATCCATTCAGCTCATAATCGGAATAATAGTCATACAATGTTGTATTGACATAGAGCATATTGCTATTCCTGGTAAGAGTTCCCTGCGGTATGTCCACAATCGTGTCAGACGTTGCAGTACTGCCACCATCCTTTGTTTTTCCTTCGGCATTTCTAACTGTATATAGTTCTCCCCAGTAGCCGGAGCGGTTGGTTGGTTTATATATACTGTCATCACTTGTATCTGCATAGAAGCAAGGATTTGTCAAACCATCAGGAATAGTTAAGTCATCTGTTTTGTTAGCAGTCGGCGTACTCGGTATATTACCATCTGTACTACTATAAAACAAAATATTGCTATACTTTTTATCAAGCTGAGCCTGATAAACATCTGACCAGGTATGTGTTCCATCTGAGAAATCTTCAAGCTTTGTCAGGTCTCCATCCGTAAAATCAGTTTCAGTATTCCATGCATGATAACTAATGCCGGCATCTTTTAAAGGAAGGGAATTGTCAGCCACATCACCAGCATATGATAATTTAGATAATGTTGCATCAAAATACACTGTATTTGGCGAGCTGGCCTGATATGTTCCCTTTATACATATATTCGATCCGCTGTATGTGATTAAATTATCAGTTCCATTAGGATAGAACCTGTATGTAACACCATTTTTTGTTATAGAAATAATCGTATCCTTATCTATAGTTCCGGATATATTATAGCTCAAAGTGTTGGTTGCGGTGTCATCAGGCACAACTTTTACCGGCTCTCCACTGCCAATCTGGATTGTTATATCATCGCTTGTCCAGAATGAAAGATTATTAAAATATAGCTTTGTTACATTAGGCGTTGTTTCACTCTTCTTTTCCTGACTCCACTCTGAGTATGTTTTACTCGAATCCTGTCTGATTCCGTAGTACAGGATGCCACCTTTGCTAATTGCTGTTGATATGTCAAAGGAATCCGTAATAGCGTTGTTTTGAGCATCAATAAATCTCACATATTGATATGCTTTTCCATTCACATCATTCGGAACTGTTACTTTACCATCAGACAATTGTAGTGCCGTTAACTGATCACTTGTAAAGTCATCATAATTGCTATCTAAGCTAAACTGTGCCTGTACTCCGCTTAGCTCACCTGCTGTCATATTCACAAACGCTAAACTTCGACCTGCATTTGATGTGTATTCTTTTAATGCGTATACATTTTGACTATCAATTTGCTGAGATGCAGTACCATTTTGTGCATATACCTTACCTGTTGCAAGAATATCACTTGATACTTCTGTTCTGTAATATGACTTACTTTTTATTACACTCCAATCAGTGCCGTAAGTGAAAAAATATGTATTTACATCTTTTATTTCCCAATTTGTCGCATCCCAATACCAATATCCGCTCTTTGGATCATATGTACCTTGATGTATATCTTTCCAGCCAGTTACATTCAGCCTGATATCAGCGCTACTACTTGTCCAATCAACACTGCCTAAATTCATACCTGCAGGATTTAAATATATATAATTCGGATTTACCGTAAAAGTTTCCGCGGTAGCAGTCTGCTCCTCCGCAAACGCACTTACCCCATAAACTGCTATTCCCAATATAACAAGCACTGCCATCACAATGCTGACTTTTCTTTTGAGTATTTTTCTCATTACCCTCATCATCAACTCTCCATACGATTCTACTCTTATACTATTTTCGATATATATAATTATATACTTTAGAGACTTTTCGTAAATATAAATATTTTCACATTTGTATCACTATTTTCATATCATTTCATTTTTATCTTAAAAATTTCTTTATTCAAACGGTATTTTATTCCTAATTTTGGTACTTTTTGTAGATTTTTGTCTCTCTATTTACATTCTGCCATAGCGTAAGGGGCTTTATCCCATGGGATAAATTCCCACCCTATTGCCAGCAAAAAGTAAGCAGCCTCTGGGTTCTCACCCAAAGACTGCTTACTTTTGATTATTTTAACTTTCAACTGTAACTGCTATGCCAGCTTCTTATTTTTCTCAAGAAGCTCATAGATTTTCTCAACGTCATAATCCGGCTTCATTGATAAAGCTGCCTCATAAATTGGAGCAATAACCTCCTCTTTTTCTTCCAGGTCATCCGCTATCTCTGCCACGCTCTTGTCCTTTTGCAGCTTTTTTACAATCTGAGAAATTATCTTTTGTCTTTCTCCTAATTCTCTGCCTTCATTTTTCTGTTCTTCCCACGCCTTACACATATCAATCACCTCTTCTTTCTCATCTATGTCTATATCCGTTCCTGCAAACAGGTTGATTGCCTCGACCGTCTCTCTGTCCACCTTGCTAAACTTCTCGTCATTCTGCAGCACTTCCTGCATCTTTTCTTTATCATACGCATTCTTCAATACCTCGAAAAGCTGCCTGATTGAGGTTCTGAATCTTGTAAAGTCGGTTATCTCCCTCGGTGCCAGCAGATTAATCCTGTAATCCGGTATAAATGGCAGAAGTTCCTCGTCTACTTCACCAAACATATCCGACAGCCTTCTTGGCCCATCCCATTCCTTTGTTCCAAGATATACTGTAATCGTAATCACTGGTATCAGCTTATCCTCTTTCGTAAATCCCGAGAGAAATTCATCCGATGTTGCCGTATCCTTTTCCTTGCGGTGCTTTTTGGCTGTTTCCTTTACCTGATTTCCATATGCCATCACATCATAGAACATGTTTTTTACCGGGATGGCATAGTGTATATCCGACTGATTCTCTACCCCTATCAGTACGACATATGATTTGCCGGTATATTTGATGCTGGCATTTTTGAAGATGTCCCTCATCTTCTGCATCGCTATGGTCTTTTTGTCAAGCCCGAGTGCAGTCAGCACCTCTGTGGTATCCCTTTCCTTAAGGTTTTCCGGCAGGATGACCTCTCTTCCTCCATACAGTATATTGTTGCACAGGTCAGCAAACCTGGCATTGTCTGCAAAGTATTCCTTTGCCATTGAGTCCTTTGCGCTCAATCCTTCTCCTCCTGTTCTCTTGTGTGAGCAGGAAAATTTGGTGCCAATGAGGGTACAGTGGTACAGTTTATGAAATATACATGTGCTGTTCTTTTTTATATTTACATTATGATTAACGCGCTGTATATTTCTGCTGCCTTTTTTGACTGCATTTATCTGTTTCGACTGCACTTTCTGCATTCTGTCTACATACGGCATTTCAATTTTCCTGCTGTTGATTGGTAAATAAAGCATCGAAAACTTCCATGTCCTTTGTAGAATGATGCGAAGTGGTCTGCCCTCTTCAAAGTGGTGTGCACCTGTAAAAAATTGTTATGTGGTGCCGCTTACAGAAATATAATGCTTTGAATTGATTGTAGCATAGAGGTGGTGCTTTGTCATCAAATTTTTTCTTTTTTTGCGTTTTTTTGCCCCAACCCACTGCCAGCCAAAGAGAAAGCAGCCTCCGTGCTCCCGCCCAAAGACTGCTTCATATGTTAATCCGTTTCTACCCCACCCCCGAATTTTTTGCGCTTTCTATACTCGCTTGGACTCATTCCACAAAACATCTTAAACTGCTGTCCAAAATACGATACATTATCAATGCCTACCTTCTCACAAATCTGGTTAACCTTCATATTGGTGCTCTCAAGCAGTCTCTTTGCCTCATCTATACGCTGGGAGATAATGTAATGACTGACTGTATCCCCTGTAGACTGTTTGAAAATAAGGCTCAAATACCCCGGTGAAAGAAAGACCATATCTGCAAGGCTCTCCAGGTTTATCTTCTCTGACAGATGCGCCTTGATATAGCTCTTGACCAGTGCTACATCCTTTCGGATCTGCTTGTCATCTATAGCGATATGTTCCTCATAAATACAGATGTTTTCTTCTATGATATTATATAACTCATTTAGAGAATCTGCCTCAAAAATCTTCTCGACCTGTTTCTTACCCATTCCATAGAAACTTCCATGAGCTGCATTGTACAGCTCAAGCGCAATCTCTGCAAAAACAAACTTCACAAATGTCTCGGAGTCCGATTTGTTCTGAAACATCATGTGCTTCAAGTGCCCATACTCTCTTCTGACAAGCTCGATATCCCTCTTTCTGATGTACATAAGCAGCCTGTTTATACACTCCACTCTCTCAGATTCGTCACGTTCGACAAGCTCATCATCCTCGTAGTAGATGCCATTGTTGTCAGCAAAAAATCTGTTTTCCATAAGCTTTTCCAGCCTCTGACAGCAGTCGTGTATCTCATAGATATCATTTATACCTGCGCCAACAGCAAGATAGCATTGCTGACCATACACCTCTGTAAGCATATAGTATATGCCCTCAGCCATATAACTTGACTTGCTGTAATGATTCTTCCAAAGCAGGATGAGCACATAGTTGCCGCCCAGACTGACAGCATCTGCCCTTGAAGCAAAGCTCTCCTTTATTCTATCAATGACTTTATCGGAATTTTCCTTCCAAAATGCACTGTCTACCCACAAAAGCATGATATTACTCACATGTTGGGCAGAGTTTAAATCATTTATTTGTGTGAATCTCATAAGCTCATCCATATACAGCCTGTTTCCTGTTGCAATATATTGCGACAGCAAAAATCCACACATAAAAAATGTCATCTGTTTTTTTTGTTCTTCATTTTTTCTGCTATCATGTATCTCACAAATCATCTGTGCCATGCACGATGCAATCTCCATCGGTGTAGCCGGCTTTAAGATATACAGCTCCACTCCATGCTCTATCGCCATTCGGGCGCTCTCAAAATCACGCTGTCTGCTTACAATCACTATATGTATATGAGGATTAACACCTTTTTCTCTGGCATACCCTATGATATCTGTCCCGGTCTCTATGCTGTCAAAAATCTCCGTAAGCATGATATCTATTCTGCGCTCACCAAGCAATTGTGCGGCTTTTTGTGGATTTGCCACTTCCATTATCTCGTATATAAAATCAGAGTCTGTGCTCTCGATTATTTTCCTTAGCTCCTGCCTGTCCTTATTGTTGCTATCCAGGATCAGTATATTCAACTTCTCCATTTTTGCCCCCTAAACTAACCAATATAATGTCGATGCAACCTATATATTTAGTACTATTATATAACAATCCAGTACCTTTTTCAACTTTAAAAAGCTATATCAAATAACAGCCCATGTCTCATTGAGTCGTAGGCTGTTATCATTAGTACAGTTATTAAAATATATACTAGCAGCAGAACATCTGCCAGCAAAGGAATGTGGCTAGCAGACTGCAGCACTCGCTGCCCCTGCCACTAGGGCGTCCGTATATGTCTCCCATATCCGAATACCACGAGCCACCATTTTCAATTATCTGCATAAACTGGCGGTACTGCATGTTGTTTGGCTCAAGCGACACTGCTCGCTGTATGTGTTCTATGGCTGTCGCTGTGTTGCCGAGCTTTTGGTTTGCGATAGCACTGTAGTAGTACCACCTTCCGCGTCTCTCAGCAAAAGGTACCTCCTCAAGCACCTTCAGTGCCTCATTGTAGTAGCCGTTGCTGATGAAATTGCCTGCTGCACGCACCTTTGGATTGTCATCCTGTGCACTGCTGCCTGCATTATTGTAGGTATAGCGGCCATAGAAACCACCAAACGGTCCACCTGCTCCAAATGGATCACCTGCTCCCGGTCCACCACCATATGCTCCACCATAGGAGCTGCCGCCGTATGAGCTGCCACTTCCTGCACCACCATATCCACCGGCTCCGGCAGCACCGGACTGCTTTTCCTTCATTATCTGGTCATATGCCTGCTGCACCTGCTTAAACTTCTCCTCAGCCTGATCCTTGTTAGGATTGTTGATATTGGCATCAGGATGATATTTTCTGCTTAAGCTCCTGTAGGCCTTTTTTATTTCATCGTCACTTGCACTGCGGCTGACACCGAGCACCTGATATGGATCTATCATTTATGTTTCTTCCTTTTCTTCATCTGAATATACTCATACTTGCTCCACACACCGGAGTATAGAACATTTCTGATTATATCCGCATGTAAGAGAATTGGCAACCTCTCAAATATTTTTGCTGCCTCTGAAAGCATAGATGTCATCATAAGCCGACAGGATTTGTCAAATTTTTCCTGATCATTATTGCAGCAATGCATGAGCTGTATAAGTGGATTATATGATTTCTTTTTTACATCATCCCCTATGTCCTCATACGCATCCATTATATAAATAAATTTGCCCATATAGCAGCCAAATTCCTTCAAATCCTTCTGCCACTCATCCTGCTTCCACGCAAAAAGTATGCCGAGCATCTCTCCTGTCAGCCCTGCAACTGCATCAATATTGGTATCATTGCTCTTCTCGCACTCTGCAAGCCTTGCAATGTAGTCCTCTATCACCTTAGCCTGTATCGGATAGCCTTTTTTTGCCTTCTCAAAGTCCTTTTTCAGCATCTCTGCGTATGTCTTCTTCGTCAGGCTTTTATCGTCCTTCCAGTCATCTATCAGATTGTAGTATGCAAGCAATATGTTCATAGCTGCAGCATACTCTGTAATCTCATTGGTGCGAAGTGTACGCTTCTTCGTAGGGTGCACGCTGCATACAAATCCATCCCGCGTCACACTATCCGGCTCATACAAACCTGTCAGAAGCACTATGAGAAAAGTCATGTCATAGTTTAGTGCCATCTGTGCACGCCTGCCATACTGCGACTTCATTGTCTGGCACAGCCCGCAATAATAGCTTTGATATATTTTTTTATTTTCCTCGGACAAGGTGTCCTTATTGACAGTTATATATCCAAACATTTCTCTTCTCCATGCTCTTATGTACAGGTATATATTGACGTATTAGCTACGTCTCACGAACTGCTCCCGGCACTTCGGACAGGTAATACAGATCTTGCCATGTCCTCTTGGCACCCTGACCTCCTGCTTGCACATAGGGCACTTGAAGAACTTGTACTGCTTCCTCTGTGCAAAGCGCTTTTTCCTGCGCTCAGCCTTTACGGTCCACTCATACCTGGCATTTAAAAACTTCTGATTCTCTGCATAGCGCTTGTTTACATTCCTCGAAAATACGCGAAAATACATATGTATCATCAGTCCTATTGCCAGTATATCAAGTATCGCCGACCTTGTAAATATTGAAACCAAAAGTAATATCATTACTACCCATGACTCAGCCCTTGCAAGCTCGTCCATCCCGTTTCTTCCATTCATAAATCTGATAAATTTTTCTCTCATAATTACCGCCTCGCCCTATATTTTCATTATAGCCAAATTCTTACCTCATACAGTGTCCACGCTATGAATTTGAGGTTTTAAATCGTTCTTTACATTTATTAAGATAATATTGAAGATAACAACCGTCAATAGACCTATCGTCTTTTAAGAAACATTTTATATTTCGTTTATTAAAGTTGGTAAAAGGGCTTGATTTTTAGAAAAATGCTTGGTATATTAAATAAATATGCAGGACAGGTGATCGCGGCTGCAGGTGTCGAAAGACCGCAGGTGAGGAAAGTCCGGGCTTCATAGGGCAGGATGCCGGTTAACGGCCGGTGGAGGAAACTCTAAGGACAGTGCAACAGAAATATACCGCCACTTTTGTGGTAAGGGTGGAATGGCAGTGTAAGAGACTACCGCCTCACTGGTAACAGGGAGGGCACATGTAAACCCCATCCGAAGCAAGACCGAAACAAAGCTTTGACGTGGCCCGCCAGCTTTAGGTAGGTCGCTTGAGGCGTCTGGCAACAGGCGTCCTAGATAGATGATCACTCAACGACATAACCCGGCTTATCGTCCTGCGTATTTTAATAATCTAAAGCCTATTGGCGTTTCGTAAAATAACTTATTAGTAACGTGCGCCGCAAGGTGCACCATTAAAAATGCAACTGAGATATCTCAGTTGCATTTTGTTATTTCCCGGTAACTATTATTGCTGTTGTATATGATGCAGTCTACCGGTAACTATTATTTGCTGTTGTATGTAATAAAGTCTACCGCCATCTCTATCTGCTCCTCGAAAGCCACATCAGGTGTACCGTCTCCCTTTTGCAGACCATAGCTTCCAAAATAAGAATGGCACCCACCATCAATGACATACTCATATGTATCCTCCGGCAGGTTTGAGCGGTATTTGCGGTATTTGTCCATATCAAGCACACCATCCTCTGAACCGTACACGCTAAAAACCCTCAGATCTGAATCCGACAGGTCAGCGGTCGAATATGCTGCAAAAAGATATAATCCGTCAAACTCATCTACATGCTTTGACACATATTCTGCAGCCATGGCTCCGCCTAATGAGTGGCCTCCAATGTACCATTCCTGTATGGATGGGTATATTTCCTTGTATTTTTCAATGATACCGTCTGCTGCATTCTGGTCCAATACTGCGAGGTTGCCCGGCATATGTACAAGTATGCACACGAAATTATTCTTTGCAAGCTCATGCATCAGCGGCGCATACGCCGTATACTGCACCCTGCCTCCCGGATAAAAAATCAATGCCTTTGTGGCTTTTTCCTTATCCTGCGGTGCAAAGGTTATCGTATAATTCTTATGCCTTAAATCGTACTGGGTGGCCTGTATACGCTTGTCCTTCTTTTCTATGGTAACAGCAACCTCTCTGTCTGAATCAATTGCAGCCTCCGCAATTGAATCTGCCCGATAATAATTTCCCACATAACAATTTACGGCAATACCGCCAATAGCCATGACTGCAATTGCCACAAGCAGTATTTTATATACAGCCGGAATACGGTTTTTTTTAGTTTTAAACATTAAAGCAGCTTCCTCCTACAAACTCACGAAGCAGTGAATTGTTTGGTATGCCGTCAGCCGGCATCGGAAGCAAGTAGTCTAAGAGCTTAAGCAGCCTCTTTGCCTCGAGATACTCCGGGCAGTCTCTTTCTATGCCAAAAAGCAACGGCTCCGCATACACCTTGAGTACCGCAAGCTCATACACAAGTGCAGAGTTGAACATCACATCTGCCTGCTCCTGGAAAGGAAAGATATTCTCCCTTTCACCCTTTCTGACAGACGGCCACATAGCGATGGTCTCCGTGGCATTGGTACCACGTGTGCGAGCATCACGCACAATCCGGCGTATAAGTCTTTCATCTGTGGTGGAAAGAGGATTGTGCTCGTCAATATTGAGCTGTGTAAGCGCTGAGATATAGATTTTGAACTTGTGCTCAGGCGGGATAAGCTGTGAAAGCCTGTCATTTAGGCCGTGGATTCCTTCTATGACAAGTATATCATCAGCTCCCAGCGTCAGCTTTCTTCCGCGGTACTCTCTCTTTCCTGTCTTGAAATTGAAGGAAGGCATATCAACAGCCTCTCCTTTAAGAAGCCTGTTCATATCCTCATTGAACAGCTTTACATCAATAGATTCAAGGCACTCAAAATCAAAGCTTCCGTCCGGATTCTTCGGGCAAAGCTCCCTGTCCACATAGTAGTCATCCAGACTTAACGGATGTGGCTTTCTGCCCTTTGCGATAAGCTGGATTGACAGTCTGTTGGCAAACGATGTCTTGCCTGATGATGAAGGACCTGCTATCATGACAAATTTCTTTTTGTCATCCGAAGCAATCTGCGCTGCAAGATTTCCTATCTTCTGCTCCATCAGTGCCTCCTGAAGCAGCATGATTTCCTGTCCCCTGCCGGCTGCAATCGCATCATTTAGTGAGCCTATCGTGCCTATTCCAAGCATCTTGCTCCATTCCCTGGAATCATCCAGCGTGTGAAACAGCTTATTTGATGTCACAAGCGGCTCAACGCTCCTGCTGTGAGCGCCTGGAAAAAGAAGCACAAAGCCACTCTCATACGGCACTATATCAAAGTATTTGAGCATGCCTGTCGATGGTGCCATAAATCCGTAGAAATAATCCACCACACCATCCAGCTCATAGAGATTGACTCTGGAGCTTCTCCTGTAGTGCAATAACCTCTCCTTATCATGCAGCCCTTTTTCCCTGAAAAGCTGCTCCGCATACTGTGTTTTTGCACTGTGCTTGGTGATTGGGAGATCTTTTTCCACAAATGAGTACATGCTGCATACTATCATGTCGATATCGTGCTCTGTCACGCTTTTCTCACTGTTTTCTCTGCTGCCTTGGTCTGTATCTTCATTATATTTTTCCTGTTGGCTGTCCGCACACTCCACTGCTTTCTCAAGCTGACAATAATAGCCTTCTCCGAGCGAATGCATCACATGAAGCTGTGTCATGCTGCCATATACATCGTATATAGCCCTCTGCAAAAGCAGCACAACACTTCTTCTGTATGTACGCCTGCCATCCCTGTCAGCTGTCGTCACAAAGCTAAGCTCACAGTCACTTTTTATTTTCTTATTCAGTTCACGAAGCCTGCCGTTTACGATTCCAAGGATTATGTCATCCTCATAATAATCCTTGAATCTGTCTGCTACGGCTTCTAAAGTATCACTTTCTGATGCTGTCACTGCCATGACCTGTCCATCCGGCAAGGTCACCTTCACACTATATTCCTGCATTTCTTATTGCCCCCATAGTCGAATATGCTGCCTCATTGTATGCCATCATCTCGTTTATCTGCTCGATTCTGTCCATGATGGAATCACTCATCTCCTGTGTCCTTAGCTGCTGCATGATGGCAGCCAGCTTGTGGTGTTCCCTGACAAGGAACTTCCGAAGCACCGGATTACCGTTTTTGATAAGTACCGGTCCGTACAAATCGCATACAGTAACCGTCGTCTCGTCCATATTGTCCCATGCGGAATTGTCCGCACACGGCACACATCTGAACATCGGATAGTATTTTCCGTCCTCCAAAATCATATCCTCATCAACTATCTTATAGCCTGTGTTCCTTACATATTCACGGACTTTGCTCACTTCCGACTGTGGTTGCAGAATCAGCTCCTTTGCCGACCTGCACACCGTCTCCCCTGCGGTTAAAATGTGAATAACAAGCTCTCCTCCCATTCCTGCTATGACAATAGAGTCAACCTCTCCATCGTGTATCGCTTCAAGCCCATTGGAAAGCCTTGTGGTAATCTGCTCTGTCAGACCGTTTGCCCTTATATGCTCATTGGCGCGCTCAAGCGGTCCCTTATTTATATCAACAGCAATTGCTTTCGGTATTATATTACCCTGCACCAGGGCAATAGGCACATAGCCATGGTCGGTTCCCACATCACACAGCGTGTAGCCAGCCGTGACCATTGATGCCACTGCCTTCATTCTTCTGGATAGCCTAATCATCTTACTCTAAGTAGTCCTTAAGCTTTCTACTTCTGCTTGGATGACGAAGCTTTCTTAGCGCCTTTGCCTCAATCTGGCGGATACGCTCACGAGTGACGTTGAACTCCTTACCTACTTCTTCAAGTGTTCTGGCTCTGCCGTCCTCTAAGCCAAAGCGGAGTGTGAGTACCTTCTGCTCTCTCTCTGTAAGAGTGCCAAGCACCTCCTCAAGCTGCTCCTTAAGAAGTGTGAATGCTGCCGCATCAGCCGGAACCGGTACATTATCATCCTTGATGAAATCACCAAGATGTGAATCCTCCTCCTCACCGATTGGAGTCTCAAGTGAAACAGGCTCCTGTGATATCTTGAGTATCTCACGCACACGCTCTACTGGCATGTTCATCTCCTTGGCAATTTCCTCCGGTGAAGGCTCTCTGCCAAGCTCCTGAAGGAGCTGTCTTGACACACGGATAAGCTTGTTGATTGTCTCAACCATATGCACAGGAATACGGATTGTTCTGGCCTGATCAGCTATGGCTCTTGTGATAGCCTGGCGAATCCACCATGTGGCATATGTAGAGAATTTGTAGCCCTTCTTGTAGTCGAACTTCTCAACTGCCTTGATAAGACCTAAGTTTCCCTCCTGAATCAGGTCAAGGAAAAGCATTCCTCTTCCCACATATCTCTTTGCGATGCTGACAACAAGACGCAGGTTTGCTTCTGCAAGACGCTTTTTGGCATCTGCTCCCTTGTCCACATCCCTCTGCAGAGTCTTTATTTCTTCCTTTATCTCAGCCTTTTCCTCTTCCGATGCACCATCAAGGCGGCCCTTCAGCACATTAATCTTCTCGGTTGCTACCGCTCCGTCCTCCATATTCTGGGCGAGCTCAATCTCCTCATCTGCTGAGAGAAGAGGTACCTTACCTATTTCCTTAAGATACATACGGACAGGATCCTCGACGCTGACTCCCTCCGGTACTGAGAGGTCAATCTTTTCAACCTCTACCTCGTCCTCATCATCGAGTATGATATCATCATCCACGTCATCATCATTGCTGATTTTAAGCACATCTATGCCGTTTTGCTCGAGATAATCAATTACCATCTCAAACTTCTCCGGATCCAGATTTAAGTCCTTGAAAAAATCTGCAATTTCCTGATATTCGAGCATATTCTTTTTCTTTTTTCCAAGCTCAAGAATCTCAATAAGCTTCTGCTGGAAATTCAGTTTCTGCTCCTGCTCCTGTGCCATGTCTTTTTGTTCCTTTTTCTTTGCCATTTTATTTTCCTCTTTATTCTGGTATTTTTTGCAATTCTTCGAGTGCACGCTTATCCTCAATAATCCTCATCATGCCCTCCATATCTGTAGGTGCCAGATGCTTTGAACGATAGTCTATGCTGTTTTGCTTGATACGGACAACGGTTTCCCTGAGTGCGGTTGCCTTGTCATTTTTGCCCTCCACCTGATGGATTGTGGCATTGAAAAGCCCTGCCACCTCGCGCTGTTCGTCCTCATCGGTAAACATGCTTACTATCCTGGCCGGATTTACTGTATGCGTGGTCTCGTACTGTGAAAAAACCTCCTTAGCCACCTTGTGGTACAGCTCTTCGGTAAAGTCATCTGCACTGATACGCCCCTTTATCCTGTCAAAAAGTGAATTATCCTCTATGAGCCATGTGAGGAGAAGCTTCTGCGACTGCTTCATGCCATCCTCCTTTTTATTTTTCTCATTGATTCCACTTTTAAGCTTTGTCTGGGGCTTTACGATACCGCCCTTCATTGCCATACTGTTTACGAGCTTTCTTAAGTCGTCGTATGGTATGCTGTACTCTCTGGACACTGCCTGCGTATAGTTTGTCCGCTCAAGCTCCTCGGTAAAACCAAGCAGCTTCTTTGCGATTTCATTATAAAATGCGGTTTTTGACTCGGGATCGTCCATATCATAGCCTGCCTGCATGATCCGTATCTGAAACATAAAGCTGTTTTCAGCCTTTTTGATACGCTCCTCATACTCCTGTGCGCCAAGCGCCTTGATAAACTCATCCGGGTCCTTGTACGGCCGCATGTTAATGACCTTTGTTGTGATGCCTACCTCCTTGAGTATCGGAATCGCACGCAGCGCTGCCTTTACCCCGGCGCCATCACTGTCATATGTCAGATACACCTCATTGGTGTATCTCTTTAATAGTGAGGCATGTCCGCTCGTGAGCGCCGTGCCAAGCGACGCCACCGCATTGTCAAAGCCCGCCTGATGCAGTGCTATGACATCCATGTAGCCCTCACACAAAAGGAGCTGGTTTTTCCTCGTGCTCCTTGCTATATTAAGTCCGTAAAGATTACGGCTCTTATCAAATATCTTTGTCTCCGGAGAGTTTAAATACTTTGGCTCTCCGTCCCCCATCACTCGGCCTCCAAAGCCTATGACACGGTTGTGCACATCCATAATCGGAAACATCGCACGATTCCAGAACTTATCGTGCCCGCCTCTGACCTCATCTATCGTCACAAGACCTGTCTCCTTAAGTATCTCATCATCATAGCCCTTGCTGCGCAGATACTTGTACAGATCATCACTGTACTGGTCCGAGTAACCAAGCCCGAACTTCTGCATTGTCTCATCGGACAGCTCTCTCTTTTTGAAATACTCATGTGCCTTCTGTCCTCTCGGTCCACGAAGCAGCATATAAAAATACTTTGCAGCCTCTTTATTTATCTCAAGCAGCTGCGTGCGCCTGTCTGCTTCCCTCCTTTGTGCTGAGGTCATCTCCTGCTTGGGAAGCTCAATTCCCACACGGTCTGCAAGCTCCTGCATGGCCTCTGGGAAGGTGAAGTTCTCATACTGCATGAGAAATGTAAATACATTGCCTCCGGCTCCACAGCCGAAGCAATAGTACATCTGCTTATTCGGTGAGACGGAAAAGGATCCCGTCTTTTCATTATGGAATGGGCATAATCCAAAATAGGTACTTCCCTTTTTCTGAAGATGCACGTAGCTTCCTATAACATCGACTATGTCATTTCGCGAACGTACCTCCTCTATAAGCTCGTCAGAGTAGTACGGCATTTTATCATCCCCTTACTGTTCTTCTTTGTTGTCATTTGTGTCGCACGGCGAAAATCAATATCCATCGATTTCCCATGCTACCGGTACGAAATACTCGTGGAACTTCGTGGTGGCATACTGGTCTGTCATGCCTGATATATAGTCGCATATGATGCGCCCCTTGTCATCCCCCTGCCCTAGCATGGCGAGATACTTCTGCGGCAGCTCCTCTATATGCTCCATATAATAGAAATAAAGCTGCTTGAGCATGGCCTTGGCCTTTTTCTCCTCGCTTTTTGCGACAGGATTGTTATAGAGGTTTGCGAACATGAATTTACGCAAATCCTGCATTGCCTGCGCGGACTCTTTTGACATGCATATATCGTCCTTTCCCATGCTGTTTGTGATGATATTGTGCACCATATGATTGAGCCTGGCCTTGGTGCTGTGTCCAAGCGTGTTTCTTATCTCAAGCGGTATATCATCCTCGCACAGAAGCTGTGCACGGATTGCATCATCAAAGTCTGAATTTATGTAGGCTATCTTGTCTGAAAGCCTGACTATTTTGCCCTCTAAGGTGTGTGGCATGAGCGAGGTCTGGTGATTTAGCATACCATCTCTGACCTCCCAGGTCAGATTGAGTCCTGCTCCGTCCTTTTCGAGCTTCTCCACTATGCGCACACTCTGCTCATTGTGCTTAAAGCCACCCTCGTATATCTCATTGAGGATGCGCTCACCCGCATGTCCAAACGGTGTATGCCCCAGGTCGTGTCCCAGCGCTATAGCCTCCACCAGATCCTCATTCAGTCTCAGTGCCTTGGCTATTGTCCTGGCATTCTGCGACACCTCAAGCGTATGCGACATACGTGTGCGGTAATGGTCGCCCTTTGGCGTAAGAAACACCTGTGTCTTATTTTTCAGACGCCTGAATGCCTTGCTGTGCAGTATCCGATCCCTGTCCCGCTGAAAAACAGGTCTGATATCGCACTGCGGCTCATCATAGTCCCTGCCTCTTGAGTTGATGCTCAGGCATGCGAACGGACTAAGTATTTCCTGCTCACGTTTTTCTATCTGCTCGCGAATAGTCATTTATCTGCCTCCCCGCTGTCACAGTAGTTATGTTCTGCTGCTATTCACACACAAATGTAACAAATAGCGTTACATTCCACTAATAGTGCTCTACACTAATTATGCTCTACACTAGTTATTATTCGACGTGATTTTTAAAAATCCTTTTTTTATTTCTTTTTACTTTAATTTTCTTTCGGCAAAATTAAATGCTATATCAATTACCGCCAAGCACATGGCGTAGCATCTGAAGCTGTCCTCCTGTGATTTCATTGTCGTAGCTGCCATAGTAAAATTTATCGTCTTTTGCCAGTATGCAGCCCACCCAGGTGCCCACATGACTGTCACTCTCTATGGCATCCTTCATGGATTTGTAGCCCTCTATTGTAAAATAGGCATCATAGCCCTTGAAGTCTGCCGGATTTATTTTCACTGCACCAAAGGTATCCTCAAGACTTTTTATGAAATCCTCATCGCACTCCGTATAGCCTGTGACATCCTTGCTGTAGCGCGACTCTGACTGCCACTCCTCATCCCACATGAGAAAAACGCTGCAATCCTTCCATGAATTGCTTTTTTCAACTACAGACAGCTTCTTGTATGAATTTGATGCGTTGCCCGCCATCTGTAAATATGTATCGTCACCGTTCTTATTCATATATAAGAGGTTTGATGCTGCAACCTCATAGTACCTGCTGCTATAGTCCTGATCCTTGTATACAATATAGCCAAGCGGACTGCCAGTCCCTGCATAGTCAAGCTCTATGGTTATCGGAATATACACCTGACTGTCATAAACCATAGGCCCAAGCCTGTCATCATTTGTGATACAGCTTGCGACCTTTTCATACTCAGCCGGCTCGTTTGAAGGCGACATGAAATATGTGTAAACAACAATAATTGCAATGACAACGACCGGCACAATGACTATTACAGCTTTTAATGTTTTCCTTCGAACCCTGCGTCTGTGAATGCGCACTTTCCTGTCTGCATGCTCATCGCAATACCTGTATTTCACCAGTCTGTATACAACGAAAAGCTCCAGCACAAGCAAAAGCACAGCAAAGGCCATCATACAGCCGGCCTGCCACATCACCTTGTGATTGACAAATTTCTTATCTATAAACCTAAGCGGTATGAGTATTATCGTCCAAAAAAGCACATTTCCCAACACATACCGTGCATATATTTTCCTGCTTTTTATTACGGTAAGCGGAAAAAGTGAAACAATCACTGTCAGCATGAGCACAATTGCAAAAAAATATCCCCATATCTCTGACAGGGTTGAGCCGTACAGTGCCTTGAAATACTGCGCCGGACCAAGCTTTTTGATATTGCCCCAGCCTGAGTATTTTGCAATGAATAACACTACCGTGCCGATAAACCATGTCAGTATATAGATGCCCATGTAGCATGCCATATTTTTCCTTGCAAAGCTGCCATATCTCATAACGGAATATGACACAAGCACCCCTGCAAGCACAGGAAATCCGCCCACTCTGCCAATCAAAAGATTTACATACTCCATAACAGCAAAGGACAAAACAAACACACATATTACATTAATATAAGATAGATTCAATCTCTTCACGCTGCAATCCCATCTCCAATATAATAATCAAATTCCTGTGACAGCTGTACCCCCTCAGTGTGGCAGGCAACGGTTACAGACCATTAATAGCCAATAGGCTTTCAAAATTATCTGCACAAAATAAAATAGGAAGCCGTTCACCGACTTCCCTGTTAATGCAGGAGATGGGACTTGAACCCACACGATATTGCTACCACAGGCACCTGAAGCCTGCGCGTCTGCCAATTCCGCCACTCCTGCGAACAAGCATTATTCTACCAAAAAGTTTAGAATAATGCAAGCATAAATTTAAAAAACTATACGAAATGTACGAAAAACTATAAATCTGTTACTACACCAGCTTTGATATATCTAAAACCAGTGCATCAACCTCCTCCTGTTTTGTGGCCCAGCTGGTGCAGAATCGCACTACAGTGCCCTCCTTCTCTCTTTCCATCTCTTCAAAATAGTATTTCTCAGCAAGTGTCTTCTTCTGCTCATCAGATAATATGACAAACTGCTGATTTGTAAAGCTCTCAACCCAAAACGGCACCTTTTTCTGCTCAAAAGCCGCTTTAATCTGCATGGCAAGCTCATCTGCACGCTTTGTCTTTTCAAAATAATCGCCATTCTCAAGCATAGTGGCAAACTGTAAGCCCATCAGCCAGCCCTTTGCAAGCACTGCACCGTTTTGCTTCATATAAGCCTTAAAACGATACTTGATATCCTCAGCATTTATAACCAACGCTTCGCCAAAGAGCGCACCGCACTTTGTGCCACCGATATAAAATACATCTGAAAGTCTGGCAAAATCATAGAGTGTGACGTCATTTTTATCTGAGCCCAGTCCATATCCCATTCTCGCACCATCAACAAACAGGTACATGCCGTATTTCTTGCAGACAGCACTGATATCGCAAAGCTCTCTTTTCGTGTAAAGAGTACCCTGCTCAGTCGGAAATGAAATATAAACCATCTTTGGCTCTGTCAGATACTCAGGCTTTGCATTGTCATAATACTCTGCGGCACACGCCTCAATCTGCGCAGCACTGATCTTACCATCCGTGTTAGGAAGCGCAAGAATCTTATGACCTGTATTCTCAATAGAAGCTGCCTCATGGCAATTAATATGTCCCGTATCCGCTGCAATCACGCTCTGCACCGGTGAAAGCGCCGCCGCAACCACAACATAATTGGCCTGTGTCGCACCCGGAATAAATTTAATCATGGAATCATCTCTGCCAATAAGCCCCTTAATAATCTGCTCAGCCTTATCGCACCACTCATCCTCACCATATCCCGGATAGCTGGTTGTATTTGTATCCGCCAGTGCCTTCAAAATGCAATCAAATGCACCGCGGTTGTAATCGTTATTAAATCTAATCATAAAAATATTTCCTTTCCTGTCTTATCAATCAATATAGGGCGCCTGCCCCGCAACAACCGAAGCCTTGCGGAAGATGGGGCGCAAGACATCCGGGGGATGTCTGCTCTGCGCCGACCGAAGCGGAGCGTAGACCGCAAGACGTCCGGGGGACGTCTGTTCTGCAACGACCGAAGCGGAGCGTAGACCTTGGACCCATGGGCGCCTGCCCCGCAACGACCGGAGCCTTGCGGAAGATGGGGCGAGTGAGGTCCGGGGGACCTCATGCCACGAGCCGACCGAGCCGGAGGCGAGACCTTGAACCATGGGTTCAAGGCTCGCTTCGGCTTTGAACAACAAGACAGGGACCAAACGCTTTGCTTGGTCCCTGTCTTATTGTTCAATGCGGAAGATGGGACTTGAACCCACACGATTGCAATAATCACAAGATCCTTAGTCTTGCTCGTCTGCCAGTTCCGACACTTCCGCATGTATTTTGTTTTCGCCGCTTGTCTCACGCGACTCGTATATAATATCAGATTGTTTTCAAAAATGCAAGCACTTTTTTCAAAAAAATTATATTTTTTTACAGACTCTTTTCATAACACAAAAACGGCTGCCCAAACAGGCTGCATTCACCCACTACATCAAATCCAAACACCGCATACGAGCGCAGAGCCTTCACATTGAGCTTGTTGACTAAAAAATGCACACTTTTGTATCCTCTCCTTGCGAGCTCTTCCATCCCAAATACCAGCATTTGTCTCGCAATTTTCTGATTCTGAAAATCCGGATGAACCGCAAGTCTTGAAAGCTCAGCCCCGGGTGCCTGTTTATGGCTCCAGCAATCAAGTCTCTCCACCTGTGGATCATCATCAATTGAAATCGCTGCGATAATTCTGTTCTCTTTGCTTCCGGCATCAGTATTATTCTCCTGCCCATCAATCATTACAAACAAAGATTCTCTACTAAGATCAAACTCTATCTCCTTCATTCCCGGATAAGAATTATCCCAGGGACAAAACTCCCTGCCTAGCTGTATCTTATACAATTTTAAAATTTCTTCTTTATTTTCTTCTGTAGCTGATACTATTTTTCTCATTCTGTTTCTCATTTCCAACTAAATATAATGGTCAAAGGGGCTCAACCTTGCAAGCTTGAAGTTTGTACTCTAATGAACATGAAACTACCTTCTTATAAATGAAAAATCATATACATTTCTGAACTTTTGCGTTACTCTCTGATTGTGTGTATAACAATTATAATACGATAACCATACCCATTGCTTCGTTTCTTTTTCTAATCGACAATCCTCCATTTGACAAAATTTCACAACCCCATTTGGTAGACTGTTAGAATTTAATACTTCTGTCAATGCTCTTGAAAATGTATTTTTACATTCTCTAATTTCTTGAATATGTTTTGTTTTTTTCATATTTTCTTCCGCAATTGCTACTTTTTTTAATCCGAATGGAATCCCAGATTGTTGATAATCCAACGTATATCCAAGGCGAATATAGTAAATGATACCATCTCGTTCAATAAAAGCACTTGATTTAGTCAAATTCGTTTTTTCATTGTTTTTTATATACCAAATAGTAATTGGGAAAATTATAATCACTAAAAACATCCAATACACCCAATACACATCCGAAAAACATCCAAAAAAGAATAACAATCCCCATACAAGAATAATTACGCCAAACATCAAATTAGGATGTTTTTCATAAATCCTATGACTTTTTATATCTCTTTTCATATAAACAATCTCATTTATATCGTTGTTGATTTCCATATTTCATTTACCTCAAACCTAATCCATTAACTTCAAATTCGTCTCTCAGTATTACTGAAATTTATTGTTTAAAACTTCTAACAATAAAGTAAACCAGCCATTCTACCACTAATATGCCATAATAAAAGAATTCTACTGCATGTAATGTTATAAAAAACTGACAGATAATCTACTGCCCATTTCTATGCTTATTTAGCAACAATATACTCCATTTCTTCGCTTTTAGAAAGAATATCTAAAAGCCTGAACACCGGTCCTGTCGGATGAGTTCTACCACCTTCCCATGCTTCCACTGTTTTAATTGAAACCCCCATATATGAAGCAAATACACTTTGAGTCATCCCCGCCTTTGTCCTAATATCACGTATTTCTTTTCCACTATACTCTTTGACCGGCAAAATCATATATGTTTTTACTCTCCCCGCTCCATATCCTTTCTCATAAGCTATAGCTTCCTCGAGTCCTTCTTTTAAATCCTCAAATAATGAGCTCATAGAAATCACCTCCTATTTTTAGCAGCTTCCTCTCTCAACGATTTAACTAATTTCTTTAAAATGCTTTTTTCTTCCTCTGTAAGATTTTCCTGACTCTTTTTTGGAATGCTGTAATCAGATATATTACTTCCGATTTTCTCTACTAACGCCAATAAGTAATATTACTTAATCTCAAAAAATTCACTACAAGCATCCCTTAATTCTTTTGGAGCTTTCTTTTCGCCAATTCCAACAACTTTCTTACCTTGTCTTCTTAATTCTTTAACAGTATCCGTATAACCTTTGTCAGATGTCGCAATGCAAACCACATCGACCGATTTATTATTTTTTATTTCTCGGTTTACATCTTTTTTTATTTTATTATCAACTTTATCTTTTTCTGGATTACCACACAATCTAATATCTTTAATATCCAGTTTTTTTGCCTTATCTGACCAAGATTTTGTACACTCATCTTTTTGCAATCCATACACTTTTTCTGTTCCTAATACTCCTTGTTTATTTGCAATTTTCTGAATTTGTTCTGCCTTTTTTGAACTAATATTTTCTCCATCAATAAATAACGCTGCATTCACCTTTTTTCTCGTACTATTACTTTTCGTTTGAATGGTTTTCTTCTTTTTCTTACTCTTATTTTCAGTGAATGAATTATTTCTGCTACAGCTTTCTACTTCATCCCAAAAATAAGGATTATGTTCCATTTCCCAATATAATTCAGCATCGTCTCCCATGTCCATACCTCCTAAATACAAAACATTTATTTACTTCTTTATCACCAGTAACCCTGCACAATAAGATACCTGAGTAAATTCCAATTCATGAAATGCTTTTCTCAACTCATCTACCACAAAATAGATTTCGTCCTCATCACATCCATCCTTGTTTTCCTTATGACATTTTTCTAAATCTTATCTTGCCACATCTCCGATCAGAATACAACCACCCTCTTTTAATAATGTTTTTAATAATTGAATAAATTAAATTTTCTCATCATCTGTTAGGTGATGTAAGGAATACGTTGCTATAATAAAATCATATGTATGCTGTAAAAGCGATTCTACCAGCCCTTTGGAAAAATCACCCTGATATAAATGTGCATCTGGCATTTTCTTTTGAGCTAACTCTATCATTCTTTCCGAAAAATCCTGTCCATATATTTCACACTTTTTTTCATATAGTTTTGTGGTGAGCGTTCCTGTGCCGAAACCGATATCAAGAATCGTTGGTTTTTCTCTTTCAAGAACCTTCTTATAAATCATTCCAAGTATTTCTTTATAACCGGCAAATGGATAACAATTCTCTTCATATGAAATTCCAACTGTTTTGTCATATCTATCTACCCACAAATCAAATCCTTTATTATCTAACAAATACTTCTTCTCATTTTAATTAATCCAATATTTAGGGATTTACACTTCTAATTCATCAAACTTCTCATTTTCTTATTTCACCAGCATCTCATAAGTAACCCCGTACTTCTGCGCAATCTCGCTTGCATAAGATTTTCCTTCCGGAGGCGCCACTTCAATCTGATAGGAGCGCTCTGTCCCCTTCATGTGCACGATCATGGAAAACGCTTTTCCCTCTGTGTGCTCTGCCTTCTGCTGCTCTTCATTCATTTCCTCCACATCAAATGCCAGCTTATGCATATGTGTATTATAAATGGTCCTCATTCCCTTATGTAAAATTGCCCTGACACTGTCCTTGGCAATGTAGTATCCTTCTTCAAACGAAGTGGTAGAAAATGATTCATTCATCAAGAGCAGACTCCTGCTGTCAGCCTCCTCATAGATTGCCTTAAAACGCTTACATTCTTCCCCAAGCCTTCCTAAATCCAATGTCTTGTCCTCATCTGCCGGGAAATGGGTGTAAATACCTGTAACAGGTGAAAATGTAAATGCTTTTCCCGGAATATATATGCCACCCTGCGCCAACACAAACAACTGCCCAACAGCCTGTGTAATTGTCGTCTTTCCACCTCGGTTGGCACCTGTTAAGATATACACTCTCCTATTCCGGTCGAAATCCATATCATTCGGTACAATATTCCCGGACTCCTCTGTCTCAAAAACAGCAAGCTTTAAATTGTAAATTCCACGTGCCTGCATCATATACGGATCAGATTCATTTTCTTCCTCTTTATATACAGAAGCTTTAGCAAAGGTAAAGCCCTGTTCCTGCAATTTTTGGATGTACTCCGCCCATTTGATATAGTAGAGCAGCTCCGGAATCAAGTCTGTCATGTCGGTAATGGTAATAGAAACATATTTGTTCAGTACTTCTCTGACTCTTTTCACCATATGGGAAATCATATGATTGACGATTCTGTCTGTATAACGAGTCATATCCTTTGCCTGATCTCCCTCGGGAAGCTTCACAATGCCACCCCGGCTTTCCGACCGCATAACAGCTGTATCCATCACCTTCTGCATAGGAGTGCTAATCACCGCGTCTGCATTCACATCAAATGGCTGAAATTTGAAATTCTTTTTCCATATGGTATCCTCATTAATCCGATCCTTTGACGCAATATGGTCATAAAAATTGCCCAGGATTCCGGACTTGGTAAAATATTTGCTGTTTACAGATATCAGACCGATTCCGTCCGCTTCAAAGCGGTCATTCAAGTTAATACCTACCGTAATGCTCTTAAGCTGTGAAGTGTCCATTTTCAGTTCTGAGATATCTTTTTTCAGTTCCGCAAATCCGTTGTCCGCATAGATTTTCTCCACATAAGCTTTTAAACCCAGAAAACCTGCGGAATGAATGTCCGAAGCTGCCAGACATGTATGAAGCGCATCCACACACTTTATATAATCATTAAGCTCGTCCAGCCGATGCAACAGATCCCAGATGCAGGCACTCTCATCATATTCCCGGTTAAAGCTACCGTAATCCCTCAGAAAGCTGATGCGCTCAAGTATCTCCATAAGGTCATCACGCATTTTTTTCTGTTGAAGGACATCCTCGAAAATATCGCAGCGGTACTGTGTCACCGCCGGATCTGCATACAAACGCGCCATCACGTTTTGGATGTAGTTCTGCTCCCGCTCCTTTGCTGACAGCTTTTTGCAGATTTGATCCATTCCCAGATCATGCATAGTCACATCACTTAAGGTCCGGTATTGCGCATTTGTATCCGGATATAATAAACTGTATTTTTGCTGACTCATAAGATTGACCTCTCTTTCTGATCTAACATGTATGCAATCTTGAATCCTGGAGCGCCTGCCCCATAACGACCGTAACCATGCGGAAGATGGGTTGCAAGACGTCCAGGGGACGTCTGTTCTGCAACGACCGAAGCGGAGCGGAGACCGCAAGACATCCGGGGGATGCCTGCTCTGCGCCGACCGAAGCGGAGCGGAGACCTTGGACCCATGGGGACAAGGTCCGCTTCCGCTTCTAAAATCAAAAAGGGCTAAGCCCTAAGGCTTAACCCTTTTTAATTTTATAATGCGGAAGATGGGACTTGAACCCACACGATTGCAATAATCACAAGATCCTTAGTCTTGCTCGTCTGCCAGTTCCGACACTTCCGCATATATTTGATTTTCTGTCGCTTGTCTCACGCGACTTTGATATAATATCAAATCAAACCAAATATGTCAACACTTAATTTCTATTTTTACATATATTTTTACATATATTTTTCATTTATTATGCATTTAAGCTAGTCCAGCCCATCCTTTATCCGATCCTGTATATTGACCAGACACTGTAGGAGAACAGGAATATCATCAATCCAGTGTTTCTTCTATCTGCTTCATTGTATAGCAGCATGTGCTTTTTTCTACACCTTCTTCGTCAGATATATTTCTCCTCGAAGCTTTCTATGCACATCGGCTTGTCAAAGAAATATCCTTGTATGTAATCTATTCCCATCTTTTTAATTATAGCATATTGTCTGTCAGTCTCAACTCCCTCCACGCAGACATGTACTCCTATTGTGTTGGCAAGCTCTGTAACCATCTTGACAAATGCATCAGAAAAATCATCCTCCCCAAGATGTTCAATGAAGCATTTATCTATTTTAATGATATCAAGAGGCATCTCCCTGATATGGTTGAGTGATGAATATCCCGTACCAAAATCATCCAGTGCAACCTTAACACCAAGCGCTTTTATCTCACTGAGTATCCGCTTCATGCGCACCATGTCATTGATTGCCAGACTCTCTGTCACCTCAAGACACAGATTTCCCGGTTCTATGCCCACCTCGTCAATTATACCTTTGATTTTCTTGACTATGTCATTCTGCAGCAGCTGCACCACAGACAGATTTACGTTGACCTTGTAGTCAGGATGTCCCATGTCATTCCAGTACCTGCAGTGCTTCGCCGCCTCTCTTAATACATGCTCCCCGATTGGGTTTATAAGCCCAAGATACTCAGCAAGCGGTATAAAGTCAACCGGATTTATAAAGCCCATGGTTGCTGAATTCCATCTGACAAGAGCCTCTGCACCTGCACAGACATCCTCCCCCTTCACGTTTATAATCGGCTGAAAGTACACGGTGAACTCATCGCACTCATTCATTGTGGCTTTTCTCATGTGCTTTTCCAGGTCAAGACGCTTTGTGCTTGTGCCATCAATACCCTCGTTGTAGAACTCTATACGGTTTTTTCCTTCTTTCTTAGCATTGAAAAGAGCTATATCAGCTCTTCTTATGACATCCTCCACAGTGCTTGCATCTGTCGGGAAAAATGCCACTCCGGCACTTATTGTACAGTAATAGTCCTCTCCCTTCAAGAACCACGGTCTGACAAATATCTGCTGTATATCATTAATGATACTCTCCAGCCTGTCAACAGAGCTGCCTGTCACTATGACGATAAACTCATCGCCACCCATCCTGTAGCAGTGGTTCTCAATTTCCTTCACCTGTGTCAGGCTGTGCGATATAGCTTTTAAAAGCACATCTCCGTACTGATGGCCAAGCCCGTCATTTATATGCTTGAAATCATCCAGATCTATATAAATCATCGCACCTCTGGTGTCGTTTTTCACTGAATCATCTATAAACTTAGCCAGATCCTGCTCACATCTCATCCTGTTATATAGCCCTGTCAGGAAATCATTATTGGCCTGGTTCTCAATGCGCTGCTGATAACGCTTCTTCTGTGTGATATCATACAGTGTAACGAGCTGCACATTGCGGCCATCCACCCACACTATGCCTGTGCGATGAATATCAAACCACTTATCCTCCTCCGTCACGTAGACCTCTGTAAAGCTCCGGCTCTCTGCAGTATGGGAAAAAATATATTTTTCCAGCTTGTTCTGTTCGATAATATTTGAAAGCAGCTGCTTACAGTAATTATTCATGTAAAGTATCTCTGACTTAGACATATCAGCCACGTATATACCGCAGCCGGAGTTTTCCAGTATCGCTTCGAGCGAAGCATAGGAGCCTGCAAGCGAGTTGGTTGTTATCTTTTTTGTGAGAATACTTTGAATGACGCGCTTCGTATCATTTAAAAACTTCACATCATATTTTTCCCAGCTTCTGTCATCCTTCTCATCAAAAAAGCACACATACATCTGAGTCCTGTTATCTATATTTACAGGCTGGAATATGGCTGCCCTCATAGCCTGCTTCTCCATGAAAAGGCGGAATTTCTCCGGCATCACAGAGTCTGATGATATAATGTAAGGCTTTCCGGTGAAAAAAGGCACCTCGGTAATTGATATTGTATCAAACGGCTTTCTGCCATAGCTTACAATCACATCCAAATGCATGCCATCCACGTTTTTGCGGATGATAAAAGCACCGGTAAGCTTTATGGTAGTAACTGCACTCTCCAGTGCTTTTTGAGCCATATCAGTAAAGCTTCCATCCATCTCAAGCAGTTTTATAACAGAATTGATAGCCTCAAGCATATGAAACTGTTTCTTGATTTCCTCATCTGACTTCCTGATAAGCGAAAGTGCCTCATTCGCAGCATCCTCATCTCTCTTTGTGATCAAAAGCTGTCTGGTCATAGTTTCCAGGAACTCAATTGTTCTGTTAAGACGCGCTTCACTGGTAATAATTATGCCATCAGGAAGCAGGTTTCTCTCATCATTAGACATCTGCTCATCAATTACCGCAGCTATAATCCAATATATATCGTGGGTATTGTCCACTCTTACAATCAGACCATACAGCCTGATATAGTCCTTATCCAGAGGTTCATCTATGAGATTCTCAACCCTGCAGTCCGACAGTCTCAAAAGAAGGTTTTCGTATTTCTCCTCACCAATAAAGGTAAGCATACTCTTCCATTTATCGTTACATTGACACACCTCTGTCATGACCCCATCCTTTTTTGTCAGACACGACAAATATATTCCGTTGACCATACAGAAATAATCCTGTATTTTTTTAAAAAGCTTGGAATCTGACATATTTTCCTCCTAAAAACTCACACAAATCAATCCTCATATCTGATAACAAACAAATAAAAGTCATTCTTATCGAGAATACATGTCTCCTGAAGCAGACGGTATTCGACACGCAGCCTGATTTGTTTCTTCACAAACCCAATCTCATTTGAATACATAACTATGATTCCGCCGGATACCAGATGCTCTGCGGCCTTGTCGAAAAACCTCTCGTAAAAAAGCTCCATCTCCGCCTTGGTCTGTCGGTTACGAACCGGCATATCCGTAATCAGCTCATCAAATTTGTAGTCATGTCTGAAATCAAAGAAATCCCTGTGTATAAAATTAATTCTTGTTTTGGCAAACTCAGCATTCTCTCTGCCCATAGTGATTGCATCTCCATAGGTATCTGTAGCATATATCTCGCGTGCCGGGACTAAATGTGCGCGCTCTATAAGCAGTGTACCAACTCCGCAGAACGGATCCATGATTTGTGCTGTTTCCTTAAGATACGGCTTTGCAAGTGAAACAATAAGTGCCGCTTGTGACGGATGCATCGATGTAGGAAGCACATTCTTTCTGTATGCAAATCTATTATCCTGTATAGAACATAATCTCATGCAGACAAAATAATTGTCATTTTTTGTCGGTATTAGCTTAATCACCACGTCGTAATCATTTGGTGAATTGATCATCCTGCCCGCAAAATGCATATCGATAGCTTTCGCAAGCCTGCTCTGGTACGCCGCATCTGCCGTGCTCTCAATACGATAGTAAAACGGACCACCCTCTCGGTGCATGCGTCTTAATATATCATACATATCTGACTCTGCAAGAAGTCCGGCTGCTTCCTGTGCATCCTTTGGCAGAAGCGATGCTGCATGTATGGTAAAGTACATTTTTCTGAATGTGCGCACCTGCATGATAAGAGGTATATTGTCAGTCTTTACAAGCACTCCAAGCGGATGCAGCTTTGTATCCTTAACCGGTATCTGACGTCGTACCACCTCTCTGTGAAGGCGGTTTGTCATCAGAAGCAGCTCAGCCTTTACTCCCTCGAGCACAGGTGTATGGTGCTTTATCCCATTATATTTAATCAGGATTTTATTTATCTCGTTTAATTCTTCCTCAATATGCTTCCTATTTTCAGCTGTGACCGTCATATGCTCAAGCTCTTTTGCACGTTCCATAAGCTGTGGCAAGAGCTCTTTGCAGTCCAGCTGTGACAGCGCCGCCAGATATGAGCCCTTTACAAAGCGCATCTGTTCAGTCTCGTATGCTTTAAAAACCTCATCAGAAAGCTGTGACATATGAAGATCTCCTATCAGAAGCGCTGCGTTCTTTCTGGTTTTTGCATCGTCTGCTCCCATAAACGACACAAGCAGCTCATCTTCTCCTGCAAGCAGCTTTAGAGCCTCTGCTAATGCATTTTCATCTTTAATCTCCTGTCTGAGGCTGCTCAGATTCTGACGTACATTCTCTTTTTTTAACAGATTTCCGATAATTTCCTTCATTTTTTAAATCATCCTTTAATTTATTGTATATTGTCAGTTTTGGCTTGCCTCTTCCTTTGGCACACCATTTTCTTCGATGTATGTATCCAGATCCTTGTGAAACTGCTCCCACGCATCCTCATGCTCCACGAAATATAGCGGACACTTCTTGCCTGTCACATCGTAGTGCCTTATTACATCATCAGAACTCAGATCATACCGACCCATAAGCCATGTGGTGAGCTCTATGAGCGACTGGTATGTGCTGTCGTTGAACTTTCCTGTCTCATCCTCTATACAGCACTCTATCGATATTGTGTCACTGTTTCTGTTATTAGATGCATATGATATCTCATTGCAAGGTATGCACTGCACTATCTCACCCTCTAATCCTATAACAAAATGTGAGCTTGCTTTGGTCTTTTTGGTCTCTGCCAGGCCATTGAAATAGTCTCTGTTTTGTCTGGCTGACGTACCCGGATTTGCTGTATAATGGACAACTATGCCGTTTACCTTCTCAAGTGCCTTCTGTGGTCTGGAATACGGATTGGGTGTCAGCAGCTGTACATCAAGCTTTGGCTGTATAGGATTGTAAAGCGTACTGGTCACCTCTGCCTTTACCTCTTCCTGCTTTGCCTTTTTGCCCCTTAAAGCTCCCACTATGATTATCGTTGCAATTATAAGTATTATCACGCCTATAACAATGCCATTGCTAATAAGCTGCTTTCTTCTAACCTGGGCGCGGTGTCTCTTTCTATATTCTTCGCGCTTTCTCTGTCTTATCTTTTCATACTCGTCCATTTAATTATCCCCGGTCATCTCTTTTGTGTGCTTTTATATAACTATTCCAAGCTTTTATAAACATTTGCATATATTTAAAAATATTTTAGCACAAATCTTATTATTATGCCACATAAAATAATATGTAAAATAATACAAAAGCACCAGATATTATGACATAACATAATACCCGGTGCCTTATTATAAATGCATATTCTTATTAATCACGCTTAATTAATCACATTTAATCTCATGAACCCATCCATCCGGTCCATCAATATGGCCCATCTGAATGCCTGTAAGTGTGTCACGAAGCTTCTTTGTGACAGGTCCCATCTCATCCATACCGCTTGGGAAGCAGATTTCCTTGCCGTGGTCTACAATCTTTCCTACAGGTGAGATTACTGCTGCTGTTCCGCAGAGTCCACACTCAGCAAAATCCTTTACCTCATCAAAGAGCACCTCTCTGTGCTCAACCTTGAGTCCTAAGTACTTCTCTGCAACTACCATCAGTGAACGGCGTGTGATTGATGGCAGGATGCTGTCTGATTTAGGTGTAACAAATGTGCCATCCTTTGTGATAAAGATGAAGTTTGCTCCACCTGTCTCCTCTACCTTTGTACGTGTTGCAGGATCGAGGTACATATTCTCTGCAAAGCCCTGTGCATGTGCATCTACAATAGCATGAAGACTCATTGCATAGTTGAGTCCTGCCTTGATATGTCCTGTTCCGTGAGGTGCTGCTCTATCAAAGTCTGATACACGGATTGTGATTGGCTTTGCGCCACCCTTGAAGTATGGTCCTACAGGTGTTACAAGGATTCTGAACTGATACTCATCAGCCGGCTTAACACCGATTACTGCATTTGTTCCCATAATATATGGTCTGATATAGAGTGTAGCACCTGAGCCGTATGGTGGAACCCATGCAGCATTTGCCTTTACTACTTCCTCAACTGCCTTTACAAATCTATCCTCCGGGAATACCGGCATCTCAAGTCTCTCACATGAATCCTTAAGACGCTGTGCATTTAAGTCAGGTCTGAAGCAGACAATTCTGCCATCCTCTGTTGTGTATGCCTTAAGTCCCTCGAAGCATGTCTGTGCATACTGGAATACTCCCGCACACTCATTAAGTGTCACTGTATGATCCTTTGTGAGCTGTCCATCGTCCCACTTTCCATCTTTATAATTAGAAACATAGCTGTAATCTGTTTCCTGGTAGCCAAAACTAAGGTTTGACCAATCGATATCCTTCTTTTCCATCTTTATATCCTCCGTTTCTTTACGGATCCGATATAACCTAGCGTTATCATATATCGGGTCTACTATCATTTATGCTCATTCTAGTACAATAGAAAAAAAATGTCTAGTACTATTTTTTTATAATAACCATAACTTAAGTTTCTATATAGCTTTTTTTACTATTATAAGATAAGGCCTGACTTTTTCTTACTTTTTTCAATAGCGGTATTAAGCTTTCCAAACGGACGTCCAAGCAACAGTCCGATCACAAGCGATATTGCTATAAATATAAGAAGAATCGCAAGATCCTTGCAATAATCAAAGCGGTACATGCCTCCCACGCACTCTCTTAGGGCATTCATGGCATAGTTAAACGGCATGAACTTATACAGTGCTCTGTACACCTGTGGCAGCACCTCAACCGGGAATGTGCCACCTGCGCCTGCCACCTGAATGACCATAATGACTACTGCTACAGCCTGTCCCACATTGCCCAAGGCTGCTGTGAGTGAGTACATAAGAAGCGTGAATACAAAGCTTGTCAGTGCGCTTGCACACCAGAAAAGGAACGGATGCCTGCACTGTATTCCGACAAAGAACAAATCACCTAGTACCGTCACAAGTGTCTGCAGCTGTCCTATCACGAAAAATGTGATATATCTACCAAAAAACTTATGTACGCTGTTTACTTTGCCAATTGATTTTATATCGTCAGTGTCCTTTACCTTTGTTTTCACAAGTGCAACAGTTATCAGACCTCCCACCCACAGAGCCAGCACTGTGTAAAACGGTGCCATGGCTGAGCCATATGTGGATATCTCATATATCTTCTGCTCATCCATAGACAGCGGTGATGTCACAAACTGCGCAATGAGTGTCGGATCTGTCTGAAGCAGCTTTACAATCTCATTAAACTGCTCATCGTTTGATAAATTATCAAATCCTGATATAACATTCTGTAAACCTTCTCTGATCTGCTGTACATACTGTCTTGTATTTACAATATCTGCATTTCCTGATTTAAGTACTGCCGAATAATCATTGAGTGCTTTTTGTATATCCGGGAAGCTGTTGTCCAAAGAACCAAGCATGGACTGTGTCTCAATAAGTGCATATTCTATATCATATACCGCTCCTGTGAGATTCGGTGACACGCTGTGGTCAAATGTATTTTTAAGTGTATCTATTGCAGACTTGGCACCTGACACATCGGCTTTTATTGATTCCTTAAGAAGCTTTAGCTTATCTGCCGTCAATTCAGTATCAGACTTAAGGTCTTTTATCTGCGTTTTAATGCTTTGGATATTTTTCCTGACAGCCTCTATCTGCGAGCTATCCACTCCCTTTAAGCCTTCAATAGCGGAAAGCGTATTCTCTGCAAGCTGTTCTACCGTATCAAAGCCGGCCACGGAAACAGATATGTCCGCAGTATCGGCATCAGCTACTCCCGATGCATTTAAGAGCTGTATAGAGTTTTCCAGCACATTAAGCTGGCTGTTTATGTTTGATAAGCTTATGTCGACCATCTGTGTGATGGTTTGTGCAGTCTGCGCCCCCGAGAGCACCGACGACTGCATGCCGCTTACCGATGACTGTCCCCCGTCAATCAGCCCCTGCACACTCGGAAGCAGTGACTGTGTCGAGCCTATCAGGCTGTCTGCTGAATCCGTAAGCATGGCAAATGTATCGAGCATGCCTGCATATGTAGAAAGAGTCGTATCCATATCCTTTAGCTTGTCAACAACTGTTCCGGCCAGGTTATCGCCTGATTTGCCGTCTCCCACTATGAGCTCTCCCGACTTTGACGCAATCTCCGTAATCGTGCTCACCATTGAAGAGTTTACAGACTGCTGCACCGTGGTCTTGACCTTTGAGGTTATCTTTGTTGCTATGGCATTTTTCTTGCTGTTTTCATAGTATTCTATCTGCGGATTGACCGGCTCACCGCTTAGGAAGCTAAGCATATCAGCTGAAAAATCCTTCGGCACAATAAAGGCTGCATAGCACTTTCCACTATAAACATACTCCAGTGCCTCTTTACTGCTGTCTGTGAAAATCCAGCCAATTGCATCGTTTTCCTTCAGCCCCTTTATGACACTGTCTCCCATACATAGCTTTAAATCTCCCATGCTCATCCCCTCATCCTCAGAATATACTGCTATGTGCATCTGTGATGTAGCTTCCTCTCCGTAAGGATCCCAGTTGGACATAATATTAAACCATGCATATAAAGCCGGGATGATGCCAAGTCCCATAATAATGACTATGGCAACCACATTTGTGGATATACGTTTCAGGTCAGCCAGATATATTTGAAATATTTTTTTCATTGCTCGGCATCCTCCCCTGTACTTTGCTGCATCGTATCAAATCTCTGCTCCACTCTTTCGGCTATTTCCTGCACCCTGTCCTCAATCTGCACGACAGGACTCACACTCTGTGCATCACAGCCACTTATCTCATTCATCTTCTCCTGCAGCTTATAGTCCACATACTCGACTCCGATTAAATACACTGCGATAACAAACAGACTCACTATCCACAGCACAAGAAAAATGATTTTGGAGCTGTCCGGTACAATCATCAGCAGCACAAGAAAAAAAAGCGGAATGATGTATATGCACCTTAATCCTATTTTTATCCGTTTTTGATTCTTCTCATGGATGGTCTTTTCATATCCGACCAGCTTATCGTACATCTCGCGCAGTCTCTTATCATCGAATGGCGGCTGCTCATTCACATTATTATTTGCATTATTATTCATATCATTATCCATATTGGAATCTTTATTATTGTTTCTACCTGTATCCTGCATACTTTCCTTCCCGCTTTATAGCTTACGGCACATCAGAAGTATCATATTAATATGCCAATTATTGATTTATTAATTGTACATTTAACTATAGCATCTCAGTATCTTCCATACGCTTCTCTATAAAATGATTGAGTCTGATAAACGGCTTTCGTATCACAAGTCCTATCACCAAAGAGGCTGCACCAAAAAGTAAAAGCGTGATATAACATTTGCCGAGTGTGTTTTCGTACATACCTCCTATACACTCCCTCATCGCATTTATCGCATATGGGAATGGGAAGAAAATATACACTGCCCTGAAAAATGACGGCAGCGCCTCTATCGGATATGTGCCACCGCTTCCTGCAATCTGAAGTACCATGACAACCACCGCAAGTGCCTTTCCTATATCACCAAAGGATATGGTCAGAGAATATATGAGCAGTGAAAATGTAAGGCTTGTCACTGCGCCTGTCACAATAAATGAAACCGGATGCACACACTGTATTTTAAGCAGGTATAAATCACCTAGCACAATGATAAAAGTCTGTACCTGTGACAGTAAAAAGAATGTCAGATATCTGCCAAAATAAAGCTGTGAAGGCTTTAGTTTCCCAAGCTCCTTGGCATCAGCGTGAACCTTTACCAGTGAAACAAGTATAGTCATGCCCACCCATATGGCAAGTGTCGTGTAAAATGGTGCTACTCCGGAGCCATAATTGGCTATCTCGTAGATATAATTATCTGATACCTGCACAGGCTCTGAAAAGAAGCTGCCAAGCTTTTCAGGATTCCCCGAAAGCAGATTCACTATGATATCAGCTTTTTCATCCTCAGAGGCTGCTTCAAGCTTGTCGAGTGTCGTATTTATCTTGTCAGATGCTGATTCTATGACTCCCTTAAGCTGTTTCATGCTCATATTAAGTGTATCAAGCGTACTGTCCACTCCGTCAAACACCTGCGCCATGGAGCCTGATGTCTGACTTAGATTGCCAAGTGTGGTCTGCATTGAATCAAGAACAGACGACATACTGCTTATCATGCCGTCCACCTGTGGCACTATCTGTGAGGTATATGTATCATTCACTGCTGACGCAGTTGATGAAAGAGCTGCTATTACGCTCTTAAGTGTTTCTGCGGAATTCTGTGTTTTTCCAGATAAATCCACAGACTGTGTGCTTTCCATCATGCTCTTTGTCTGTTCCTTGACAAGCTCTATATTGGAAATAAGTGTGCCGACATGGGTATCGTCCATATCCGGCTTTATTTTGTTGATTTTGTCCTCAAGCGTGTCAATATTACCTTTCAAAGCATCCGCTGACTGTTTAATATTTTGCACATCACTTTGAATAGTATTTACATCCTGTGACAGATTTGCATCTGAAATCTGCTTTGATATATCATCAATCGAGCTCTTCACCTTTGCTAATGCCGATGTGATATCTGCACTAAAGCTGTCGAAGGATTGTCTGGTGGACTGCAGATCATTTTTACTCTCTTCAAGCCTGTCTGTGCCCTTTGCAAGCTTGTCCTGTCCATCTTTGAGTGCTTCACCCGTTTCTTTAGACACCTGTGATAATGCCTTATTTCCGTCAATAAACGTATCTATCATGGCATCGTACTGAGCAAGACTCTCTGATACCGCTTCAAGCTTACCGGTCATCTGCCCCACAGCATCCTTTTCCTTCACGTCATCGGATATTACGTTGGTCTCCTTAAATACCTGCTCTGCAAGCACCTTTATAAACTGCTTATTAATACTTGATTTAACAGCACTTGCTGCACTGTCCGTTATCTTTGTCGCAACAGCATTTTTCTTGTCGTTGAGATAGTAAGTAATCCTTGGATTTTCAATATTGTCAGCTACACCATTATACATGCTGTAGGTAAACTGCTCATCTATGACAAGTGCAGAATAATATCTGCCTGACTTAACACCCTCAACAGCCTTTTCCTCTGATTTAACAAATTTCCAGCCTATAGTATCCTTTTGCTTTAATGACTCTACCACACCATCGCCCATATTGACAGTTTCGCTGTCATTCTTCGTCCAGCCCTTGTCCATATTGACTACTGCAATTGCAATATTTCCTGTGTTGCCATACGGGTCCCAGTTGGCATAGATATTAAACCATGCATACAGCGCCGGCAGCACGCACAGTCCAATAACTATAATGAGTACAAGCACATTTCGGAATATGCCGCACATATCTCTTTTAAAAATTCTTAAAATATCAGCCATGAATCATCCTCTTATATCCGGTGTTTATATCCGGTGCTGTTTAAGCTCCCCAATAAAATACAATGAGCCAAATGCAACATTTTTCGTATCTCTTTTCAGGTGCTTTCTTATCTCATCAACTCCTGAAAGCTCTGTTGCCCAAACTCCCTCTTTTCTGATAAAATCAGCAAGGTGCGATGCCTGCAGTGCCCTGTCTGAATCCGGTGTCACTGTATAAAACTCCTCAGCAAGCGGCAAAATCTCACGTATCATGACATCATAGTCCTTATCAGCCATGACTCCCATGAAAAAGCAAAATTTCTCACCCGGATACATCTGCATGAGGCTTTCCTTGAGCGCATCAACTCCATTGCTGTTGTGTGCTCCGTCCACTAGCAAGAACGGCTCCTTTGATACTATTTCCATGCGCCCCGGCCACACAGCCTCTTCAAGAGCACTTTTTATCCTTTTATTCAGGTCTGCTTCCTCTCTCTTTGGCTCTGTCTTATCATATTGCATTTCGTATTCCGGCCCGCTATAGCGCTTTCCCAGCACATACCGCGCCGCAAGCTCTGCCGCTGCTGCATTCTCCCACTGAAATGTGCCGCAAAGCCTCAGTGCGTAGCCGCTGCAGCGTGCTATATCACTTTGCTCCACAGTGATTATCCTTGCATGCTTTTTTTGCGCTTCCTGCTCAATTACCTGCATGGCACGTTTATCCTGCTGTTCCACCACCACTGCACTGTTTTCCTTTATGATACCGGCCTTCTCAGCCGCTATATCAGCTATATCACTGCCAAGGATAGCCATATGGTCATAGCCTATCTTTGTAATAACGGCACATTGCGGTGTGCCGATTGCATTCGTTGAGTCAAGCCTGCCTCCGAGCCCTGTCTCAATGACCATATAATCGCACTGCTGCTCCTCAAAGTACAAAAGAGCCATAGCAAGGCAGTAATCAAACATCGTAAGCCCTATGCCAAAATCTATATCAAGCAGATAGTTTCCAAGCCTTGTGACATCCTCCTTAGGTATCATACGCCCGTCAACCGTGATGCGCTCCTCAAAATCCACCAGATGCGGTGATACAAACGTACCTACCCTCATATGCTCTTTTTTTAATATACTAGAAAAAAAAGCGCACACCGAGCCCTTTCCATTGGTGCCTGCCACATGGATATACGGTATTATGCGCTTTTGCTTTCCTTTTTCTCTCAGCACATTTATGACCTGTGCTGTCACCACCACTCCGGGCTCATTGCCGAAACGGCGTGTGTTTTCTATTTTGTTTAAAACCTGTGTGTAATCTAAATTTCCCATGCCATCATTATAATATATCCGGCCGATAAAATAAAGACCATATCCTTATACTGCTATAATAATTCCTCCGTCATTTGCGTACATGCTTGAGATGCCGGCTGTATCAACAATGACAATCTTTTTAAATCCGGCAAGCTTCTCAAGGCATGCCTTCACATACTGCGCACGCTCCGGGCAGTTGCAGTGTGAAATTGCAAGAATCCTGTGCTCACAGTCCTTTGTGGCAGCCACAACATCCTCTACCATTTTGGCAAGTGCCCTCTTCATGCCGCGGGCCTGGCCAAGCTGTTGGATTGAGCCCTCATCTGTTGAGCCCATGACAGGCTTTATGTTTAAAGTGCTGGCCACAAAAGCCTTCAGGTTGCTTAATCGTCCTGCCTTTCTTAATGTATCAAGTGTCTCAAGCACAAAGAATGTATTCATTGAAGCTATATAATCCTCAGTCTTCTTTACAACCTCATCAAATGAAAGTCCACTTTCCTCAAGCTCCTGCACCTTCATGCCTATAAGTGTCTCGCCGATAGATGCTGAGCGGGAATTGAATACATAGATTTGCTTGCCACAGTCCTCATGCTCCTCTTTGTACAGATTGACTGCTAAAACAGCGCTGTTGTATGAGCCGCTGAGCTTGCCCGAAAGTGTGACAACATAGATATGATCGGCCTCTCCCTCAAAGGCCTGCATATATTCCTCAGGAGACGGGCATGACGACTTTGGTCCCTTTACGCTCTCCTTTACTCTTCTTAAGAAATCATGCTGGTCAAAGCTCTCATCATCGCGGATCCTGTATCCGTCAACATCAAGCTCGAGTGCCACATTGCAAAAATGTCCATCCTTCTTAAGGCTATCTGTGAGCTCACCACAGCTATCTATTACAATCTTATACATATCTATTCCTCCTGCACTATATGATAATAAAAGTTTAAATTACTTTTTTAAAAGTTATTTCGTTCCGTAACAAGTAGTTTTCATTACTACGTCATATTAACACGAAAACTAAACTTATGCAAGAGGTTTCTGTATTTATTTTCCCATAATGGTTATCTGCCCTTTAATGGTATCCGAAAAAGGCTGTCACGCAGTCGCTTAAGGCTTTCATGTCGCGTGCTCCCATAAGCTCACAGGCTGAGTGCATGGCAAGAATAGGTATACCTATATCCACTGTCTTTACCGGCAAAAGCGTACCTGCAATCGAGCCAAGTGTGCTGCCACCACGGCTGTCCGAGCGGTTCACAAAGCGCTGGTACGGTATTCCCTTTTCATCACACAGCTGACATAGAATAGCAATAGCCTGTGCATCCGTAGCATACGACTGCGAGCACGCCTGCTTGATACAAAAGCCTTTTCCCATGACAGGCATATTTGTGATATCCATCTTTTCCTTTTTATTAGGATGAAGCGCATGAGCCACATCGACAGACAAAAGCATGGCATCATATATGCTCTCATCTATTTCATTTTCTGAAAGGTCCATATTTCTTAAAATACGCCTGAGCATATCGTGAAGCATTATAGAGGCCGCGCCCTGCTTACTGTTACTTCCAATCTCCTCATGGTCGAAAAGCGCTATGATGTTTATTCCATCAGCTCTGTTTCCATCCTCTATGGCATCAAGAAGTGCCCTGCAGGATGACTGGTTGTCGATTCTCGGTGATGAAATCATGGTGTCATTCACACCGACAAAGCAAGGCTCCTCCATACAAAATGTATTGAGTTCAAAGTCTATGATATCGCTCTTTTCCACAGACAGCTCTCTAGCCAGAAAGCTAAGGAAATAATCCGTGGTCCTTTCATCCTCAGGTATTGAATCAAGCACCGGCATCAGATCCACCTGATTATTTATCCCGACACCCTTATTCACATCCCTGTTCATATGAATGGCAAGATTTGGAATAATCATGACAGGCTTTTTGGACCTATATAGCACCATACGCGGATTGAACACATCCTCACTCTTTATAGCCACGCGCCCTGCCACTCCGAGAGGTCTGTCAAACCATGTGTTTAAAATCGGTCCTCCATACACCTCTACATTAACCTGTGCATATGAGTTTGTCATAAAATCCGGATTTGGCTTTATGCGAAGATATGGATAGTCTGTGTGAGCTGCCGCTATTCGCACCATATCCTTTTTGTTGTAGCCGCTTCCTACAGTAAACGCAAACATGGTCGTATCATGGTGATTTAAGACATACCTGCCACCGCGCACAAGCTTCCAGTCGCCTGTATAATCTATCTCCTCAAATCCGTTTTCCAAAAGCTCCTGCTTTGCAGCCTTCACACACTCGCATGGTGAAACAGCCGCTTTTAGTAAATCAAATAATTTTTCCTGTTTCATGGATTGCCTCCTGTTTTCATTGCATAACGCATTTATTCTACCACGGACTTTACAATTATTCCAGTTGAACAGGCTTTATTTTTAAGGCTATTTTTATATCTATTTTTATGGCATAATCTGCGAATCTGATGTATGATATAATAATCGATAACTATTCAAAACCACTTAGAACAATCATTCGCTGTCACATACAATGTGGAAAATGAGGAGAAATTATGATATCAATTGAACTGACAGACACAAAGGACTTTATGAACAAGCTGCTTCGCACGGAAATCTTTGACAACTTCCTGCTCCAGGAGGCCGTCATCACAAAGGCAGCCTCATACGTCATAGATGGTCACCTGCAAAAGGGCTTTTACAGCTCCACAGAGCTTGAGGAAAATGGTATAGCTGGCTATAGCATACTCCCCTTTAGGATGCTTCGCACAAACTGCTTTGACCTGATAAAGGGCAGACAGACTCCATCGTCATTCAAGTTTGTCTTTCTGCTTTCACCTGAAAACATGGAGCACACCCTAAGCAGTCTGCAATCTGCTTTCACCGTGTCCGATATCAGTGGTTTTTTCATAAATATCAGGTATCAGAGCCAGCTTCTGACTCTGACAACCGGAATATCCTACAATATTTTTTCAGCGGATAAGACCTTAGACGGTGAATGGGATAAGCTTGTAATGAAATTTTTAGCAAATAATGACATAAACTTTAAAGAACTTTGACTTTATTGCTTTACATCTTAAACCTGTTATGCTATTCTAACGTTAGTTGCGTAAGCAGCATTATTATTATTTGGAGGTACTTTCGATGAGCAAAGGTACAGTAAAATGGTTCAATAACCAAAAAGGTTACGGATTCATCACAGCCGAGGACGGAAAGGATGTATTCGTACATTTCTCAGGACTTAACATGGAGGGCTTCAAAACTCTCGAGGAAGGTGCAGCAGTAGAGTTCGATATCACTGATGGCGCTAAAGGTCCACAGGCAGTTAACGTTGAGGTAGTTAAATAATTTTGACCCCTCAGGCAATCTAGTTTCTATGTACCTTTTTCTTTATTATATATTTAGGTAAAATTATAGTTACAAAAATGTTAATTGGGGAATAAGATATAAGAATCATGATTAAAAAAGAAGAGTTCATTTCGAACTCTTCTTTTTTGTGCTTTTTTATTTGAATGATTTTAGTTGTTTACACGATGATGAGACATCGGTGAGCTTGTGGTGAGTGGTAAAAACGTGTAACCGTTCGCCTGTCCCCACTGGATGATCTGCTCGACCGCATTGACACTGAATTCCTTTATGTCGTGCTGCAATACAACTGATACGTTGTGGCTCTGTACTCCTGAAATGACATTCTGCACTACCTGTTCCGTACTGATTGGCTTGCTGTTTGCATCTCCGCTCGATACATTCCAGTCACAGTATAAAAGTCCTCTTGCTGTCACATCATTTACGAGCTGTGTCATAATACCCGGACAGTAATCCTTGCTCACAGTATTTGACGAGCCACCCGGGAATCTGATGATTGACGCATCATTTCCTGTCTGTGCCTTTATGATACTGTTCATCTGCTCAAGGTCATCAAAAAATGCCTGCTCACTTGTATATATCTGGTTGTATTTGTGGCTGGCAGAGTGGATAGCCACTGTATGTCCTCTCTTTGCCTCCTCTGCTATCATGTTCTGATAGTCAGGATGTGTATTTGTAACAAAGAAGGTGGCCTTTACATTGTATTTATCAAGCACATCTAATAGCCCCTGTGTATACTTTCCGGGACCATCGTCAAAGGTCAGATAAATAATCTTGTTGCCCGGATTTACCGTGTCTGCCGTGGCAGCCGGATCATACACACTTACCACTCTTGTAGCTGTAGCCTTATTTCCTGATGAATCTGATACCTCATAGGTCACAGTATACTTTCCTGCCTTATCCTTATCTACCTTATCTCCTGATACCTTGACACTGTCTGTGATATCTCCGTCACAGTTGTCTGTTGCCGTATATCCCGGATCACTGTATTTATCACCTTTTTTAACTGACACAAAATCATCACCTGAGAGCTTAATCTGCGGTGCCGTGGTATCTGTGACATGCACAGTCCTCTTAACCTCGCCCTCATTCTTTGACGAGTCAGCGACACTGTACTTTATCTCATAATCTCCAGGCTTTGAGGTATCGACAGCTCCTGTGACAGATACCTTGTCTGTCAGATCCCCATCATAGTTGTCTGTTGCCGTATATCCCGGGTCACTGAACTCGCTGCCTGCCTCTACAGTCATCTCTGCATCGCCATTTAATGTAATCTCCGGAGCCTTCTTATCCCTCACCTCAACCTTTATGGTCTGTGTCGCTGTTTTTTTACCATATTGAGCAGTTACCTTTATCTCGTATGAACCTGTCTTTGTCGCATCGACATTACTGTCTATAGTGCATTTTATCTCTTTTCCCTTTCGGTTTATAAGCCTGCCTCTGACATACGCCTTGATTTTTGGTACCTCAAACTTTTTGCCATACTCAACAGTAATACCGTTTTTGAACTTGCTGCTGAACTCAATATGTGAATCAAAGCATGTGATATACACTATAAACGCCACCACCAGAACTATTGCAGCCGTAAGTATGCCGATAATCATCTTTTTATTTTTGTCCATTTTTCCAATCCTCTTTAGCATTTTATAATTATTCTCTCTATATTATTACTCAAACCTGATAATATTATTTCAAGCAGTATCTATTATAGCGTTAAACAATCTTTTTTGCTACTGCAAATTCCTTGAGAATTTCTTAATGTTGGCTTCATATATTTCAGTTGTGTTACAATTGTTTCTTTATCCCGAAAACCTGTGATAGAGTCGTAATATGTACTTAATTTATTTAATATCTTCGTTACTATTCAATTTACAATATGACTAACCACTTATCTTTTTGCAGATATTCGCAATCACAAAAATCCCCCGAACAAGTCGGGGGATTTAAAAAGCTTATGCTGTAACAATCATTTTATTACTGCTCCTTGCGGTGCATCTCAAATGTCTCCATATGGTAGTTGGCGATGTTGTCACGAATCTTTCTGTCATCTGCTCTGCTTAAGAGATCATCACGGAACTTCTTTGTAGACACCATGTCATTGTATGAGCTTGGTCCGCCTACACAGCCGCCTTCACATGCCATTCCCTCGATGAAGTTCTCAGGAAGCTTGCCTGCCTTCATGAGCAGAAGTGCCTTCTTACACTCTGCTGCTCCGTTTGCCTTGCAAACCTTGCAATCAACATCCTCTCCCTTTTCCTTCATGCTCTCGATTACGGCTGCTGTAACTCCGCCTGAGTTTGCGAAACGCTTACCGTATACTGAGCCCTCCTGGTATGAGGTATCATCAGCCTCAAGCTGTACTCCCTTTGCCTTCATAATAGCACGAATCTCGCTGAATGTAAGTACATAGTCTGCATTGCCCTCTATCTTCTGATCATGTACCTCTGACTTCTTGGCAACACATGGTCCGATGAATACTGTAACTGCATCAGGATCCTTTGCCTTGATCATTCTTGAAACTGCACACATAGGTGAAACAGTTGTAGAAATCTTGTCAGCAAGCTCAGGATAGTGCTTTCTAACCATATTTACAAATCCAGGACAGCATGATGTAACCTTCTTCTCTCCTGCCTCATATGCCTCAAGCCACTCATCAGCCTCGTATGCTGCTGTCATATCTCCACCGAGTGCTACCTCAACAAAACCGTTGAAGCCAACTGCCTGCATGGCCTTCTTCCAGCTGTTCATAGTGATGTTTACTCCAAACTGTCCCTCTGCTGCAGGTGCAACCATGGCGTATACATGCTTGTTCTCTGACTTGATTGCATCGATTACATCTACGATATATGTCTTTGATCCGATGGCTCCGAATGGACAGCTGTGGATACACTTACCGCATCTGATACATTTGCTCTCATCAATCACTGAAATGCCGTACTCATTGTATGTAATGGCATTTACAGGGCAGGAGAACTTACATGGTCTCTTTAAATGAGCGATAGCGTTGTAAGGACATGCCTGTGCACAGCGTCCACACTCCTTACACTTCTGTGGGTCGATATGTGAGCGGAGACGTCCTGCCTCGATTGCTCCGAACTTACATGCATTGATACAAGCCTTGCCAAGACAGTTCTGACAGTTCTCAGTAACTGTGTAGCTTGAAATCGGACAATCCTCACATGCTGAGCTGATTACCTGGATGATATTGCCATCATCGTTCGCGCTTGGTGCTTTACCCTCTGCAAGTCTGACACGTTGACGGATGATTTCTCTCTCCTTGTAGATACAGCAACGGAACTGAGGTGTCGGTCCCGGAATAAGTGTAAATGGGATGTCATCTCTGATCTCATCGAGGTTACCTGCAAATGCAGCCTTTGCGACCTCAAGCAAAACTGCATGTTTGATTTTGATTACGTTTTCGTCAGCGTACATATTATCTCCTTTTCCTTAAAATAATGTATATTTTGTTACCTAATAAATTACATACTTAGAAGAATCATTATACCATGTGACACTTCCCATATCACATGACCTGATTCCTCTAAAAAAATGCTCCTAGTATTTATCTACTAGGAACATTCTACAAAATTTTTTAAAATTTTTCTACCCTTGTATTCATCAAAATACAAAGAATTGTTATTTTTTTCACAATAGCAGCTGTTTCAATAAAATTACTCATGGCGCAGTGCATCAATCGGGTTTAGGTTCGCTGCCTTGTATGACGGAAGCATACCGAATATGATTCCGATTGCCATCGAAAAAAGCACCGCAAGTATAGCTGCTGCCGGGCTTATCGCTGTCGGCGTGCCGTTTAGCATTGAAATGACCTTCGAGAGTATCACTCCGACAAGCACTCCCACCAAGCCTCCAAGACTTGTGAGCACAACAGCCTCTGTGAGGAACTGACCGAGGATTGCTCCTTTTCCTGCTCCGATTGCTTTTTTAAGTCCTATCTCTGAGGTACGCTCTGTGACTGACACAAGCATGATATTCATGACGCCGATACCGCCGACGAGCAGTGATATTCCGGCAATCCAGATGAGCATCATGTTGGTTGACTGGCTGAGCTGCTGTATCTGCTTTGCCTGCTCCTGTAAATCCTGTGCCTTGTAGGTCACATCAGAGCCGTCTGTGACATTTAAGCTGCTGTTAAGTATCTCCTCAGCTGCCTTTCCCACTGTAGCCATGGTATCGGTGCTGTCTGCCTTAAGCAGAAGGTTCTGCGGCTCATCATAGCGAAATATGACAGGCCATGTGCCGCTTGGCACAAATACATTGCCCTGGCTGTCATCATAGGCATACATATAGTAATCATCCATTGAATTTATTACCAGGTCATAGCTGTCCTTTTCCGTGACTACACCGACTACTGTAAACGGATATCCCTGTATCTCTACTGTCTTGCCGAGCGCGCTCTCTCCTGAAAACAGGCTGCTCTCCACGCTCTCGTCGATAAGAGCTACCCTGCGGGCCTTTGCATAGTCATTCTTTGAGAAGCCTCTGCCCTTCATGACTACATAGCTTGCTGTGTCGAAATATCCGTCATCGACACCTGTTATATTGCCGCCTGAAAGCGCCGTGTTCAGATAATAGACTGCATTGTAAGCCTGTCTTGTGCGGTAAAGTGCTGCATTTTGCACATGGTCGAGCTCCTTTATGCTGTCAAGTGTGGCAGCCGATACCTCTGTCACTCCTGCCGGCGCCGAATCATATGACAGATCCATATCATAACCATCCTTCTGCAGTGTGACCTTTACGTTATTACTTCCTGAACCTATAAGGTTCTTTTCTATCTGTTCGTTTGTGCCCTGAATTGTGGAAACAATCGCAATAATTGCTGCAATTCCGATGATGATTCCAAGCATGGTCAGAAACGAACGCATCTTATGTGACCAGATTCCCCTAAAGGACAATCTAATATTTTCAAGCATCTTTAATCCTCCCTGCTAAACTAATACATACCATCTTCGGACACCTTGGTTTTCTCGCCTTCTCTGACTCCATACGGGAATGCGATATAGTCATCATTTGTCAGACCTGACTTTATCTCCACATATGAGCCCCAGAGCGACTTGCCTGTTTTGACAGACTGCTTTTTGAGCTTTCCGTTGTCATCCTTGTATATATATGACTGTCCGTTTTCTGTTCTGACATATGACTTGTCGATATAAAGACCACTGTCAGAGCCCTCTGATGACGTATCTATAGTAAGCTGCAGCGAATCGCCCTTTTTGAGATTCTGTGGATTCTCAATGTATGCAGTGTACTCATAGAATGATGAGTTTGGATTGCTATCTCCATAGTAGTTAACACTGTCTGACGGCACATTACTTATCTCTGATATCGTGCCCTCATAGGTATCACCTGTCATATAGTTGACTGCTGATACGCTCTGCCCTACCTTTACTGTATCCAGATCCAGCTCACCGATTGTTCCGCTGATATACAGTCCTGAGGCTCCTGAAAGCTGCAGGAACGGTGTACCGTCCTGAGGTGGATTGGCAGGATCACAAACTGTTGTCACAATTCCATCCTTCTTTGCATATACCACGCCATCCTCAAGCTCGCTCTGCAGTTCCTTTAAATCAGCCTGTGCAATTCTCTTTTGTAAATCAACATCTGCAACACTTCTTGTCTGCTCCTTTATGGCATCCTTAAGCTCATCTGCTGTGTATGTCTTTTCTTCTACTGCGGTATCAGCTTCTGTCTGTGCGGCCTGTTCTGTGGCATTGTCTGCTACGGCATCTGACGGCTCATTTACTGCTGTATCAGCAGAAGCATTTCCTGCTGTAATTGAACCTGCAAGGAAAAGCTTTATCTCATCGCTGTCATCATAACTGCCAAGCTTATCTCCTCTTACGATAAGCTCCATATCAGGTGCGTTAGCATCTCCTATTACAAACCGGGCTACCGCACTCTTATCAGCAAGTGTATTCAAAAGCGATCCGGCTACATATGAAGCCTCTGTGCATGTAAATACATAGGGATCATCCTCTGTACCGCTTCCCTTAGCCTCTGACAAATCCGATATCACATCATGCTGTTCATCAGGCTTTTGCTCAGGTGCAGCCGGCTGTGTGTCAGGCTGCGGCTCAGGTGTAACAGGAGTCTCAGGCTGCTTTGCAACCGGCTTAGTATGCTTTAGCTTATCAAGCTTCTGCTTTTCCGATACAAGCTGGTTCTCAAGACTCTGTATCTCAAGCTGCTTCATCTCAACCGAGAGTGAAAGACTCGTCACATCATATGCAAGGAGCTTATCTCCGGCCTTTACCTGCTGATCCTTTGTGACATAAACCTCTGTCACCTTCTGTCCATCCTTTAAATTGATTGTCTGACATGCATCGTCACACACCATTCCCTCACTGGTCATGGATGTGCTGTCGTTTGTCGTGCTGATCATTGAAACACTCATGACGGAAGCAAGCCCCTTGGAGTTCTTGTAATAAACCACTCCTGTGATGCTTCCCGCTACAACTGCAACTACAAGGACAGCTATTATAATGATCTTAATTTTCTTTTTCTTTTTCATTACCTGCCTCCTGTCCTTCCTCTGTTATCTCACCATCTATGATATGGACGATGCGCTTTGCCTGCTCGGCTACCTTTCTGTCATGTGTAATCATGACAACCGTCACACCGGACTCATTAAGGCTCTCAAAGAGCTCAAGCACCTGCCTGCCTGACTTTGAGTCAAGTGCTCCCGTAGGCTCATCCGCAAGCAGAAGCTTTGGATGATTTACCATAGCTCTCGCTATCGCCACTCGCTGCTTCTGTCCTCCTGAAAGCTGTGTTGGCTTAAAATCAGCCCTGTCTGAAAGCCCTACGCGCTCCAATGCCTCCATACCCATCTGCCTTCCGTCCTTTTTGCTCACACCGGCATATATGAGTGGCAGGCATACATTGTCCAGTGCGCTCTCACGCGGCATGAGCTGGAAATTCTGGAATACAAATCCTATTGTATCCCGTCTGACTCTCGTAAGCTCCTTTTCCTTGAGCTCACTGACTTGTCTGCCGTCAAGTATATATGTGCCCGATGTTGGCAGATCAAGACATCCCACAATATTCATGAGAGTGGTCTTGCCGGAGCCCGACGGCCCCATGATTGCCACGTACTCTCCCTCCTCAATCTGAAGTGAAACATCCTTTAAAACCGGCACCACAAGCTTATCCTGGTCGTAGTTTTTGTAAATATGCTGGAGTTCTAGAATCATCTACTGTACCTCCGCGTCACCTGAACCGGTGGCATCTGCAGCACCTTCGTCCATTGTGCCATCATCAACCGGACCGCCCTCAGTGCCCTCAAGCATCTGGTCATCAAGAGCTTCTGTACCCATATTATCATAGACTGTGTCTTCACCGCCGCCATTTTCAATGTACTCTTCCCATGTCTGTGCCGGCTCACCCTCATAAAGGTCATCCGATGCCCACACTATGTAGTCATCCTTTGAAAGCCCTGATTTGATTTCATACATCATGAGATTCTCGTCATAGTCTCCAAGCTCAACCTTTGTCTTCTCAAGCTTATCCTTTTTATTAAGTGTCCAGACATATGCATCATCGCCATCCTTTACAACGTAGCTCTCATCAATCCATATGCCTTCCTTCACCTGTGTCTGTCCAAAATCCGGCTCCACATATACATGCTGTCCTAAAAGCATATCGCCTGTGCCTGTAAGCTGCACATAGAAGTTGTACTTTGAGGCCTTCTGCTCGCTGTTTCCATCATCATACATGCCTGAATTGCTGTTATCAGTCTGAGGATTCTCAGTGTCAACCTTGCTGATGGTACCCTGCCAGGTCTTTGACTCATCAACTCTTGAGCGTACGATAACTGCCTGCCCCTCTGCCAGTCCGCTGTTTAAAAAGCTCTGCTCATCGATTGTGCCCTTTACCCTGTAATCGCCGGTGGCAACAATTGTCATAAATGCAGAATCTGCTGTGTCTGCACTCTGATTCTCATTGATTTTCTTAACAACACCGACCATTGTGCTATTTACAGTGGCATTTTTGATGCTCTCATCGTACTTTTCTATCTCTGCCTTCTTCGTGGCAACATCGTACTGTGTCTGCTTCTGCTGTGTCTGCACCTGCTGAATCTGCAGTGTATAGTCAAGCTGCTGATCCTTTGACGCTTCCTTCTTTTCCTTGTTGAGCTGCTCTATCTGGGCATCATAGCCGGAAAGCGTATTGTTTAAGCTCTCAAGCTCAAGCGTGGCACTTTCCTTTTTCGCAGCAAGATCCTTTGTATCATAGGTAAAAAGAGGTGTACCCACCTGTACCTCATCACCCTCTGACACGAGAATATCCTTTACTTTTTTCTCACTATCAGCCTTGATATCCATGCTATCGGCTGCTTCCACGACACCGCTGTACCTGTCAGTGCTTCCCGCCTGATACATGACATCAGAGACCTTGTTTGCATACACCCCCGATGACTTTTTTGCATTCTTTCCCTTTGTCATTGCAATGACAACAGCTGACACAATAACTGCTATAATCAGCACAACTGCAATCACTGAAATGATAATCTTTTTCTTTTTACTCATTTCGACCTCCCGGTTTTTATAATATATTGATTATAAGTAACTATTCAGAACCACTGAGAACAGCTACGATCATGAATTAATCATACCAAATATATATTGCATTTGTCCTTTAAGATTTTTTTAATATTTTACTAATAAAAAATGGAGGTTAGTATGGAAATAGCATTTAGTGAGAAAATTTCTCCACAGCTGTCCGCTGCCCTGCTGTCCACACCTTATGAGCTCGGGAAAGAGGGCGGGCTTTCAAGCGGCTATCTGCCGGAGAGTGACAGCTGGGAAGTGATAGTGAAATATGTCGGTGACATCGAAAAAATAAAAGAAAAATATCCTTCTGTGCTCATCACAAAACTGCTCGGAAACTATGCGGTGCTTGTAATTGAAAAATCCCTTGTAAATACCGTCGCCCTGTGCGATGAAATCATATATATGGAAAAGCCAAAGCAGTTTAACTACGATGTATACGAGGGCTCGCAGGCCTCATGCATCACTCCCGTACACACCAATCCATATAATCTGACCGGAAAAGGCGTGCTCATAGGCATTATCGACTCCGGAATTTACTATGCCCATCCAGCTTTTATACAGGATGGTGTAAGCAGAATCGCCTATCTGTGGGACCAGACTGTTTCCGATGATTCCTCACGCAGTGATATCATCCCTTTCGGCACCTTATATGACCGCGATACAATCACCAAAGCCATAAATGCAGAAAACAGCTTAGAAATGCAGCGCATCTGCCCAAGCATCGACATATCCGGGCACGGCACTCATGTGGCAGGAATCGCTGCCGGAAACGGAAATGGTAATGATAATGAACAAAACACAAAATACCGCGGTGTTGCTTATGAAAGCACTCTTATAATCGTAAAACTCAAAACCTCAGGCGGTGCCAGCTTTCCCACAACCACACAGATTATGCTGGCAGTAGACTTTTGCATAAGAAAATCCATCGATATGAATATGCCTATAGCCATAAACCTAAGCTTTGGCACAAGTAACGGCTCGCACAGCGGTACCTCACTGCTTGAAACATACCTGGACTATATAGCAGAAAACTACCGCTGCGCGGTCTCTGTCGGCTCAGGTAACGATGGAGCCGGCTTTGGTCATGCAAACGGCAAATCATACCCTGCCGATGCAGAGCTCGCGATAGGCTATCCTGAGCCGTCTCTTTCCATTGATTTATGGAAGAAATACTGGGATGAGATACAGCTGCAAATTACCGCCCCAAATAATGATATGCTGGTGCTTCCCGATACAATTACCAATCAGGCAAAGGGCTTTACATACAGATACAGGCTCGATGGGACAGACATATATATAACAGGCGGCGGTCCCTCTCCCTACTCTCCTTTTCAGGAAATATTCATTGAACTCATGGGAGCAGAATACATCTCACCCGGCATCTGGAAAATATCGCTTATGCCCATATCTGTAAAGGACGGTTCATGGGATATATGGCTGCCGTCAGGTGCTCTGCGCAATGCACAGACCTCATTTATCAATGCATCACCCGATATCACCCTGACCATCCCCTCGACCTCACAAAACGTCATCTCTGTCGGAGCCTATGACAGCCGCACAAACCGCACAGCTGCCTTTTCCGGCCGAGGCTATACCTGGGCCTTTGACAGCATAAAGCCTGATATCATAGCGCCCGGTGTGGACATTATCTCCTGTTCAAACACCGGAGGCTACACTTCAAAAACAGGCACCTCCATGGCTACTCCGTTCGTAACCGGTGCGGCAGCGCTCCTGATGGAATGGGGCATTGTGCGTGAAAATGACCTCTATATGTATGGCGACAAGCTTAAAGCTTCTCTCATAAAAGGTGCAGGTGAAAATGTATTCACAGCTGTCTCAAGGACAGCCTCTGAAAACACTTCCAAAAACACAAAATACCCCAACCCTGTGACGGGCTGGGGTACATTGTGCTTACTGGATAGTATTCCTTAACGGAAGCTGCTATTCGTATACGTGCTTCTGATGCTTCTTTGCATCTGCCTTATTCTTTTTCTTCAATGGATGCTTTGGGTTTTTATCCATTATAATCGCTTCCTTCCGTTCGTTCTGACTACGTTATACACCTGCAATCAGCACTTGTCAAGTTAGAGTGCTATTTTTAATTAATTGTTTATATTCATTGTGAAATCACAATCATTTTGATGTTAAAACACTAATTTGTATGCACAATTATTGACAGTTTGCTATATTTAATTTTTATCTCTTCATCACACTCTTTTTTTACACTGTCATCGCAATTCCGAAAACACATCATTACATAGCTGCCAGATATACAAAATATGCCGCATAGCAAAGCAGCATCACCACTCCGCATGGCTTTCTAAGCTCTTTATGTCTTATCGTACCGCCCCACAGGAGCACACCGCACAGTATTGCCACAACTGTATCAATCACAAACCTGCTCTCAAACGGTACCGGACAAATGAGAGCTACTGTACCAATTACAAAGAGTATATTAAAAATATTGCTGCCGACTATATTTCCTATTGCAATTCCTGCATTTCCCTTGCGTGCTGCTGAAACAGATGTCACAAGCTCCGGCAGTGATGTACCGAATGCCACGATCGTAAGTCCGATAAAGCGCTCACTCATGCCGCAGGCTCTCGCTATAGTTGTGGCACCGTTTACGACAAGCTGGCTTCCAATTACGACGCAAACACCGCCAAGCACAATAAAGAGCAGGCATTTCCATACCGGATATAGCTTTACTGGCTGCTCATCGCCACTATCATTGCCCTTTTTTGCCAGAAGATACAAATAAAGCAGATATGCAATAAATAAAATCCACAGTATAACTCCCTCAATGAATGTGATTTCATTGCCTGTCATTCCCATCACGAGAAGCACCGCTGTGATCAGAAGCATGTACGGTATCTCGTATTTGAAGGTGGTTTTTTGTATGGCTACATTTGTGATGAGTGCCGTCACTCCCAGGATTATAAGGATATTTAGTATATTGCTGCCGACTATATTGCCGACTGTAATCCCCGCATTACCCTTTATTCCTGCAGTGATGCTGACTGCCGCCTCCGGCAGCGACGTACCCATCGCCACAATCGTCAGTCCAATCACAAGCTGCGGAATACCAAATTTCCCGGCGAGCGCCGCCGCTCCATCCACAAACACATCCGCACCCTTCACCAGTGCTACAAAGCCTGCTATAAGCAGTAAAATTGCTACAAAAATCATAATTTTCCTCCTTCTGCTGTTCCTTTTTAAGGATGCCTGTTTAATTGATAGTTACAGCTATGTCCTATCAGCAGAAGGCTTTTGTATACAAAAAAGGCGACACTTCTGCTGTATAAAACAACAAAAGTCTCGCCATTTAATCACTCTCCGGATTGCTGTCATATATGTATGATATGTATGAGCAATCGTACTGACGGATAAGTAAGCACTTTCGTGCCGGCTACTCCCTTTCACTTATATATTATGATATTCCAATGCAAGGTATTCGTCAATAGGGAAATGTGCTTATTTTTCATATTCCTCTATGACGCAGGTATGATGCTTTTTTTCACCATTTTGACTATCATAATTGATTCCAACCAAAAGAAGCTTTCCCTTATAACCTGCCAGTGCTCCCTCATAGTGCCTGTCCTTAATCTGTTTAACTGCAGCCTCGGCAGTCTTATCACATTTTAATTCAATTATAATTGCCGGGCGTTTTCCGGCATTTTCTCTTGGTATAAATACCATATCTGCATATCCTTTACCCGCCGGCATTTCTCTGACAATATTGTAATATGCAGGTGCTGTAAAATAAGCCATTGTCAGAACGCAGCTTAATGAGTTTTCATCATTATATCTCAAAACAGATGTATATGATTCATGTGCAAGCTCAATTATTTCTGCCACTTTATCACTGTCACAATTAATTGTAGCCCTTAACAATTCATCACATCTGGCAATTGATTTTCCAATTTTCCCCCAATTTCCTGTGCACAGAGCTGCCTGATATGCCTTTTTCACTTCATAATTTGGAATAAATGCACTCTCTTCCTCTCTGTCATATCCCAGATATCCCAAATGAATCAGAGCTGTCAAAGCTTCATCCTTTGAGGAAACAGTAGAAAAATCATTCTGAAAAGTTTCGGTGTTTACATATAATTTTTTCCCTGACAGCATATTTACAATATCATCCCTCAAGCCCTCATAATTCATGTTTATAAATGTATTGATTGACTCAAATGATGATGTGTTTTTCCAATAAGAATCAAAATCCCTGTAATTAAGTGCCATCGACACAGAATTCGGATTATACATATGCAAACCATCTATCAGATAGCCATTGTACCAGGCTTTCATGCTCTCATAATCCATGTTGTATTGCCTGCACAGCATCATGACTTCTTCTTCTGTAAAACCATAATATTGTGTAATTGGTCTGGATTTAAGCATTGTAAACTCCTGAAAATTATTCAATGCCGATTCGTCCTTTATTTTTTTTATCGGAAGTATCCCTGTTATATATGCCAAAGCAAGGAAATACTTTGATTCCTCCGACTTAAATAATGAATGAAGAAACTGTAAATAATTATGAATCAGATTCTGGTCATCGCTATTTCTGATTACACAATCCCATTCATCTATAATAATTACAAACTGTATCCCTGTAAGCTTATAAACAGACATCAGTATAACACTGAATTTCTTTGAAAAATCAACATTTTCCTCAAATTCGTCCCTTAAATCCGATACAACGTATTCCTTGATTTTTTCAATGATATTTACCTTATAATCATCCCAAAATGAGGAAATATCAAGATGTATGACATTGTATTTGTTCATATGTTTTTTATATGCCGGATTTGTCGCAAGCTTAGTGTCTTCAAACAACTCTGCTGAATCACAGCCCCTGCTATAATATGCATCTATCATTCCGGCAGCATGGGATTTTCCAAATCTCCTTGCATGGCTTACTGCAACACATTTATCATCTGTCGATAATCTGTTATTTAATTCATTGATCAGTTCTGTCTTATCCACATATATTCTACTGTTTTTTGACTGTAAAAAACTTTCATTTCCAGGATTAAAGTATATTCCCATCCCGTTTTCACCCCTTTGACATATAAAAATCTGCTACACTTTTTATAGTATAGCTGATTGTCTATATAATTACAAATAATAAATGAATCGTTTTGTTTTATCATTAATTTTTTCTTGCCTTTATCACGCTAACGTGGTAGCATGGTTACTAAATAAACTATTAAAGAGGTACTACAAATGAAAACATCAGAAATTATTGTATTTATCGTCTATCTGCTGTGCATGCTGGGTATCGGTATCTTCTTCTTCGTGAAAAACAGAAACGGCGGAGAAAAAACCTACTTCCTAGGCGGACGTGAAATGGGACCATGGGTTGCGGCACTGTCAGCCGGGGCCTCAGACATGAGTGCATGGGTGCTCATGGGACTTCCTACTTCTATCTATGCACTGGGCTTAGGTCAGGTATGGATTCCTGTGGGACTTGCAATCGGCTACACTATAAGCTGGCTGCTTGAAGCACCGAGACTGCGTAAATTCTCGATTGTAGCCAATGACTCAATCACCATTCCGCAGTATCTGACCAACAGATTCCTGTCCAAATCACTTGCACTGCAGGTAATATGTGCAATTGTGTTTTTGGTTGCATACACTATTTATGCGGCATCAAGCGTAAAGGCATGCGGTACTCTTTTCCACACTGTAATAGGAATGGATCCACAGATTGCCATGTATCTTGCAGCGGTTGTCATCGTAGGCTATACCTTCCTCGGCGGCTTCTCGGCTGTATGCTGGACAGATTTCTTTCAGGGCATGCTCGTGCTTGGTTCTATGTTTATAGCACCAATTTTTGCAGCATTTATGCTTGATACATCATCTATGTCAGCACTCCCGGGCGGTTACTTAAATCCATTCTCAAGCTGGCAGGATATCGTGTCAGGACTGGCATGGGGACTTGGTTACTTTGGTATGCCACATATCATTATCAGATTCATGTCCATCAAATCACAGAAGGATTTGAAGAAATCAGCAAAAATCGGAATTACATGGACTCTGCTTATTGTATTTTTTGCAACTTTAATCGGAGTAATCGGAAGACTTTTCCTTGGCTTTGACGAATCAATCAATGAAAACTCTCTTGTTTTCATCCAGATTGTAAGAAAGATTTTCCCTGGTGTTATCTCAGGTATACTCCTCTCAGCAGTGCTTGCCGCTTCCATGAGTACCGCAGACAGCCAGCTGCTTGCTGCTTCATCTGCTTTCTCGAGTGATGTGTACAAGCCTGTCATCAGAAAAGGCAAGGCAAGTGACAAAGAGATGATGTGGACCGGTCGTATTGTCGTTCTTGGAATCTCTGTTGCAGCACTCATCATCGCTTCAAACCCTAATGCCGGCTCTATCATGGCACTTGTTTCCAATGCATGGGGTATCTTTGGAGCTGCCTTTGGACCTGCAATCATGCTCAGCCTCTTCTGGAAGCGCTTTAACTTCAAGGGTGCTGTTGCAGGAATCATAACAGGTGCTGCCGTTGATATATTATGGTATGCGTTCCTTACATCAACCGGAATCTACGAGCTGCTGCCGGGATTTGTTTTCGGACTTATCGCAGCCGTTGTTGTGACTCTTTGCACAAAGGAGCCTTCAAAAGAGGTTTATGAGCTCTTCGATAAGGCCGAAAAGTTTGATGAGTAATTAAACAATTAATCAGTAAAGCACATAAGCAAAACCGTCGTACCCTGCCATTTACGGCCCGGTACGACGGTTTTATTTTTGTGCTTTATGTTACGCCTTTAGAAACACTGCTATACCTGCTCCTTTTTGCGGTTCATAAGAGCTGCTATTGACACTCCAAGACCAGCCATTGCGATAACAAGCCACATATACATATTGCTGTCATCTGAGGTCTTTGCTGCGCCTTCTGGAGCTGCTTTAGTACCTGCATTGGTATTTACCTTTACAAAAGCAAATGTACTGAAATGGTCAGTCTCAAATACAAGCTTTCCATCTGCTACCCTTGATGTGCATGCTATAAGCTTGTCTGAATCTACACGGAACACCTTGATTGCCTCATTGTCAGCTAACGCAAACGGCATATCCATAGTTACCTGAACCTTGTCTGCAAGCTGATGAAGCTGTGTAGTGCCATCTGTCAGATTAAGCTCATATATTAAAACATCCTTTACTCCTACAATTTTATTCTTTACTACATCTGCAACCTTTGCCACTTCCTTCTCATCAGTTACCTTCTTTGACTCGAATTTTACTGTATCCGGAAGGATTCCCTTAGTGTCCTTTACGGTTGTTTTGGTGTCGGATGTGCTTGCTACAACCGCTCCCGGTGTAAGAGCCTTTGCAGGCTGTGTGGCAGTATCACCGTTTCCTGTATTGTCCTTGTTATTATCATCAGTAGATGGGGTATCCGGCTTCTTGTTTTCATCATCACCGGTATTGCCATTATCGGCATCACTCTTGTCGGCTGACTTTGTCTGATATAAGTATAGGTCATCTGCTGTTCCCCAACCACCTTTTGCACTCACGATTCCGACAACAAGAGTAACCTCGGTTTCCTTATCAAGCTTAAACGAAACGCTTGGAGTCTTCCAGTTTTTCCAGCCTGCAAGTATTACATTGTCACCCTTAGCAATGACATTACCTTTGGAATCAACAGCCTTGGCATAAAGCTGATCTCCATCGGCACCCTGTCCTGCGTACTCGAAAATATACTCTCCTGAAGCAAGTGTGATAGCATTCTTGTATGTAATTTCTGCCTCGGCTACATCTATGCCGGCATTGTACCAGTGAGCACATGCTGCTCCTGACTTTTTATCATCCTTGGTAGAAGAAACCGAATCGACAATCTTGTTATTGGCAGTAAAATTATCAGCCTTTTCAAAGCCTGCATCATCTGCATCTGTAATGAGATTTTTCTGTTTTATAACTACTGTACATTTTGTTGTACCTATTGTCTTATCCTTATAAGCACCACGCTCGATTTTTCTGCTGAATTTGACAGTTCCCTCTACAGTGTATGTTCCTGCCTTTGAAAAATCAATTCCCTCTGTGTTCCAGATAACGTTCTCTTCAACCTTTTCGGTATTGTATGTCACATTGATTGTTTTTGGAAGCTCTATCTCTTTACCTGCCTCTGATGTGACATTTGCTGTTTCTATATCCTCAACTCCAATTTTTGTAACCTTTGCACCGGTCTTTACATACTTCCATACCTTAAGACCTGCTGTTGCTGTTCCATCCGGATAAAACATTGCCTGATTGTCAACAGCGGAACCGCCATACCATTTTCCGGCATCATTTGGATCATACTCACCGCCGTAGCTTGCTGCCCAGCCTGAGCCCTTTTCCTCCCAAAGCTTTTTATTTGCTTCATATCTTGCTGCTGCAGCCTCCTCTGAAAGACCTGTGGTATCTCCCACGGTAATCCATGCCGGCTCCCAGTAGTATACACCAAGGCCTCCTGCCTCATTTACTGCATTGATGAGGTTTCTTATGAAAGTAGACTGTCCCTGCACAGTGAAAGGCTCTGTGGCATCTGCCGAGTCATCATTATTCCCCTCACGAACAGTATTTCCATGACCATCCGAATCATCAAGTGTATATGCATAGCTTGTTTCTACAACCATTGCATCCTTGTTGTGCTTCGTCTGAACATAGCTGAGTTCTTTCTTTAAATTGCTCAGTGTTCCATGCCAGTATGGATAATAGCTTGTTCCAAGAATATCATAATTTACATTATAATTTTCAAGATTATCTGACCATTTTGTAAGTGTATTCTTCTGTGGGCTTTCCACATGAATCACAACCTTTACGTCACTGTTGTAATCCTTAACACCTTTTGAGCCTGCGGAAAAGAGCTTACACATGGCTTCCGTATTTGTTTCACCTATAAAACCGCCTGTTGTCTCATTTCCAACCTGAACCATATCTACAACATCCTTTGATGCATCAATTGTGTTTAATGATTCGTTGATAAACTCCTCTACAGCTGCAGCCTTCTCATCAACTGTATAGCCCTTCCATGCCTTAGGCACCATCTGTTTACTCGGATCTGTCCAGAAATCTGAGCAATGGAAATCAACAAGCATTTTTATTCTGGCGTTGCGGCATGCATCAGCAATTTTCTTTGCGGTTGCCACATCGTTATTTCCACCACCATATCCATTTCCGTTTGAATCATATGGATTATTCCAAACTCTGACACGGATATTGTTTATGCCGTTTTCTGCCAGGAATTTGCAGAAATCTGTCACGTTGTTAATTTCATTTCCGTTATAATCCTTGTATACAACACCACTGTCTAATTCTGTTATAACAGATGAAATGTCCATTCCCATTATGAAATCAGGCGACAAATCCTTTACCTTTGCAACAACAATATCGTCATTGTCTACTGAGGTATCAATTTCAGGTGCCTTAGATGTAATAGTTGTGCATACATAACCAAGCACATTTTTATCTGCATCCTCAAGCTGGGCTGCAACATAATACTTACCAGCTGACTTTGTTGTGTAAGCAGCCTTAAGAGTTTTTCCGGAACCATTGTCATTTTCTAATGTTCCGTCATCCAATCCATCTATGTGGTCGTTCCATTTATCAACCCACCACCATAAATTTACTCCCTCAGGAAGTTCACTTATTTCTTTTCCATCATAAGTAATCTTTGCTTCAAGATTGACTGTATCACCATTTTCTACGGTAACTTCAGTCTGGTTTACTGAGATTGTGTAGCCTTTCTTGTTTTCTTCGGAAGAGTCAGTATCATCTGCTTTTGTTTCATAAAGCTTTTGAAGCTTAATATTGTCAATATCGCCCCAATAGCCGTTCGTAACATCTCCTCCAATACATATATCAACATCTTGTACAGCTTCAATTGTAAATTCATCGGTTGTAACTGTTTCCCAATTATCCCAGTCTGTTGTAGCCGGAAGTTCTTTAGCCTGTTCCAAATATTTCACATACAGGCCTGATTTAACATCTTTTTGCCCATCCTGATCAATTGAAATCCTATAGGTTCCCGGCTCAACATTCTTGATTGTTTGAGATAGCGAATTGTCCCCAGTTATGTCCTTTATCTTTGTAAACTGAGTTGTATTATTTTTCGCCCACTCATCTTTTGTGACAAATAGTCCACTTCCCGTTGACTTAGTCCAACCGGTTATACTTCCATCCCCATTTATAGACGACTCAAAGTCTCCATTCACCACATACTCTGTGTCTACCCACTTTGCGGTATTCTCTGCTGCCTTAACCTGCTCTGTACCCAGATCCGCCACAGCGCTCTGGCTTAAAAGCATTGCAAACACCAGTCCGGCACTTGTTATAGATGCCATTTTTCTCTTCCTGCTCATATTTTCCTCCTTGTTTTTATGCAGTGGTAAATGACTATCAAATTGATAAATATCAAAGCCATTAAGCCACTGTCATGCACCTGCTCAAATTGCATGCCGCGCATGATTTCATCTGTTCCATGCGCAACAGCGCAATCGGTTGCAATAACTATATTTACAGTTTATACATTAAGCGTTTACGTTTCAATAGACATAAATGCCAACTTATTTCTGCAATATTTAGCAAAAATACATCAATTTAATATTTGTAAATATGGGAAAATGTACAAAGATTAGTATGTTCAAACGGTTTTTCAAATAATGATATTCACATAGATTTTGTGGAAATTTCACAATACTTTTACGAGTTTAGAAGTATAATAATTTTTTATGCAAGCTAAATATATTAATATGCATCAGAATTTTTAGTTTTTTCATAGGCAAATTGCCAGAGTCTCCGGTACTATATAAAAAAGCCGTACCGTAGCTTTTTAATTTAATATCTGTCAACGCACCACCAAAAAAACCTAGCATTATATGCTAGGTTTTTTATCGAAAGTAATGCCTCCATTACTTAGCGCCCTTAAGGGCATCTCATTTGTTGTGTGTATTATACTACTAATTTATAAAAATGTCAAGGAAATTATAAAAAATATTTTGTTTCAAATAAAGCTATATTCCATTTTTTATAGTCTCCGCATCCCATTCGTGCTAATATTTTATTATATACTGTTTTCCCCTTTTTTATTCCCATACTAACATATATTTTAAATTTTAATGTCCGTAAAGGTTTCTTTAATGCAGATACGTCAGTAAAAAAGCTTAATATTTTAATTGAATCAAATAATTTTAACACCGAATCTGCATTTTTAGGTGTTAATGAAAACGAAGCAATTAATAATGCATTAATTCGATATCTTTTTTCCGTCCGAAATCTATTAAGTAGCGTCGTATGTGCACAGTTATTTCTAAGACACAATAAAATATCAATCATATTTAAGAACGGGGCACGTTTTGATAATGGTAAATTAAAATCATTTAAAACGTCTTTAAGAACATCATCTTGCAAATAGTGCAACAGTCTTAATATTTCACCAAATGTAAGAGTCTCTATTGCAACCCAAAATGGCACAGCGATGTTTCTGTTGTAAGTGCCATCACTATTACGATAAACAGCAACCCCTGAAGGTGCTACGTAATCATTGTCTAAATAAAATGAAATATCAATATGATCATTTCCATCTACTAAATTAGATAGAAAAAATGGTTTAAAAAGACAAAACTTATCAAAATCTTGATATATCTTTTGATTTTGATAATTAACAAATGGATATGCTTCAGAATAATGACAGTATGTCGGTGTCCCAGATTCATTGTTTGCAGGGTTCATAAAATTAGACTTATTTGTATATTGCATTGTATCCGATAATGAAACACAATGATGCTTACAAAAATTATATGCTATTGAGGCTTTTAACTTCTCTTCAACAGAATCCAAGCAATTTGATAAGATTGATCTAATTTCTTTATCAAATTGATATAGATTAATGAAATCAATCAACTTTACTTTATCATATGTTTTAGGAGAGGATGTTTGTAGAAAAATAGTTTCTAGGCCATTAAATAAATTAAAATAATTATGAGAAATTAAAACTTCATCAAGCTCATTTTCTGAAAAGATAAGTTTTCTGTTATGTAATTTATTTTTTAATGCTTCGCGTGTTTCAAATGTTTTAATCCCCATAGTTTAAAAACTACCTCGTATATATATGAATAAAATTATTTTTATAACTGATATTATAACACTTTTGAATACATGAATATAGACTTATTTATAAAAAATTTTACACATAAATAAAAAAAGAAGCATATCTTCATGACATGAATCCTTGATACTTTTTCATAGGCAAATTGCCAGAGTCCCCGGTACTATATATAAAAAAGCCATACGGCATATTTTTATGTTACATCAGGCTATTCCTGTACATTCTCTTTGTTTAAAATTGTCAGAATATAGTGATATATTTTGCATATTTTCGTAAAAATAGCATAACATTGTAATCTTTATATGTTACAATTCAAATGTAGTTATTGACCTTTCACATAGAAAGTGAGGTATTGCTTATGATTAAAAAGTATTTTAAGAAACTCGTCAGCGTTGCTCTTTCCGCTGTCATGGTTATGGGTATGTCTGTAACAGCTTTTGCAAGTGAAACAGATAATACTTCTGTTAGAGGTGTATATTCTCCAGAGTTCCCAGACGCTTATATTATCATGGAAACAAACTCTGAACCCGTTGGCTATTCTATTGATAGTACAGAAATACAGCCTGCTACTGTAACTGCAACCGTTTTTGTAGAAGAGTCATATGCAGTTGACCGCAATGGAGAAGTCTATGTTTCCGATAGCCGCCTTTTGTCCAAAGAGGAAGTAGATGATATCGGAATTGATAACTTCGACAATCTTAATACTTTGGCTACACCTCGTGCTGCCAAAAACTCATACGGGAAATTAACCCTTACTTTCTCCGGCACTCATTCTAAATCCGGAAAAAGTGATTCTTGTAAATTAACAGCAGATGCAGATTGGGATTTTGGTTCATTTACAAGTTCTGAAAAAAATCCTGCTGTTGGTAAAGATTTTATGGTTATTACTTGGTCGGGTTCTTTTACAACTAGAGCTTTCTCTTGTAAAGCAACTGATTTAGTCGGTAATGTTACTTCCGCCGTAATGGTTGATTCTATCGCAAACGGTGGCAGAGTATGGTCATTTGACGAAAGTCTTTTTGAAGACCATTTTGCAAATTACAATAAAAACATACACGCAACTATGACGATAAAAAAGAACACCATGACTGGAAATGGAAATACCGCCGAAGCCGTCTTAAAATATATTCATACTTATAAGCAAACAGTTGGTAGTATTTCTATGAGTGCAGGAAGCGATACTGTGTCTGCAGGTTTCACTTTGAGTAATGTCGATGAACAATGGTCTTTGGTTTGCACTGTAACCAATATTCCTTACTAACTTTATAAAAAAGGTGCTGTCCTTACCGAACAGCAACTTTTTTTATTTCTTCATGATTAGATGGAATATTTTCTTCACCATTTCCTGTTATCCAGCATATTCTAAACGAATATTGTAAATTATCAATAATGTTCATTTCTTTACCATTTACTAAAATTTTGTCTATATCACTCTCACTAATTAACCCCCAATCTATCCACTCATATCCATTATCCTCATATGCGCTGAATAAATAATTTTCATTATCTTTTCTTATAGATAACTCACCACTAATTCTTAATACATCATAGGACAACAGCTTTTTTTTCATAATAGCACACGCTACATTACCATTTTCATTTACAAAAAAGACTATATACTTATCGTCAATGTGAGCTTGCGCCAAAAATTCATTTGCTTTTGTCTGTGCAGTTGTTCCATTATGAGCCTTCATATATTTATAAGGCGATTTATAGCTTGATAAATATAGTGCAATAATACAGGTCAGAAAGATAACAGCACAAAAAGATATAATAACTACCTTTCTCTTTTTCTTGTTATTTGTCAACTAGATAAGCTCCTTTCTTATCACCGTGATTAAATATACTCTAACTGCTTGCCATTTCCATGCAGAAGTTCTTTCTCAATTTCTTCTTTCCCACGAATAACACAAGCATAGGTTAGAACTTTTGGATTGTCCGTTGCAATTCCCACCTCTTTCCCGATACATTTCAGAATACAATAATAACTTTCGTTAAAATCTTCAATATCCGTAAATGAGGTTTCATAGTCAACGCTTCCGTCTGCGTACTCCTTGCGAATAATCGCAATGTAATATATCTCTTTTTTCAGAACACTAATCTCATTCTCAAGTGCATTCTTCTGTTTCGTAAGCTTTTCAGATGTCCTGGCACATTTCTCATATTTTTCTGAGAATTTCTGCTTATAAAGCATTGCATTGTTTACTTCCCTGAGACGTGCATACATATCCATTTCAAATTCTGCTTTACGTCACTCCACGTCGAGCCTGTCATATTCGCTTTGCAGCTTTGAAAGCTCGTCTGTACGCTCTTCTAAGCCAATATTCCAGATTTCCTCATTAGTCATAAACAATAACCTCCTTTAACTTCTACAGATGAAGCACTCGCTCTTTAATCTCCTGTGTTCTTCCCTGATTCCAGAACTGTGTGCCGATATAGCCGCATGTACGGCGGGCTACACTCATCTTATTCTGGTCACGATTGCCACAGTGTGGGCACTCCCAGATAAGCTTGCCTGAGCCCTCTTCCTCTACGATTTTGATTTCTCCGTCGTAGCCGCATACCTGGCAATAGTCGCTCTTTGTATTCAGCTCTGCGTACATGATATTGTCGTAAATGTACTGCATTACTGAAAGCACTGCAGGGATATTGTCCTGCATGTTTGGTACCTCCACGTAGCTGATAGCGCCACCCGGAGACAGCTTCTGGAACTGGGACTCAAACTTTAGCTTGTCAAATGCATTAATCTGCTCGGTTACATGCACATGATAGCTGTTTGTGATGTAGTTCTTGTCGGTAACACCCTTGATGATACCAAAGCGCTTCTGTAAGCACTTAGCAAACTTATAGGTGGTAGACTCAAGCGGTGTGCCATATATACTGAAATCGATGTTTGACTCCTTTTTCCACTGCTCACATGCATCGTTTAAGCGCTGCATTACCTTAAGTGCAAACGGTGTGCCTTCCTTTGGCTCTGTGTGTGATACTCCCTTCATATAGCGTACACACTCACAAAGTCCTGCATAGCCGAGTGAGATTGTTGAGTATCCGTTAAATAATAATGGGTCTATAACCTCTCCCTTTTTCAGACGTGCAAGTGCTCCGTTCTGCCAGAGAATCGGTGCTACATCGGATTTGGTACCAAGAAGCCTCTTATGTCTGCACATAAGCGCTCTGTGACAAAGCTCAAGTCTCTCATCAAGTATCTTCCAGAATTTTTCCTCATCCTTTTCTGATGAACATGCCACATCAACGAGATTTAAGGTAACAACACCCTGGTTGAAACGTCCATAGTATTTACGCTTGTTTGGATCAAAGTTCATGGCATGTGCCACATTTCCCGCTGTCTGTGAGCATCTGTCCACTGTGAGGAATGAACGGCAGCCCATGCATGTATACACATCTCCATCCTTAAGCTCCTTCATGACCTTCTCTGAAATATAGTCAGGCACCATTCTCTTTGCAGAGCACTGTGCGGCGAGTACTGTGAGATCCCAGTACTTTGAATCCTCTGTGATATTGTCATCCTCAAGCACATATATGAGCTTTGGGAATGCCGGTGTGATATATACACCCTTTTCGTTCTTTACGCCCTTTATTCTCTGGTGCAGCATCTCCTCAATGATTGCGGCAAGATCTGCCTTTGTCTGCGGATCGGATACCTCATTCAGGTACATGAATACCGTGATAAATGGTGCCTGTCCGTTTGTAGTCATGAGTGTGATGACCTGATACTGAATCATCTGTACACCGCGGTTGATTTCTTCCTTGACACGAAGCTCTGCTACCTCGTTGATTTTTTCTTCATCCAAATCAAGGCCTACGCTCTCGAACTCATTTAGCACCTGCTTTCTGAACTTCTCACGACTGACCTGTACAAATGGTGCCAGATGTGCGAGCGAGATACTCTGTCCACCATACTGTGAGCTGGCAATCTGTGCGATAGCCTGTGTAGCGATGTTGCAGGCTGTTGAAAAGCTCTTTGGTGTATCAATCATAGTCTCACTGATTACTGTGCCGTTCTGAAGCATGTCCTCAAGGTTTACAAGACAGCAGTTGTGCATATGCTGTGCGAAATAATCTGCATCGTGGAAATGGATAAGCCCCTTCTCATGAGCCTCCACTATATCCTCAGGAAGCAGGAAACGGCGTGTGATATCCTTGCTCACCTCACCTGCCATGTAGTCACGCTGCACGCTGTTTACAGTAGGATTCTTGTTGGAGTTTTCCTGCTTTACCTCCTCGTTATTGCACTCAAGAAGGCTAAGAATCTGCTGATCCGTAGAGTTTGACTTACGGACGATGGCTCTCTTATATCTGTAAGTAATGTAGTTTCTGGCTACGGTAAAGGCACGCTTGTTCATGAGCTGGTTCTCCACCATATCCTGTATTTCCTCAACGCTTGGAGAGCGCTTCATGTTCTCACATGCAGTCTCCACGTTGCTTGCAATTTCTTCAATCTGATCAGCAGTAAGCTTCTCGTAGTCCAGTACTGAATCGTTTGCCTTTCTAATGGCAGCTACAATTTTAGCTGCATCAAATATGTCCTCACTGCCGCTTCGCTTGATGATTTTCATGTAAATTTCTCCTCTCTGTATACTATATGCCATAAAATGTGTCACCCTATATATAGTGTCATTGTTCGCTTTGCATACTATATATATGTATTTTATCATATATAATGGCACAAAATATGCAGCTATAAATGAGATGTAATCATTAATTCGTGTCACAGCACTGCAATGTAAAGCGGGCGTTTCACCAAACAATTACGATATAGCTACATATAAAATGCCATATTATTTAATACAAATCTGTGCATTTGTCTTTTGATGACAATCTAAATTATACAAGATATTGTTGCTATGTCAATACGCTCAACAATATTTTGTAGCATTTTGGCTTATTGCACAAAAAAAGCCACAATATTTATGCTACTTTTTCAACTCTATAGTCATTTTGTTCCCGGTAGTTTCGAATAGTTACTCACCGGTTACATGTTGAGCTCTTCCATATTGTCAATCACCCTGTCCAAAAAAACAAGCATCATGTCAAATTCTTCCTTAGAAAAGCCTTTGTGCATGGCTTCCTCTATTACCCTTATATTTTCTCTCACACGGTTTTCGTGGTCCAGTGCTTTTTGCGTCAGCTCAATCCTCTTAAGCCTTGCATCATTTTCCATAGGTGTGCGTACGATATAGCCGTTTTTTTCAAGACTTTTAAGCATATTGGTCACGGTAGCACCCGACAGGTGAAACTCTGCCTCGATATCCTTTTGAAATATATTTCTGTCAGGATTGTCCATAATATATCCAATCATCATGCCCTGGCTTCGCGGTATGCACTCGTTTTTGCTGCACCTTTTTCTGTCAAAATATCTGTCTATGCTCCTGCTGATGCGATTTATCTTGTGTCCTAAGTATTTGTCCGGTGTAAACTCCTTCATAACTGAAATCCTCTCATAAATTTTTCTTGACAATAAAAAAAGTATATCTATAATATACTTAGCACACTAACTAATTAAATGCAAGTTTTTTAGTTAGAAATTTTATAAAAATATAATAAGAAAGGACAAAACATATGTTAAAAACATTAGGTGCCCAAATAAAGGAATACAAATGGGCTTCGATTGCGACACCTGTTTTCATGCTGCTTGAGGTGGCTGTGGATACCATCATCCCCCTTCTCATGGCATCAATCATAGACAACGGTGTCAATAAGGGCGATACAAAGCATATCTATATCATGGGTGTGTGTATGATTGTCGCAGCACTGTTTGGTCTTTTGACAGGATGTCTCGGTGCAAAATATGGTGCAAAGGCTGCCATGGGCTTTGGAAAGAATCTGCGTGCTGCAATGTTTCGCAACATCCAGACCTTTTCCTTTGCAAACATCGACAGATTCTCATCTGCAAGCCTTGTCACACGTATGACAACCGATGTGACCAACATCCAGAATGCTTATATGATGATGCTTCGCATGGCTATGAGAGCTCCTGCATCCATAATATGTGCGATGGCTATGTCATTTTTCATCAGCCCGCGTCTTGCGACAATATATTTAATCGCTGTCATTGTGCTTGGAGCTTTACTGCTTTTCATCAGTAAGGCGGCCATGAAATACTTCGACAGAGCCTTCAAGCGCTACGATGACCTGAATGAAAGCGTACAGGAAAACGTATCCGCTATCCGCGTTGTAAAGGCATACGTCCGTGAGGATTATGAGAAAAAGCGCTTTTCAAAGGCAGCACAAAATATCTACGATGTATTTGTAAAGGCTGAAAGCCTTGTGGTATACAACTCTCCGCTCATGCAGTTTACCGTGTATGCATGCATCCTTTTAATAAGCTGGCTCGGAGCTCATATGGTGGTAAGCAGTACACTCACTACAGGTGACCTGATGGCGCTTCTCACCTATTGCATGAATATTCTGATGAACCTCATGATGCTCTCGATGGTGTTTGTAATGATTTCACTCTCGCTCGCATCCGCAAGACGAATCAGTGAGGTATTAAATGAGCAGAGCACACTGCACAATCCAAAGGAGCCTCTCTACGATGTGCCTGACGGAAGCATAAGCTTTAAGCATGTAACCTTCAGATATTCAGACACCGCTGAAACTCCGGTTCTGTCAGATATAAATCTAGACATAAAATCCAGTGAGACCATCGGCATCATAGGAGGAACCGGAAGCTCGAAATCTTCCCTTGTAAACCTGATAAGCCGTCTCTACGACACAGACACCGGCTCTGTAATCGTCGGAGGCCACGATGTGCGTGAATACGACATGGACACTCTCAGAAACAAGGTAGCTGTCGTGCTCCAGCAAAACGTGCTTTTCTCGGGCACCATACTCGAAAATCTGCGCTGGGGCGACAAAAATGCTTCCACAGACGAGTGTATAAAAGCCTGCAAAATGGCATGCGCCGATGACTTTATCGAGTCCTTCCCTGACAAGTACAACACCTACATAGAGCAGGGCGGAACCAACGTATCCGGTGGTCAGAAGCAGCGTCTGTGTATCGCAAGGGCTCTGCTTAAAAAGCCAAGGATACTCATACTCGATGACAGCACCTCGGCTGTGGATACAGCAACAGATTCAAAAATCCGTGCTGCCCTCGCAAAAACAATACCGGGAACCACTAAGCTCATCATCGCACAGCGTATCTCATCCGTCATGGATGCTGACCGTATCATCGTGATGAATGACGGAAAAGTGGACGGCTTTGACACTCACGAAAATCTGCTGAAAAATAATGAAATCTACCGCGATGTCTACGATTCCCAGACAAACGGCGGAGGAGACTTTGATGAAGGAGGTGCTGCCTGATGCCAGGACCAAGAGGACCACGGGGGCCAAAACCCAAAATCAAAAATCCCGGTAAGCTTTTTGCGCGCCTCATGGGATTTATTTTCAAGAAATATTTACCTGCCTGCATAATTGTTGTGATATGTATCTTTGTCAGTGTACTTGCAAATGTGCAGGGAACCATGTTTACCAAAAATCTGATTGACGACTATATAGTTCCACTGCTTAAGACAGGAACTCCAGACTACGGACCACTCCTTGCAGCAATGGGAAGGGTCGCCGTATTCTACGGCATCGGCGTCATCAGCACATTTGCCTACAGCAAAATAATGATCTACGTATCACAGGGTACCATTAAGAACCTGCGTGTTGAGCTCTTTTCCCATATGCAGGATCTGCCAATCCGGTACTTCGACTCACATGCGCACGGCGATATCATGTCGATTTATACAAACGATATCGATACACTCCGCCAGCTCATCAGCCAGAGTCTTCCGCAGATACTTAACAGTGCTATCACTGTTGTGAGCGTTTTTGTTTCAATGGTCATATTAAATATTCCGCTCACCATACTAACTATCGTGATGGTAATCGTAACAACAGTCGTAACAAAGAAATTTGCAGGCTTCTCCAGCCGCTATTTCCTTGCACAGCAGCGCGACCTCGGCAAGGTTAACGGCTTCATCGAGGAGATGCTCAACGGTCAGAAGGTAGTCAAGGTATTTACCCACGAGCAGGAAAATATCGAAGCCTTCGACAGGATAAACGATGAGCTCTTTGAAAGCGCCTACAATGCCAACATGTACTCCAACATGCTCGGTCCTGTAAACGCACAGATTGGAAATCTAAGCTACGTGCTCTGTGCTCTTGCCGGCGGTGTTATGGCTCTTTCAGGCTTTGGCGGTCTGACACTTGGTAAGCTTGCGAGCTTTCTGACCTTTAACAAGAGCTTTAACATGCCTATCTCGCAGGTCAGCCAGCAGTTCAACAGTATCATCATGGCGCTTGCCGGATGTGACCGTATCTTCTCACTGCTCAATGAAGCGCCTGAGACTGACGAGGGCTATGTCACACTTGTAAATGCTAAAGAAGAAAACGGAAAGCTCACTGAAACCCCTGAGCGCACCGGCTTATGGGCATGGAAGCATACTCATCAGGCTGACGGCTCTGTGGATTACAAAAAGCTCGAGGGCGATGTGGTATTTGATGATGTGGATTTCGGATATGTGCCTGAGAAAATTGTGCTGCACGACGTTGATCTTTTTGCAACACCCGGTCAGAAGATTGCCTTTGTCGGCACCACCGGAGCAGGAAAGACTACCATCACTAACCTTATCAACCGCTTCTACGATATAGCAGACGGCAAGATAAGATATGACGGCATCAATATAAATAAAATCAAAAAGGCTGATCTGCGCCACTCTCTTGGCATTGTTTTGCAGGATACCCACCTTTTCACAGCTACTGTCATGGAAAACATCCGCTACGGCAAGCTTGATGCCACAGATGATGAAGTATACGCAGCTGCCCGCCTGGCAAACGCCGATACGTTTATCCGCCAGCTACCTGACGGCTACAATACTATACTGACAGGTGACGGTGCAAACCTAAGTCAGGGTCAGCGCCAGCTTCTTGCCATTGCGCGTGCCGCTATCGCAGATCCGCCTGTGCTCATCCTCGATGAGGCGACAAGCTCAATTGATACACGTACCGAGCGTATTGTTCAGGACGGCATGGATAAGCTCATGCATGGCCGTACTACATTTGTTATCGCACACAGGCTTTCTACTGTCAGAAACAGCGACTGCATTATGGTTTTGGAGCAGGGACGCATTATTGAAAGGGGAAGTCATGATGAGCTGATTGCAAAGAAGGGAAAGTATTATCAGCTTTATACAGGAAAGAGTGCTTAATTCACTTGACTAACTACGAAAACCGGGAGACCGGGAACGCAGCCGGGGGATGGCACACCATCACGTGCGCTAACGCTTTGCTGTTAAGATTCTGTACGAATTATGCTTATAGTGTTTCTATACTTGACGAAACCGGCTTTTATGCGCCGTCCATGGCGCATAACACCTTGCCCAGCCATCCATGGCTGGGCATTTCTGTGTTTCATGTGCATAATTCTACAGTATCTAAACAGCTTCGCTAGTCGCTTACATGAGGGTGTGCCATCCCCCGGCTGCGTTCACGGTCTCCCGGTTTTCTTACGCTGTAACTGGATTTTCATTTGTGTAGGCTCTTACTCTGCTGCAGAGCAAGATAATCATACCTTTTATCTTTCTACAAGCACTTTGCAACTTTTTTCATAAAAAAGAAATAGTACAGGGCTTTCTGATGTAGAATGAGTTTGACCACGAGGCTATTACAATTCATTGCAGTACAATGTAGATAAATATGCTCAATTCTCTCCAGATGGTATTGTAAAATTTACTCATAATGGAAAAATAGGAAATTTTAAAAGTGCTGATGTTATGAATAAGGTTAAGAAATACGGAGATTGCTTGAATGTATCAGATAAAGGAGTTGAGCTTGGCATATTGCATATAAATAAGCTGTTGTTCCTAGATGACAAGGAAGTATCTGAATTTGTCTACAAATTAATTGAATATGCCCTTTTGCGAGAAGATGTGCGAAGAGATAAGCGAAATAAAGTTCGTATTTTAAGTGTGTTATAACACACTCCTCAAACTCGAAAATACGCAAAAATAGTTCGTAAAAGTATTATTTTTACGAACTGTTTGTATTTTGGTCAATTTTGCCATAAATTCTTACACAGTAAGCTCGTATTTGATTTTTTTTGCCAGGTAATTAATTGCAAAACCACATGCCAAAACAAAAATTCCCATTAATCTCATTATTACATCTTGTACTCCTGATAACTCCAGTAAATGCGGAAATGAAAGTACCAATACCAATCCACATACAAGCAATCCATCTCCAACCAATTGCATAATAGCTAGTCTCTGCTTTCCTTTGTTATTATTGAACATTTGTAAAAAATTATTTTCTGCTTTCATGACATAATCCTCCTTATCAATTCTCTCTCCACTTAATAATTCATTTACAGTTATATCAAATATTTCACATAATTCCGGCATAACAGATATATCTGGAATGCTTTTCCCTGCTCGTGTCAACTCCAGACCAAAAAAAAAATTGATTTTTTTGTACCCTCAAATATCACTTCCCATTATACCTGCTATTGCAGTATATTGAAAGCAATATTTATGCCTGCAGAAGAAAGGAGTGCCACATTTTCTCGGCACTCCACACTCTTTAAACATCCATCTTACCTGAAAAATGGATCATCTGTATTCCATACAATCTCGATATTGTCCTCTCCATTGATAATCACTTTTTTGATTACCTTCTGGATTTTCTCTCTGTCAAAAGATTCCATATTGATGATACTTTCTAACTGTGTCTCAAACTTACTAGAAGAATTTTCTTCTGGCGGTATTTCTATTGTAAGCTGTTCGATTTTCTGATGCAATTCATCAATCTGCTCCACCATCGCCTTTGAACGTTTGACATACTCTTCTCTCGTGAGCTTGTCATCCTTATAATCAGAATACAACATCATCTTTTTACTGCTGAGGCTCTTCACCTTCTTTTCAAGTGTTGCAATCTTTTCTTCCGGAGATACTTCTTTCGATTTACCAGCTTTCTTTATTCCTTTCTCATCCAGATAAGCTGTTGCATACATATTTAAAGTTTTCGTGATTGCATCTTCAACCTTGGCAATTTCCAACCTGTTGCTTTTGCATGGAGAATTTTCCTCAATTCTTGACGAGTAACAAAGAAGAATGTCACCTTTTACCCTTTTGCTGGGTGCTAAAGCTCTGCCACACACACCACAATAATAAAACGGATTATAGTTTCTCTTACCACGCTTTAAACGAACACATTTTTTTGAATTAGCGTGTGCCATATCAAATAATTCCTGAGTAATAATGGGTTCATGGCAATTTTCTATCACCATCCATTCGTCTTTAGGAACATAGCTTGAAGTGTTATTGCTGCCTATCCTCTTCTTAGTTTTATTCCATATCAGTTTTCCAAGATAAACTTCATCGTTTAATATATCCCGGATAGAAGAAGTACTCCACAGACTTTTTACTTCAACTGCATGAAAAAAGTTTCTGCTTCCTTTTCTCTTTTTATATGCAGATGGTGTATTAATACCCTGAGCATTTAGGTAATTTGCCACTTCCGTTTTACTTTTGCCCTGTGCGGTCAGTTCAAATATCAGCTTAACCACTTCTGCTGCTTCCGGATATACAATAATCTTATTCTTATCATTTGGGTCTTTGACATATCCATACCTTAACTGACCACTGATGTTCTCACCTTTCAGTATCCTTGTATGCATTGCAGAATTGACTTTATTAGACAAGTCCCTGCTATAAAGCATATAGATTAAGTTCTTAAACGCAACATTCATACCGCCCGTCGAACCATCATAGTTATCGCTGTCATAATTGTCATTAACTGCAATAACCCATACCTGATAAAGTGGAAGTATCTGCTCCAGAAGACTACCGACTTCAATATAATCCCTTCCGAGTCTGGATAAATCCTTTACAACAATGCAGGATATTTTATCAGCTCGGACATCCTCCATAAGCTTCATATAGCCCGGTTTTTCAAATTTTGTTCCGGTAAATCCATCATCACAGTATTCCTGTACCTTCGTATCCTTAAGCTCCGAATGATTGCCAATAAATGATTCTAACAATTCCCTCTGACTGGATACACTGTTACTCTCCTCCTCAATCTTTAACTATAACTATTGAAATTGCTTCCAATATTAATAGTCGATGAATTATAATTAACGGCTTTATTGATAGTTTTAGTCTTTCCTTCAACAATATCTATACCTTCATTATCAGAAACACTGGTATTTTTTTCTTTTTCTGCCTGTCTCTTTGCCCGTTTTGACTCAAACTTTTCTTCCTCTGCTTTTTTAGCAGCTCTTTTCTCTTTTACTTTTTCCTCTTTTT
>OGLS01000081.1_pt1 | contig 102074 bp, 101 predicted proteins | sample 1572881 | NCBI WGS metagenome assembly OGLS01 (sample SAMEA2582013, study PRJEB24529) | metagenome | biome: Human gut stool | place: China | collected 2011
TTTCTATCCATACCACCGGGGCGGCTGCCCCGGCAGGAACTTTTCTCTTATTATAACACCAATCTTGTGTAATCACAATTTATTCTTGTATCCTGCCGCTGATACCGTCTGGATTGTGCTTTTCCTTTCTTTTTGTTCCCTTTAATTAGCCATAAACTGTGTCATGTAAGGGGAAGGAATAGAGATTGTTAGAATTTTTTGCATGTTCTGTTTGCAAAAAAGCTCTTACAATCTCTTGGTTGGGGATAGATGTAATAGAATATTTTCTAACACTCTGCCAATAATTTTTTTTTGTTCATGTCGAACTGCTGATAATACACAGGAATATGATAAATAGTTCTCAATCCCAATAAATACTGCATATCTTCTTTTTCTGGTTCATGCGCCGTAACAATAATCAGCTTATCAGCCTTGTTATTGTTAGGATAATGATTATACTCCAATAGCTGTCCCATGGCTTCTCTAATAGCTGCTTTTACTGTTTTTGCAGTTTTCAATTCAAAGAATATCTTTTTCCCAGAAGAATCATTGCAAGAAATATCTACATAATCGTCCTCCGCTTTCACGTATTGATAGCCATTCTTCTTCAAATAATTAACCATCGCATTTGAAAGCTCATTATGTTGGAATGTCATTATGTAATCAGATGCTTTTACTTTCACTGCACCTGTCTTTTTTGCCGTCTGGATTGTTTCAATATATCCCTTATACCCTGGCAGTGCTTTCACATACTTATCGTCCAGCTCTTTATCCGCAAGGGGGATTCCACTTTCCACATGGCTGCTCAAATATTTATCTATTATGGGCTTCTCATTCAAAATGAAGTCTTGCAAAGTATCAAGGTAATACCTATCTGCTGGATAAAAATATCTCCACCTATTTGGCTTTGTTTCCTTAAATACCTTTCCCTGCGCCTCAATTAACTCTTTGACGGCTACTACATAGGGAACTCTCTCTGCATTATCTCTACAGGACAACTCTATTGAAGATACCCCATCAGAATCACAACTCCAATTTATATTATAGATAAATTCCTTGGAGTCTGCGTTATCCCAGAAAGTCAGAACCATATAATCATCATTTCCACGGAAATACATTCCCTGTTCAAGCCTCTTCTTATTGTTAATCTTTCGTGGAACAAAATAAAAATCATCATGTTCTGCTTGCCAGTCCAAAAGGAAATCTAAGCAATTCTTGTGTATTTGTAAGATATCAGTCTTCATAAACGTAACCTACTTATGTCTTAGTATTTTTTATTTTAGTATATACCAAATCAGATACCTGTTCCCATCCATCATAAAATCGAGTATAACTATCAAGTTCAATCTTTCCATCATCAAGCATATCGCTTAATATTCTCAAAAAGAATTCTCTAAACTCAGTCGCAAACTGTCATATGAACATCTCCATTAACTCATACAGATATTATATTTTTTCTAGGATAAATTCAACCTATTTTAATTTTTTCATAAACTTATTCAAGCACTTACATACTGGAAGTTACTTTTTTCTTTTCGCAAACTTATCAATAACATTGTCTGCCCAAAAAGTAAAAAAGAAATCTGCAATTTCAGCAAATAGATTAATAATAAAATCAAACATATAAGTTTCCTCCAACTTCCGATTGAACAACTTCATTAATATCATTATTCTACCATAATTACAATTACAATCCTACTTCATTCTGTTAAAATTGATTTACAGAAGTTATAATTAATTTACTTTGAGAATGTAGATTAATTTTTGCCATTCCCTCATAGGCGTCCATCCCATAACCGAGAGTTCCATAACGTAAATTGCAGATTTAGTGGTGCGATTCATGACGTTGATCGGGCATGTATAAGTGTCCTCTCACAAGTCATTCACAGTGTAAATGAAAGAAAAACGGTACAGACAAATATGATTTCCTTCGTGAGCCATGGAGATAAGACTCTTCAGAGGCTTATCGGAATGCCCGGCGAACAGGAACATCATATTTCGTCTGTACCGTTTTTCTTTTCATAAACCGATAAAATCACGACTTGCGAGAGGACGCTTATATCTGCCCTTCACAATCTATAAAAGCACCACAGGATCTGCGACACTACGTCCGTTAAACTCCGGTTTATTATCCTTACTCCTCGAAAGGAATAACTGCTCCGTCATATGTGCTGTTGATATAATCTTTGATCTCATCAGATTTTAATACATCAACTAATGCTTTCACACCTTCGTTGTTCTCATTTCCTTCTTTTACAACAATAACGTTTACATATGTTTTTGCTGCTTCAGAATCAGATTTCTCATATGCAAGTGCGTCTTTTGCTACAGAGAAACCAGCCTGTAATGCATAGTTACCATTTAATACAACGTATGCTACTTCATCTGCAACTCTTGCTACAGATTCTGCTGCAAGCTCCTGAATTTCAACATTGTAAGGATTTTCAGCGATATCGTTTACCGTTGCCTCTAAACCTGCACCGTCTTTTAATGTGATGATTCCGTTATCCTGTAATAACAAAAGTGCACGTGCTTCGTTTGTGGTATCGTTTGGAACTGCGATCACATCGCCATCTGCGATATCATCTAAGCTGCTCTTTGTTCCCGGATAAATTCCGAATGGCTCGTAGTGGATTTTTCCAACTTCAACTAAGTGAGTTCCCTTCTCCTCGTTGAAACTGTCAAGATATGGTACGTGCTGGAAGTAGTTTGCATCCATCTCACCACTCTCTACAACTTCGTTTGGTAATACATAATCATCAAACTCTGTAACCTCTAAGTCCCATCCCTGCTCAGCTAAAATAGGTTTTGCTGCTGCTAAGATCTCTGCGTGTGGAGTTGCAGATGCTGCTACTTTAATTGTTCCTTTTGATTCTACTGTGCCGCCTGCTGCTTCTGTAGACTCTTCTGCGGCTGCTTCTGTTGCAGGTGTTGTGCTGTTATCTGCTGCTGACTGGCTGTTGTCTTCTGTTTTGCTTCCGCATCCGGCAAATACGCTGACTGCTAAAACTCCTGCTAAAATACTTGATAATACTCTTTTTTTCATAAAATGAATCCTCCTTTTTTAATATCTCCTCTTTACTTTCTATGATCAAACTTATCTGCCAGTTTCATTCCAACTGTCTGGAATATCTGGAATAAGATAATCAACAATATAACTGTGACGATCATAATATCGGTCTGCCATCTGGTGTATCCATAACGGATCGCGATAGCACCAAGACCGCCGCCGCCAACTGCTCCTGACATTGCGGAATAACCTAAGATTGTTCCCAATGTAATCGTTGCTCCCACTAAAAGGGATGTTCTTGCCTCCACTAACATTACTTTTGTAATAATTGTAAAATTGGATGCTCCCATAGATCTTGCTGCCTCGATCACACCGGCATCTACTTCTTTTAAAGAAGATTCAACCATTCTGGCAATATATGGTGCTGCTGCGATCACAAGTGGAACGATTGTTGCCGTGGAACCATAACTCTTTCCTACGACTAATCTTGTAAATGGGATCAGCAATACAAGCAAAATGATAAAAGGTACACTCCGCACAATATTTGCGATCACATCTAAAATCTTATATAATACTGCATTTGGTTTAATCCCGTCTTTGTCTGATACCGTAAGGATAATTCCCATCGGAAGTCCGATCACATAACCAACCAATGTGGATACTAATGTCATATAAAGAGTTTCCCAGATACCGGTAATAATCATATTTGTCACTTCACTACTCCACATCGCCTGTCACCTCCTCAATCTCAAGTCCATGTTCTGTCAGATACTGTTCCATATCAATCTGAAGATGTCTGTCATCCGGCAGACCTAAGATCATTTCGCCTTTGGCTACACCGCCGACATTTTTTGTATCTGCCCTTAAAATATTGACCGGTTTTCCAAACTGTAAGATCATATTAGCGATCACCGGCTCAAATGCGGAATTTTCTGTAAATACAATACGCAGCTTCTTATCTCCCTGGATCCTCTCCATCTGGGCTGCAACTGCACCCTCTGCTTTTCCACTGTTTTCAGGAACATCTCTTAAAATCAGTTCTCTGGCTGCCTTCGACTTTGGATGGCTGAAAATATCTTCTACCAGACCGTTTTCCACCAGTTCTCCATGTTCAATGATCGCTACCCGGTTACAGATTTCACGGATCACGGACATCTGGTGTGTGATGATCACGATCGTGATCTGAAACTGCTCATTGATGCTTTTCAAAAGTTCCAAAATAGAAGCAGTCGTCTGTGGATCAAGTGCACTGGTCGCCTCGTCACAGAGAAGTATTTTCGGGTTGGATGCAAGTGCTCTTGCAATGGCAACACGCTGCTTCTGTCCACCGGAGAGCTGTGCCGGATAAGCCTTCTCTTTTTCCTCAAGTCCGACTGTCTTTAACAGTTCTCTGGCTTTGGCTCTCGCCTCTTTTTTCTTAACACCCTGAATCTGTAATGGGAAACAGATATTGTCGATCACATTCTTCTGCATCAAAAGATTGAAATGCTGGAAGATCATCGCAATGTCGCTTCTCTGTTTTCTCAATTCTTTCTCATTTAAAGTTCCAAGATCTTTTCCTTCGATCAACACCTGACCGTCGGTCGGTCTTTCCAAAAAGTTCAGGCATCGTACCAAAGTACTTTTTCCTGCACCGGACATTCCAATGATCCCGTAAATATCGCCCGCCCCGATCGTGAGGTTAATATCCTTTAAGGCATCCACATGAACACCCTTTTGTTCAAATGTCTTGGACAAATGTTTTACTTCTATTTCAGACATATCGAATCCTTTCTTTTCAAAAACAAAAACCTATTGATTTTTATTTACGACTGTTACACAAAAAAATAACAGGCTCCATCGCGAAGATGATTCCTGTCTATTATGCTCTATCTATAAAAGCAAAATTCAAACCGAAACATCTGGCGCACATTTTTCTTTTCCGCAGCACATACAAAACATACACATACATCTGCACATGCACATCATTTCTGACATCATTCTTCTGCCGTTTTCAGGAAAAATAGCTGTTCTCATTCCCGGTTCTCCTTTCTGCTTCTTCTGCTTTTTGAAAATACAAAACTCCTGCTGTTCTGATCCATGTGCTTTGCATCTCCCTTTCACATTGACCATTATAGCAAGAGTTTTTAAAATGTGTTAATACGCGAAACCTTGAATCTGTTATAGGTTGTACCTATATCTACATTACTTTTTCCTTATACTTTTTCAATTCTTCAATGTATAATTCCCCGATATGACTGACTTTTGCGCCTTTTCGTTTGATATATCCGATTCTCATTTTCTCAGTTTCCTTTAACGGAACTGCTTTATAATCGTTACCGTTTAAATCTTCACAGATAATACCGGAGCAGAGCGTGTAGGCATTCAGTCCGATCATCAGATTTAAGAGTGTTGCCCTGTCATTTGCCTTGATCAGCCGCCTATACTCATAGGTGCTCTTCATCTCTTCCGCCAGATACAGGGAATTATTTTTTCCCTGGTCAAAGGAAAGACACGGATACTCATCCAGTTCTTCCATTGTGATCACATCCTGTTTTGCCAGCGGATGTCCGGACCACAGGTATACAAATGTATCGCAGGAAAACAGCTCCACAAATTCCAGCCCATTTTCCTTAAACATTTTATTTAAGACTTTCTCATTGAAATCATTCTCATAGAGTACACCAATCTCACTCTTGAAGTTTTTTACATTCTCGATCACACTGATGGTCGTTGTCTCATGCACTGCAAATTCGTACTGTTCCATACCGATCTGTTTGACCGTCTCCACAAACGCTTTCACCGCAAACGTATAATGCTGTGTGGAAACGCTGAATTTCTCTTTTACTTTTTTATCGATATACTTGGACTGTAACAGCCCGAACTGCTCTGTCACCTGTCTGGCATATCCCAAAAATTCTTCGCCCTCCGGCGTGATGACGATTCCACGGTTTGAACGCAGAAAAATATCCAATCCTATCTCTGTCTCAAGTTCCTTCATCGTCTCTGACAGACTGGGCTGTGAGATAAAAAGCTGTTTTGCCGCCTCATTCATGGAACCGCAGTCGGCGATCGTCAATGCATATTTTAACTGTTGAAGTGTCATAAGCTATCTTCCTTTTCTTCCTTTGCAATCAATCATTAAAGCTAGTTCTGCTCTGGGACAACTGCAAAAAATTCAAGTTCAGCATCACTGTCATTCATGAGGCTGTGGGTATGTCCCTTCGGACAATAATGACACATACCCGCTTCCAGTTTCTCATATTCCCCATCCATAAGTACTCTGCCTGTTCCCTTTGTGATATAGATGATCTCACTGTTAGTCTCATGCGTGTGCACGCCGATGGATGCTCCCGGTATCAGTTTTCCGTAGATAATGCGGTTCTTCTCATCGTGGAACATTTTGGCGTAAAGCGATTTCTCCCCGCCTTTAAAGTTTGGGAATTCTTCATATTCCTGCTCGTTATAATTAAAATTCATTGTAGTTTCCTCTTTTTCTTTTTATTCTTTACGCAATATTTGGACAATAGAATTTATCATTCCAAAGATGATCACGGCATACATTATGGCATTAGGTTCCGTATCCGATATGATGTGAAAATCCATAAGAAGCATACAGATTAATAAAATGATCCATACGATTAATGTAACCATGTAAAATTTTTTCTTTTCCTCTTTTGGTGTTTTGGGAAATAAAAGTTCTAACATTGCGATTAATGTATTTTTCCTTACACCAATACCTTCTGCAGCACCTCATCCTCCAAAACAATCTTCTTTGCAAGCTCCCGGTATGTTTCCTCATGAAGATAAGTATGGCGGAATGGTTTGATCGACGGAGCCATCTCGATCGCTTTTATAAAATCTTCACGCTTCATGCCAAGTGTCGCCGCATAGTCAAAGAATCCCGTTTCACGGAGTACGGTCTCCACACGCACATAGCGGTGATCCTGCACTTTGCTCATGATATAAGTTGCAATGCCAACCTGGATACCATGAAGCTGCGGAACTTCTAATATTTTGTCCAATGCATGCGAGATCAGATGCTCGCTGCCGCTTGTCGGCGCACTGCTTCCTGCAATTTCATTTGCGATTCCGCTCATTGCCAGCGAATCCACCAGTTCTTTCAAAAACAGTTCATCTTTTATCGTCTCATACGGTGTCCGCACAAAACTGTTCACTGCCTTTTTCGCGATCATCACCGCAAAATCATTCACTTCTGAATATCCGCTTTTCTCCTCAAAAATCCAGTCATAGAGCGCTGTGATCTTTGAGATCATATCACCAATACCGGAATAGATAAACTTATCCGGTGCAGTCCTTATGACCTGCGTATCCACAATAATTCCATATGCCAGCTTTGCCGGAACGGAAGTTCTTTTTCCATGCACTAAAAGAGATGCGCTTGCGCTGGAAAATCCATCACTGGAACTTGAAGTCGGAACACTAATGAATGGGATATTGCGCAGAAAAGCTGCGTATTTTCCGGCATCGATCACTTTTCCTCCTCCGATTGAGATCACGGCCTGTGTCTTATTCGGCATTGCAAATGCCAGCGTGATAATATCATCGATATCGACCGTATCCAACTCGCTGTACTCCAATACCGTGATTCCTTCCTGTTTCAGTGAATCCATGACATCCATGCCGAACAGGTCAATCAGTCCGTTTCCGAAAAAGATTACGACCTGTTCCAGATTCTCTGCCTTAAGATACTGTCCGATTTTTTTCAAAGTACCGTTTCCAACTTTTAATATAGATGGTATTAAAATTCCTTTTCCTGTCTGCATGCTGTCTCCTCCCTGACTATGGTTTCTATCTCTATTTTACAGTTTCCGGCTCTCCCTGTCCATGCTCACCTTCCATGAGTTTTAAATAATCTCCCTTATCAATATGCATCATGGAGATCTGGTTCTGATGACGCCTGAATCCGTAGACGCAGTCCACATTGCGGATCAGCGACTGCAGACGTTCATCCGGCACGCAGACAATGAGCTGAAGATCCATTTTTCTTGCATATTTCAGACAGACGGCACTCCGCTCCTGATCCATCTTGGAAAATGCCTCGTCCAAAAGCACAAGCTTGATCTTGGAATCCCGGTTGCTCTGCTGCATATACAGCATTGCAAAACCTGCCAAAAGTGCCACATATTTCGGGTTCTGTCCCTCTCCACCGGAATCTCTTCCTGCCATATCATCGACAAAATTTTCACGAATGACATTCCCCTGCTCGTCTGTCACCTGTTCAAACATGCTGAAGGAGAGATAATTGCGGTAGTCCGCGTATTGCTCCATCTCCTGACGCTTCTTTGCGCGCACCTGCTCGTCCTCGTCTCTCGGCGGCATGAATTTATCGGTGAGGAGTTTGATCTTCTGCTCATATTTCTGATAGAACGTGTCCTCCCCAAAGCTCAACTGACCATCAAAACCGGCATTATCCAGATTTTTACTGTCTAATTCCTCTGCCATTAACATCTCAAAGAACTGGCCATTCTCATTTTTCGCTGGCTCGATCTTAATCTGGTAGGTACTGTCGGAGAAGTTCGTCTCACGCAGCAAACGGTTGATCTCATATGCGTGACGTTTTGCCGCCTTGATATCTCCATGAATCGTTGCGATCACATTCTCCCGCAGACTCTTATAGATAAAATCACACTGTTTCTCAAATTCCGCTTCATACGCCGGCTCGTAGTCCGTCTGATATTCTTCCAGAAGCTTCTCATAGGCTTCATTAGACTTTTCTGAACCGTTAAACTGGCTGGACGGATAAGCAAAAATGAAACGGTTTCTGGCGGTGCGCAGTGTCTCGGCTTTCTCCTGCTCTCCTGCCGAAAGGGCTGCAAGTTCTGCATTTTTCTGATTCTTCAAGGACTGGCCGGAGCGCTTCTTCAACTGCTCCTGCACTTCCTGCTCGATTTCCTCATTTGGCACGTATCCCTGCAGCATCTCCTCTAACTGCAGACGACGCTGGTCATTTGCGCCGGAAAGATTTTCGTGTCGGCGTATTTTCTCACTCATCTGTCCCTGATTTTCGCCGATTGAAGCCTGAAGCTCCCGCATCTGCTGTTTTAAACTCTGCTCTTTTTGCTGTAATTCCTTATACTGTCCCTCTTTCAAAGTGCGGATTGTCTCCTCAAGCGCAGTCTTTTTCTTGTTGACTTTTCCAAGCTCTTTTTCCGCGCCGGAAAGGTTTACATAATATCCATTTTCTTCTTTCAGGCTTTCAAAATCCCTTGCCGCCTTTAAACGTTCGGTCATGTAATGCAGTTCATGATACTGTTTCTCAAGCCGCTCCACATCGGCCTCGTACTCTGCCAGACGTGCTTTTGACACTTTCTCTCCGATGCAGGCATTTGTGGTATAATCCTTTTTCCGCAGATGACGGAAAATAAAATTACTGTAGGAATAGCAATCCGGTGTCACGCCGTCTTTCACCTGCTCCAACTCTTCCACGGAATGACACTTGATAATATGACCGAGGTAACGTTTCAGGCACACATCCACATAGGCTTCCTTCGTCTCAACCGCCTCATAAAGAGAGTTCTCCATGGCACGCGGCTCGCTGTCTGCGATTGCTTTGGAATTAATGAGATCCACTTCCTCAAACTGTTTCATCTCACGAAAGACCGCCGCCGCATCATGCGCAAACTTTGGCTCTGTAATCAGAGAAAACTTCAGCCTTCCCATACGGCCCTCAATCGCATTTTTCCACTCTTCGTCTGCCACATCAAAAAGATCCGCCAGAATCTGGACTTTTATCGTTCTTCCGTAACGGTCGCTTAATTTCCGCTCCAGGGAACTTCTCGCAGAACGGAGATTCTCGCTGTAGGATTTCCGATTGTTTTTCATATCATCCACAAGCTTCTGCTTTTCTTTCAGTTCTTTTCCTGCCTCGCGCTTCTGCTCGTTGTAATCTTCAAATTCATTTTCGATATCCTGTTTTGCAGACTCTATTTTCAAATGCAGTTCCTGACAGTTTTCCTCTGTCACATTTCCGTTTTCGATTGCTTCAATGAGATTTAAAACCGGATTGCTGATATAGTCGGTGATGACCTCATCCTCTTCCCACTGTTTCAATCCCTGAACGATTTTGCGCCACTGTCTGCTGTTATCGGTCAGCATCCGGCTTCTCTGCTCTAATTCCTCTAACTGCTGCTGTTTGCTTCCAAGATCGCTGGCTTTTAAATCTGCACTCACACGGATCAGCTCTTGCTCGACCTCTCCGCGCTCTTCGGCGAGCGTGTCTGCCTGTTGCTGCAGCTGTGCCTGCTCTTCTTCAATTCTTTTTTTGTCCTCCTCGGCTGCCTCTATTTTCGCCCGGAGATCCTCAATATCAATGCAGCGGATAAAACTCTCTGCGCGGATCATATCGGTCTGGAGCGTCACCAGCTCCTGCCCGGTCTCTTTTACGTCTGTCAAAAGGTCAATACGTTTCCGCATATCTTCAATTTTTTCCTTGATCTGACGGTACGCATCCAGCTGCTCACTGATCGTTTCAATCGTATCTGACGTGCTCTTTGGAAACATATAATCACGGATAAACTGTCCTGTTCCGTTTGTCATTTTCAGTGCGATCGCACTCTTTTCCATCGTGATAAAACGGTTTGGATCAATGTAACCTAAAATGACATCATATAACGTTCCAAGATAAGCTTCCTTGGAAGCGTAAATACGGTTGACATCCCATTTTCCACGGTTGTCCTTCGATACGGCTCTCTCATTTACCAGCTTTTTGATATCCTGATTGGAAAAGCAGAAGCCCTCCTCCGTGATATACCCCGGTTCCGGCATCTTTCCGGAATGGCTGAAATAGGAAAACTTTTTGATCTCGGAATCATTTCTTCTCACTTCAAACGCAATACCCACACAGGTGGTAATGTGTGTTCCGGTGTCCTCGATCTCCAACGCAATGACCGAACAGAAATCGCAGTTTCCACGGTTTGCAGAACCATCTTTCTGCTCACCACGGAGGTAGCTTAAGACACTTCTGCGGTTTTTGGCATCATCCGCCGCTTTGTTCAAAAAGCTCGGACTGAAGCTTCCATATAAAATAACCTGAATCGCATCCATGACGGTCGATTTTCCAGATCCGCTTTTTCCACTGAATAAATTCACATATTCATTAAATTCTAATACTTTATGATTAATTCCACCCCAGTTGTTCAGACACATGCGGGTGAAAATTTTCTTTGCCTGGCTCAAATGTACTGCTCCTTTTGTCAATGATCTAATTCTCTTTTTCCTCTTCTGTCAGAAGTTCTTCCACCTCGTCCTGATAGGTGCGCACCAGCTCGTTGATATCCATCGCCGAGCAGAACACATTTACAGTGCTGTAAATATAAATCGGGGTAAAATCTTCCAGATTGGCAACGGCTCCCGGCAGTTCGATCATCTGATGCGTTTTCATCAGCACAAGTGCATCGTTCCACTCCTGTCCTGTGAGACGTCTTGTAATAAGGTTTGTATTTTTTCCATACTCACGGATCTCTGCCAGATTTGTGGTACTTGCATGCAGACCTTCCCCCATGATTTTGTCACGGTAAATCATTTTTAACAGTATGACCAGCTTCGTTGTCATAAGGCTCATACGCTCTGTCATAACGCCATCCCCCGTGATCCGGAAAATGTGTTCCTGCGGATCATGCACAAGCTCGCAGTCCAGAACAGACAGATAATCCGCGATAAACTCTCTGTGGCGCAGACACACCTGATACCTCGGATTGTCGCGCCGCACCAGAGTGACCGGATCACATTTCACCTGTAAAATGCAGGTCTGCCGGAATAAATCCTGTATCGTTTTTCTGATATTCTCTGCCTCGCCCTGTGAGACAGTTTCCATATATTGTAACATTTTTTCCAATGCCCTCTTTCCTGTATCATAACTCAATTTTATTGATTCTGCCCGATCACAAGTCTCGAATAAGTTAGTCCGTCCTCACTCCGTATCTCGCCATCCACCGACACTGTATCTTCCGCAAGACGCTCCTCCGTCTCTTCCTGCCAGAGAAAAAGAAGTTTTTCCAGATCTTCCACGGACTGTACGGTCTCTTCTGTTGCCACAAAGATTCCATCCACGGTATTTTTCCTTCGGAAACTCTGTAACTCATTTCTTGTATACAACGGCTTTGGTACAAAATCCGTCATGTGCTGTTCCTTTGCGTCTATTTCTTCGTCCAGCATCACCGGTGTAAACGCTCCATCCCCGCGGTCTCTCCTTCCGGCAAAACTGTTATCTGTAATATTTTTAAACTGCGAAGAAAAACGGATACGCTCTCTCATTTCCACCAAAATCTCATCTTTTTTCTCACTGCGGTCTAACAGATTGATCAGTTTGATGATGTTATCTTCCTCACTGACGCCCTCCTGCAAAATGTAATGGATACGGGCCAGCGCACGCTTTGCAAAAACGGTTTTCTGTTCAATAAGTTTATTGTACTTGCGCTCGATCATGTCAAATTCCCGCTCCAACTGCATCACAATCCTGCTCGTATCCTCACAATACTGCAATCTGTACTCATTTCTCTTCTGTAATAGTGTGCCTGCTTCGAGAGATTTTTTTTCTTTCAGAAGCACTGCTTTTTTCTCATCATTTTCGTTTAAAATTTCACTGATAAGTTCTTTCACTGCCTCCTTGTACCGGTAAAAACTGTCCGTCGTTGTGAGGATTGCATATTTTTTGCTGTCGCTGTTGTTAATCTCCTCCACAAGCACCTGCTGAATCCCGATAAAATGTTTCTGTGAGGACAGCTCATCAAAATAGGAACGCATTCCATCCTGCATGTTGGACAGCAGCTGCCCCAGACTTTTGGATGTGCGCAGTGCACTTTTTAAAATATCATTGTTTTTCTCATTGTCAGAATGATAGGTAAACAACGCACTGTAAATGGAAAGCATGCTCTCTCTTTCCCGGCTGTCATCATCACTCTGCAGCTTTTTAAACAGCTCGACATACAACTGGCTGTATTCCGGGAAAGAGATCACACAGGTATTCAGTTTCTCATCAAAATCGCTTTTCAGCCATCCCCACCGGATCAGGTGGTTTAACATGCCGGAAGGAGAATCGCTTGGAAATAATGCATCCGGCGTTTCTCCTTCCTCCATATCGTCCTCTTCCTGCCACACGATCTTTGATTTCTCGATCGTGTTCTCAATAATAAGCACACACTCTTCCTGCGTAAGACCGAGAGAAGCATATACTTCATTGTTTTCCTCGTAAATGGCTGTGACAAACTGCATATATGCTTCCCTGTTTTTTGTGCGGAATAATTTATAAAAATCATTTGGAATTTTCTTCTTTAAAATCATGTATCTTAATTCCTTTGTTTAAAGCTCTGTCTTTCTATTATACACTATTTTTAAAGGCTTCCACAAGTTTATTTCTGATACTGCTATAAAGAAAAAGAGAAATCGTACAGACAAAATATGATGTTCCTGCTCGCATAGCTCGCAAAGGAAATCATATTTCATCTGTACGATTTCTCTTTTTTATTACCTATACTTTTTAAGCCTCATCCTTAGGAAGCACAATATTTAAGACCAGTGCAACAATTGCAGCCGGAACGATTCCGGAACCACCGAAGATCAACTGCATGGTATCCGGCAGCATTCTTAAAATGTCACTGTTTGCTCCAAGTCCATAACCAAGTCCCAGTGCGACAGATACGATCGTAATATTTCTTCCGGTCAGTTTTTCCTTTGTGATCAGCTGGATACCGCTGACTACGATAGAGGAAAACATCATAACTGCTGCTCCACCGAGAACACTCTGCGGCATAATAGAGATCAATGCTGCAAGCTTAGGAAACAGTCCGCAGAGAATCAATACTCCTGCTCCGCACGCAAGTGCCATGCGGTTTACAACCTTTGTCATCGTAACCAGTCCGACATTCTGGCTGAAAGAGGTATTCGGTAGTACACCAAATAACGCAGCAAGCGAAGAACCAAGTCCATCACACATAACACCTCCGGAAAGTTCCTTGTCTGTTGCTTCACGTCCAAGTCCGCCTTCCATAACACCGGAAATATCACCGATCGTTTCCACGGCTGTCACGATAAACATGATCAGTACCGGCACGATCGCACGCATATCAAAAATCGGTTTTACCGGCATTACTTTCGGCAATGCAAACCAGGAAGCTTCTCTCACTTTATCAAAATTCAAAACCCATGCCTTGGTGTATTCCACTCCGTCAGCATTCACTGCGGTTGTCGGAAGGATCATTCCCATAATAAAACATAACACATATCCTGCAATAATACCGATCAGGATGGAGGAAGAACTTGCCATTCCCTTTGCAAAGTGTTTTACCCCAAGAATAATGATCAACACAACAAGACCGATGAATAAATTTTCCAATGAACCATAGTCAGCCGCAGAAGATCCTCCTCCAAAGGAGCTGACACCAACACTGATCAGGGAAAGTCCGATCGATAAAACTACTGTTCCTGTCACCACAGCAGGGAAAAATCTGCGGAGCGGTTTTAAGAAAAATCCAAGCACGCCCTCAAACAGACCACCGATGATCGATGCACCCATGATCGCGCCATATGCGATCACTCCGCCACCCATAACACCTGCAACGCTTTTAAATACACCAATAAAACCGGAACTCGTTCCCATAATGATCGGAACACGTCCACCGACAGGACCGATTGCAAAAAGCTGAACCAATGTGACAACGCCGGCAATGATCATTGCATTCTGTAATAATTCCACATAAACCTCTGCAAAGTCAGATGCTGCTCCAATACCGCATGCACCACAGATCACGATCAGCGGTGTCAGGTTTCCGACAAACATTGCCAGAACATGCTGCAAACCATAAACGATCGCTTTCGGCCATGGAATTCTTCCGTCCATTTCATAAGGGGATGTGTACTCTTTTGTTTTTTCCATTTTTTAAACTCCTGTTATTTTTACTTTTGTTACAGACAGTCTGAATGAACCGGCTTTTTCTATCTGCCAGCATATATTTTCATCCTGTTTTTCCTATCATCCGATAGCAGTATAGCATAGGTTCTCTTTTCCTGAAAAGTCATTATTATTAATGAATTTTATCGATATAACTAATAATTATCTGTTCAAATATATAAAAATGTTCCTCAGATCTTCTTTTCTCACCGATAATAACAGTTTTGACTGCATCCATCCGGAAAAAGTGACGCTTTCATTTCCCTCTGATATTGCAACTCATTGTCTGATTTTTCCAGAATATCCAGAGCTTTCCGCAACTGCCTTATATCCTTTTCCATAAAATCGGTATAATTGCCACGACCAACCAGTTTTAAATGGGTAATGCCGACCTGTTTCATGCGGTAAAGTGCGCAGAGCCCACAGCCGGTACTGCCGGTCAGATAACCATCTTCATCCAAAGGAAGTCCCTTCCCCTCTTTTTCCTGTATTCTGTCTGTTTCTGCCACATCTTTTTGCGCAGCATCTGTCTCTTCTTTCTTGTGCAGATTTCCCAGTTCATATGGTACTCTGCAAAGATGTGTCAGTTCATCACAGTGCAGGGAATTACAGAATGCCCCGGAAAAATGACAGAGTTCATTCAAAATGAAGGCTTCATATTCATGTGGGAAACCTGCCTCTTTAATACAACTTTGCATATCTTCCAGCGAATTTTTTCTGTGAAAAATCACACGGCGGATTCCAAACGGTAACATCTGTTCTAACATTCCCCGGTTCACTTCTGCGGTCTCACCGCTTAAATGGATTCCGCAGTTGATTTTCTGCTGTCTGAGGTACAGCATCAGTGCCGGGTCTGCAATGATAAAATTTTCAAATTCTGCTGCCATGCACTGTGTGATGATCTCCGCTATGACAGGATACTGCTCCCCTGTATAGTAGAGGGAATTAAACGTCAATTTTACCGGCTTGCCATAATAGTCCACCATTTTTTTCAGAATCTGCAGTTCGCTCATGGAACCAATCTGCACATTGTAAAAAAGTACTTCCCTACGGTTTAACGGATGGATCACACCGTACTTTTCCGCCCAGGAAAACGGCACATATCCACAAAAGAATTCATCCGCCCCCGCTTTTACAAATGTCTCATATTCATCAATACTTCCTAAACCTGCGACAATTTTCATCTGTTAAAGTTCCACTTTCTCAATCACGCAGGTATGTGTCTTTGTCTTTTTATCATAATTAATTCCGGCTAACAGAAGATTACCTTTGTAATCCTCTAAGGATTTCACGTACTTTTTCTCTTTTATTTGTGCGATTGCACCTTCTGCATCCTTATCCCACTTTAATTCAATAATCACTGCCGGCTTATCCGCGTGTATTTTTCTTGGGATCATGCAGATATCTGCAAAACCTTTTCCTGTCGGCAGTTCCCGGATGATCGTATAATATTCTCTTGCAAAATAGAATGCCAGATGAATGGTACAACTCAATGAGTTTTCATCGTGATACTGAAGAATGGAAATCTCATCATGGACATTCTCAATTCCGGCTGCAACTGCTTTTTCATCCTGATTCCATAATGCCTCCAATAACTTACGTGAATTTTCAACCGAATGCATTACTTCGTGCCAGTCCATGGTACTGATCGCATTGATATATTCCTGTGATACTTCTTTATTCGGAATGGTGACTTTCTCAGTTTCACTGTTGTATGTCAGATAACCCAGATGCACCAGTAAAGTCAGTACATCATCCTTTGTTGCAAAAGTCGTCATGTCGTTGCTGAATGTTCCGGTATTAATACGCACACCCTCCCCTGCAAGCATCTGGATCACTGAATCTTTCAATCCATCCATATTCATCTGAATATATATTTTCAGTGCCTCATAGGTCTCTGTTCGGTTCCAGTATGTGCCGAATTTGTGCCGCAGCATCGCTTCTACCACTGATTTCGGACTATATATTGAATATTTTCTATCTTCCAAACGGCTGTGTGAAATGAGTCCATAACCGTTATACCATGCTTTTGCTTCCTCAAAATTCATAGCGTACTCTTCGCAGAGTTTTTTCACTTCTTCTTCCGTAAACCCAAAAAATTCTGCGAGATTTCCCGGATCTGTCATGGAATATTCCATAAACATATTCAATGCCAAGTGAGAACCGTATTTTTTTATAGGGAGGATTCCCGTCATATACGCAAGGGCAATATAATCTTTATCCTTTAGCCAGAACCGCAGGAAATCAAGATACTTTTTCTGTGACTCTTTGTCCTGCTCATATTCACGGAACAGGCAGTCCCATTCATCAATTAAAATGATGAACGGATGGTGCGTGTTGGAATAGACATCCTGCATCGCAAATACCAGATTATCTTCTATCTCATATGAAGAATATCTGTTTTTCAAATCTGTGATCAGCCTCTTTTGCAGTAATCTTAACATTTCCTCCATGCTCTGTGTTGCGCTCAAAAATTCCTGCATGTTAATTTTTAACACATCATACTGGTTCAAATGTTTCAGATACTCTTCTGACTGACTGATTTTAAGTTTATCAAAAAATTCCTTCGTATCACAATCTCTGTCATAATATGCCGCAAGCATATTTGCTGCCATAGATTTTCCGAATCGTCTTGGTCTGCTCACGCAGACATATTTCTGCTCTGTGCCAAGCACTGTGTTCGTCTTTTCAATCAGTCCGCTTTTATCAATATAAATTTGTGACCGCAGACTTCCCTGAAATGCTGTGCTTCCCGGATTAAGATAACTTCCCATAAAAAATCCTCTCTGAATCACGTTATAACAAAGATATTTCACCCAATGTCATCCATGTAAAAATTTTATTTTTTAACATTTTTCTGCCTCTAACATAATCTTACAGGTTTTCTTATAACATGCGATCGCATATTTTAAGATTTTACAGATTCCGTCCTGATGCAACGCTTCTGCATACCCTGTATCATCAATCTGTTTCAATGCTTTTTTGCACTCTGCTTCCAGATTACCATCATTGGCATACTTCACCTCAATAACAATCCCGACCTCAGAATCTCCTACCTGGATCATGATATCACTAAATCCATCTCCAGATTCTCTGTTTGATGTCACAAGCCAGTTTTCTTTAAACCCAAGAATTCCAAGCAAAATTCCATGATAAAAATTTTCTTTTGTCGGCTTCTGTACAAAAGTATCTCTCACACTGATCGTTTTTTGCATGTAATCTGAAAAAAGCTTCTCTGCCACATCCGCTTTCTCTGTTAATAAGGCATCACAAAAAGCGTTTACTTTCTGACCATCCTGCTTAATATTCTCCTTAAATAATTTCAGAATATGTTCTGTGATAATATTTCTGATTTCTCTATTCGGGATCACAAGATCATACCTGTTTCCATCCGTATTGCTGCGGCTTGTCAGATACCCTGTCATAAAAAGGGTACTCCAGAGATTATCGATTGATGAATACAATTCCTTATAGGTCATCTCCTGACTGATTTCTTTCTGGACACTTCCACCATTCACAAGATGTTCCAACTCCAGTTTTGTGAGTTTCTGCGGTTCATAAATACTATTGATAAAGCGATGGATCACATCATTTCCGCTTGTATTCACCCAATAATTTTTTGGTGCACACTCCTGATTTGCAATATGATCACTGCAATAGTTAATCACATCCCATGGACAATATACATCAACATTTCCAAAACGATACCCATCATACCATTCTTTTACCGTCTCATAATGTGTATCCTGACCATAATAATGAAGCAACTCTTTTACTTCATCATCTGTAAAGCCAAAGTTTTCATCAAAATCAACATCCGTAATGGAATAAACTTTAAAATTATTCAATCCTGTAAAAATGCTTTCTTTTGCAACCCGAAGGCATCCTGTCAACACAGCAAACTTCAAACTGTGATTCGTCTTTAACACATTTTCAAATAAATTACGGATCAAAAGTACCATCTCATCGTAATAGCCATTTTCATTTGCTTTTGCAAGTGGCACATCATACTCATCAATCAAAACGATCACTTTTTCTTCATAATGTTTTTCCAAAAGTTCTGAAAGTTCCAATAAGCTGCTGCTTAATGTTCCATCATCCTTCATCTGAGAAAGCAATTTTTCAAAAAGTTCCTTATCAACCTGTGTCAGTTTTTCACTTTCTGATAAGTTCTGCAATCTACGCGCTTCTCTGTTGATAACTTTTACAAGACAGCTCCGTGCCTCGTCGAAAGTGTTTCCATTCACGCCTTTCAAACTGATGGATACAACCGGAAACTTTCCAAGATACTGTTTGCAGACTTCTTTATTCTTTGAAATATACAATCCATCAAAAAGTGATGCGTCTGCTCCTACCTCAAAAAATGTCTGAAGCATACTCATATTTAAAGATTTTCCAAACCGGCGTGGACGGGTAAAAAGATTTACCTTTCCCCACTGGGCGAGAAGCTGCTCGATCCATCTCGTTTTATCAACATAATAAAAATCTTCTTTCCGCATCTCTTCAAAACTCTCAATTCCAATTGGAAGTTTCTTACGTTTGTTCATAACAGCTTCTCCTTTTCAATCCACTACATACTTATTTTATTATAATTTTTTCATTCCGGAATAGCAAGCACTCTCTCCACCATCTCCTCAATGTTACGAACACACAATGATACAAACTCCGACCTGCACTCTTTATCTGCCAATGCAATCGCTGCATCATTCATGATTTTAAAGTTCGGAACAGAATCGTTTGGCTTCTGTTCTCCGGCTGGCAGATACCACCAGGTTGCCCACCAGTCCTTGTGGTCTTCCACACTGATGTTCAGATAATGCCCGACTGCTTTTTCTGTTTCGCGATCATATTCATCCACCTGATCCCCGTGCCCTTCCTCCGATTCTGCATTCGGATCAAAGACACAGAATCCGGCGAACAGACGATGTTCTACCTCCACACGGAACCAGAGCTGTTTTCCATCCGGCATCGGGGCATCCTTTACAATGTAGTTGATCCCCGGATAGGTAGTGTTCCATTTATAAAAAAATTCATCCGCCTGCTCTTTATATTCGTACCAGTTGCTTTTTTTCTCTCTCGTCCAATGATTTCTTTCCGCCACTCCTGCCAACTGCTTTTCAAACTCTTCGAAAACCAGATAAATCAGCTTTGCTTTCGCAGCATTGATGGAATCTGCGATCTGCATCCCTGCTCTTAGGGAATCACCCGACTTAAGCAGTTCATCAATTACCATATTTCTCACCTTCTCACTTGTATAACCGCTGATCTGTTCTATGTTCTGGATAAACTGTTCCAAAATAGGAACCATTCCTGTATTTTCACAACTTTTACATGCTTTCAGCCAGTTTAAAATGTGCACACGGAATGAGAGACAGACAATATCCTCCTCCGGTACTGACTGGCTGCCGGAAGATGTGCTGTCTTTTCCTGGTCTGTGTCCATCCAATGTCAGATAATACACTTTCGCCTGCGCATCTCTTCTTTTTGCATACTGATAATAATCAAAGCACTGGCTTTTCTGGTCAGCCGCATATATTTTCACTTCTATCGGAAGAAAATAGCTGCCAATTTCAATTACAATGTCGATTCTCCGCTCATCATCAATCGCATATTCTGCCGTCACAATTGCCTGATCTACCAGTTTTGTATCCATTTTTTCCATTCCAAGACAATCTCTCAGGAAAATTTTTAAGTACTCTGCCCCTGCGCCATGCTGCCCTCTCGGATTTAAAAGGTCAGCTATCATGCGGCAGATCAGAACTTCCTTTGACTGTATCTGTAAAACAGAAAAAATATTGTAATCTTTTGTTTTTAATAAATTTATATTTTCCGTGTTCTGCTTGATTACACGGTCAAGAACAGACTCCATCGTATTTTTCTCCCCTGTTGCATTTCAGCGGAATCGTTTTCTATATAAAAATGCATTCCTGTCCAGACAATGTCCTACTATTACAAAGAAACATTCACAACAATCCGGTCAATCCCCTGTTCGAGATAATCCTGCAATTGTTTTTCATCCCACAGTATTTTCTCATCATATCCAAACAGTGAATTATACCTTCCCACCATTTTCAGATGCTTCGGATATAGAAATACTTTTTGCTCACAATATTTCGGGCAGTTTTCCGGCAACTTTTGTTTTTCCCTGTCACCATATCTGCAAACGGCATAAAGCGTACAATACTGCGAGGTATTTGTCTGGAAAAAAGGAAGATGCAGGCTGTGGTGTCCATCTGGGATTGTAACCTTATATCCACATGATTCAAATTCAAATCTTTGTATATCGAATGTATTTTTTAAATAATCCTGATAAAATCCACAATTCAAATTATTTTCTGCCAGACTGTCCACATGATTCCCGATACCATGTTTATAAGGTAAACGGACATCTTTTCTGCGTTTATTTAACAGAACTCCCAACACTGGTTTTAAGTGTGGTTTTCCCTGCAAAAGTATAGGCATCGCCCAGTCGTTTACGATAATTTCCTCCTGATCCTTGCCTGCCTCTTTTTCTCTGCTTTGGCACCATACTTCAAGTTCCTGCAACAGTTCATCAATCTCTTCCAACAGATGATTCCTAATATATGAGAAGGCAAGCGTCACCGCAAGATTGTTCTCCAACGCTTTCTCCAACACCTGAAACAGCAATTTTTTCTTTGGAAAAAGGTTGTGGCAGAACTGGTTTCCAATGTAGATTCTTGTCACTCTCTTCTGACTCAATGTGTGATGTTCCAAAAAATTGTTTTTCCAGTAATCGTGGCAAAATCTCGTCCAGTCTTTTTGTAGAAAATCATAATATAATTCCGGGCGGTCTATTGTGATGGCGAGCTCGAATTCAGGGAAATCTGTAATATTCCACTTTTTATGCTCCCATGTATTCCTGCACTCCTGTATTCCATCACCAACACAACTGAACCACTCTTTCTTCTGCTCTTCGAAGCTCTCTGCGTAAACCTCGTCCAATTCTGCCGGATAACCAACCATTTTTTCTGAAAGATACGCATCATCTCCTGCGAGTTTTAGCGATATGTAGTTGTCATAATCTGTCACCAGACGCTTTACCTGCTCCCTGTATTCCCCGTTTTTTGTCCACACCGAATAGATAAAGAAAAAGGGCGTCTCCTCTGTTAACTTCATCTCTCTTTCCTTCTCTGCCAACTGCACTTTGCGGTAACAGTCAGCAGAAAAGTCAAAAAAACAAATCTCAAGGCACGCCGCTTTTTCTATTTTTTCCGGTACACGAAACGAAAAACCTTCCTCCGACAGTCCTGTGATTCTGATTTCCAGATGATCACAGAAACCGCCAAGAAGTCCAAATGAAATCATCGGGATTCCGTTTATTTTTTCCATTTATTTTACCAGATTACACTCTTTTTTCATTTTCTCTACAAGGTCTTTTACATACTGCTCGGCATTTTCTACCGGAACTTTCTCCATAAGGCTCTTGTCACGGGTGGAAACTTCCACAACAGACTCTTTTAAGTTACGTGGGCTCACAACAACACGGACCGGAACCCCTAAAAGGTCTGCATCGGAGAATTTATTTCCGGCACTTACGGAGCGGTCATCATAGATCACTTCCACACCGGCATTCTGTAAATTCTCATATAAAGTATCTGCTACTTCCCTGACACCTTCTTTGTCAAGGTTCATCGCACAGATGTGAACCTGCCACGGAGCAATGCTCATTGGCCAGATTGGACCATAATCATCATGATGTGCTTCACAAATGGAAGCTGCCATACGTCCGACACCGATACCGTAGCAACCCATAATTGGATTTTTGCTTATGCCGTCTTTGTCCACATAGGTCATGTTCATGGTCTTGGTGTATTTCGTTCCGAGCTGGAAGATGTTACCAACCTCAATACCACGGGAAATGGTCAGTGATTTCTTACCGCAGCATGGGCAGATACCGCCCTCCACAACTTTTGCAAGATCAACATACTCTGCATCCGGGAACTCGCGCTCCATATTCAGGCCTGTGTAATGATAATCCACTTCATTGGCGCCGCATACAAGATTTATTGTTCCCTTTAAAGAACGGTCAAATAAAACGATACAGTCTGCATTCTGGTTCACCGGTCCGATAAATCCTGCCTGAATGCCACTCTCCTCTGTGATCACTGCCGGATGGACATCGCAGCCAAGGTAATTGGTCAGCTTTGTCTCATTAATTTCGAGGTCACCGCGCACAAAAATGAGAATATATTTGTCATCGGAATTTCTCTGGTAAACAACGGCTTTCATGGATTTCTTTGCATCCACATGTAAAAATTCACAAACCTGTTCAATTGTATGCATCTCAGGTGTATGAACCTTTGTCAGCTCCTGCATAGCCTCTGTCTCGTTCTCTACAATGTTTTCGGCTGCTTCCATATTGGCACGGTAATCACACTCATTACAGATTACGATGGAATCCTCTCCGATTGGAGTTAAAAGCATGAACTCATGGGAAACATTTCCGCCCATCATACCGGAATCGGATTTTACAGAAACTACCTCCGGGATACCTGCTCTTGCATAGATTCTCTCATATGCTTTGTGACATTTATCATAGTACTGCTCTAAATCTTCCTGACTTGTGTGGAAAGAATAAGCATCTTTCATGGTAAACTCACGCACACGGATCAATCCTGCTCTTGGACGTGCCTCGTCACGGAATTTTGTCTGGATCTGATAAATCATGAATGGGTATTTTGCATAGCTCTGTCCATATTCTCTTACTAACTGAACGGCTGCTTCCTCATGAGTCATACCAAGAACCATCGGTGCTCCGTTTCGGTCTGTAAAACGTAAAAGTTCTTTTCCGATGCTGTCATATCTGCCAGACTCCTGCCAGAGACTTGCCGGCATAACAACCGGGAACTGTACTTCCTGTCCATCAATCGCATCCATCTCCTCACGGATGATCTGCTCGATCTTTCTTGTAATTCTCTTAAGTGGCATATAAGAAGAGTAAATTCCGTTTGCCACATTCTTCATGTAACCACCACGGATCATAAGTGCGTGGCTGTCTACCTGACAATCCGCCGGTCTTTCCTTAAATCTGTCACCTACTAATTTTTCTAATTTCATGTAATCCTTTCTCCTTTTCTTGTTTTTTTGAATTAGGCGTTTGCGAAACTCATCCTAGTCTTCTTTCAATTGTTCAAAATTAACAAAAACATTCAAGACACGCTCTCGCTATGTGTCGCTCGCAACGGTACTAAGAAGCCAGACACAACTTACTGTTGTATCTGCCTTCTAAGTGCCGGCGGCTCCCCAATGTCTTTCATGTCTTTTGTCAATTTCTCACAATTCAATTTAGGTTGTTATGAGTTTCGCAATTGTCTATTTTTTTGAATACAGATATTTTCGAAGCACTAAAAAAGCCCCAAGCCAATATGAAAATATCAGCTTAGGGCGAACTATCTGTCCGTGGTACCACCTAATTTCGGTAAAACCGCTCTCACGCATACAGGAAATATCCGATATGCCAGCTCTGTAACGGGAGCTCCCGATGAAGCTTAATAATGAATCCTTCTGCTTTCTAGCATCTGATGCCGTCCGCAGTTCTAACACCCACGTTCACTTCACGCTCAAAGACAGGTTCCGTTTTCATCATGAAAGGCTCGCACCAGCCGCCTTCTCTCTGTACATCATAAAAAACGTACTAACTCTTATCATCGCTTTCACATAATCGTAAACTGCAAATCAGTTACAATTGACTTTTCATGCTATGTTGGAGAATAACACTTTTTTCCGCCGAAGTCAACTATATTTCTGACAAAACTGGCTGTTTGAAACTCTGCAAATAATTACATATTCCCCAATATTTTATATAAAATTTTATAAAGTGATGCTGCCTCTTCCTGGTCAAGACAGACGCACCCACCAACTTTTTGTGGAATTTCCACTGCTTTATCTCTTAACTTTTCGCCTTCTGCGGTGAGCGTGACGATCAAAACTCTCTCATCCTCTTTTGCCCGGTTTCGTTTCACCCAGCCTTTTTGTTCCAGCTTTTTTAAAACCGGGGTGAGTGTTCCGGAGTCGAGGTACAGATGTTCCCCAAGCTCCTTCACATTCATCTCCTTATGCTCCCACATGACCATCATTGTAATGTACTGTGTGTAAGTCAGATCCAGTTCATCCAGATATGGCTTGTACTTTTTTACAATTTCTTTTGATACTGCATACAATGGAAAACAAAGCTGTTTCTCCAGTTTCAATGCATCGTATTTTTCCATATTGTCATCCTGTTGCCCTTACTGTGGTAAGCGCCGCTTTCTTTTATTATAACTGTTTTTTAATAAATTCTACAATATTTTCTTTTGGAGCGAAACCTACCTGTGTATCGACCTTTTCACCCTTTTTCAATACGACAAGTGCCGGGATATTCATGATTTTGTACTGCATTGCGAGATCCGGGTTCTCATCAACATCTACATTGAAAAAGTTTACTTTTCCTGCATATTCCTCGGAAACCTCCTCCAATACAGGTGCTAACATTTTACATGGTCCACACCATGTAGCAGAAAAATCAATAACTGCTACCTCACTTGCTGTTACTTCATTAAATTCGTTCTGTGAAATTTTCTTTACCATAATTTTTTCTCCTTCTTATCATTTACTTTGATAGGCGTTTGCATTACTGCTTTGTCTGGCGTTTTTTCTCTGCCAGATATGCAACTGCTGAAAGTGCGGCTACATTGCCCTCTCCTGCGGACTTGATATACTGGTACGGTGCACCGACCGCGTCGCCACAGGCAAAACAACCTGCAAGATTTGTGCGCATCTGACGGTCAACCGCAATATGATTGTCCTCTATTTTAAGTCCTGGCACTAACTGTGCAGGAGAAACACTTTCTCTTAAAAAAAATACTCCATCCACATCATATCGGTTCCGGTCTGTCACAAGTTCCTGAACCTTTAATGATCCCTCGACGGACACTGGCTTTTCCCTCAAAACTTCGACGGAATCTGCCACATTGACATCGGCTTCATACATTGGAATATAATAAACTTTGTCTGCCATCTCTGCCATAAAGTCGGCTTCTGCTTCCTCCTTCGGAGAAAAACCGATAATCGCTGCCGTTTTTCCTCTGTATAAAGGTGCATCACAGGTGGCACAATAGCTGACGCCTCTGCCTAAAAACTGCTCCTCACCCGGATATGCCTTTGCAGTGCTGACTCCGGTTGCAAGAATGACTGTCTGTGCCTCATAGTTTGTTCCATTTCCCTGCAAGGCAAAATACTCGCCCATCGCGTAAACTGCGTTGATCTTATCTTCTGTGATCTCAATATCCATCGCTTTTAAATGTGCTTCATAAGCAGCTTTCAGTTCCTCACCGCCAATGTTTGGCAGTCCCAGATAATTCTGAATCGTATGCGCTTTTTCCACTTTCAGGCTCAGATTTTTATTTCCAAATAAGATAATCTTCTTATTACGGATTCTTGCCGTGATCGCAGCTTCCAATCCCGCCGGTCCGGTACCTATGATTGCAATATCATACCGTTCCATCTCTACCTCCATTCCTGTTATAAATACTTTGTTCCAGAATATTCTGTTTCTTCATTGTGATAATAAGCATTTATTCATATTGTCTCAAATTAAATTGTGTGCAATTTTTTTCGATAAATAGATTGTACACAATTTATTTTCTTTTGTCAATATAGTTTTTGTACTTTTTCTTTTATTATTCCTCAAAAAAGAATCAGTCCTCTCCCGGTATCTGCTTCTTCTCATTTCTTTATCCTGCAAGTCTTTCATAGACTGCTTCTGCAAATCTGCGATGGCTTTCCTCGTCCATATGCTCTCTGTCCCTGCTGCTTGGTTCTGCAACATCCGATGCTGCAAGGAAATCAATCCCATGCTTTTTTGCAATTCTGCTGTAAACCGTTTTTAACTGTCTGGATGTCTCCACTGACTGTTCATCAAACTCCGGATCATATTCCGGTTCCCATACTTTTTCTCCGAGAAGAATTGGTGAGACCAGAAGAATCTTAATATGTTCTCCCGCCTGTCTGATCTGCCCGATGAGTTTCTCCACTCCAAGACCAATCACCTCTGCCGAGGCATGATAATAGGATTTGCAGTCATTCGTCCCTAGCATCAGAACAACCTGGTCGATTGGCGCATGGCTTTCTAATAAAACAGGTAATAAATCACTGCCCTTTCTATTTTTGCGAAGTTCATCCTCAAAAACCGTCGTTCTTCCGCAGAGTCCTTCCTCCACAATGCGGCAGTCCTTTTCCTTTAACTTCTGCTGTAATATTCCTGTCCAGCGGATATTTTCTTTATACCGTTCTTTTGTTCCGGGGATTAAACCATATGTGTTGGAATCGCCAAAGCATAAAATTTCTCTCATTATTATTTCATACTATTTCTATATGTTTTATATGATACAGATTATAATATGGAATCAGATATCTGTCAAGAAAGAATAAAGTATCTTTATAAGTACGACCTTCAACAACATTATAATGAACAAAAACATTAAAAACCGAAGTCAGCATAATCCTCCGGCAAAAATCTGTGATAAATAATGTGACATCCCTCATCTTTAAAGCAATAGTAATACGGGTCTTCTCCATCTCCTTCAAAGCGGATCATAAGATCAAACTCTCCATTATCCATCGGCTCCATCTGAACCTGCTTTCCCTTTGAGAGGAAAAGGTCTTTTACCTGCTGCATCGTACAGCCGTGTTTTCCGACCAGCTCTACCAACTCCCGGATAAACTCATTCGGCTTCATATGAGCATGCACATATTCTGCGCCCTGCTCCGGTATATGGAAACAAAATCGATCCCCTTTATTAGATACCAGCACATTGCCCAGTTTTTCCTTTGTATATGCACCAAATCCCGCCAGGATCTTTTTCATCTCCTCTGCATCCGCCGATGTCTCAAAAAAGTGATCCAGGGAGCTGAGCGGATAATACAAACGAATCTCCTCTTTGCGGTATCCAAGTTTTGCCTGCTCCTCCTTGATCACATCAATAATACTGTTTTCTAACCGATGATACGTCATATATCCTCCTTGCTTTTCGAGCAAAATGTCTGGCGAAAAAATTCCCGCCAGACATTTTTTATTCCTTATAGTTATCATTTACATATTTCTGAATGGCCGGACTGTCCTCCGGCATACGGCATCCCACAATATATTCTCCGTGATTGTCCGTGCTTCTGATCACCACGCCTTCCATGGTGCGTTCCTCTTTTACCGGAAAATCCGGAATGTCAAGTACCAGCTGTGTTCCCTTAAGTTCCGCAAAATCGTCTGATGCTGCTGCAAATGCAAAGCCATTCGCACTGACATTGACCATTTTTCCGCGATATGTTTTATCCGTATCTTTTCTCGTGATCGTACAAGAATTTGCGATTGGCATTCTCGGATATTTTCTTCTATTTGCAATGACAGGTGTTGTTTTTACCACTAAATGGCATACATCTCTTCCCTGCTCATTTTCCACATTTGCCAGAACATTCTTCCAGTTGTAAAGGACATTATCAACCACGATCTGAATATCATATGGTGTCTTTTCCCGGATGCTGCCCAATGCCTCCCGGTCCATCTGAAGCCATAACTCGCTGCCATTCTGTCTTACGACTTTTCCATGATACTCTTCCCGTGTTTCTCCTTTTCTGACCAAAACACAGTGCATCTGCGGTTTGACATCCTGAATACCCATAAAGCCACCGACACCTAGTTTTTCCATCATATCCTGAACAACGGTCTCGATCTTATTCACATTGCGTGAGGACTCATCGTATTTGTTCAACATTGTCTTTGTTGCGCCATCTGCACTTCCAATGCTGTCTGTCATGGCATCCATGACATTACAGATTCCCTCCATATTAGAAACCATCTGATGGTTGGATTCTTTTACATCCTGCATTGCGGAATCAATGACACTCAGATGCTGTTCAAGTTCCGCTGCATCTTTTGCAATTCCTGACACACTCTCGTTGACCGCTGCAACTTTTTCAGAGGTCTCCTGGATCAGATTGACGGTCTGTCCGATAGAATCTGTCATCTTAACGGAAGTAGTTCCAAGATTTGCAAGTGCCGCCATGATACGGCTCGAAGACTCCTGCGTCTCTGTACTTAAGTTCCGGATCTCATCTGCTACGACTGCAAATCCTTTTCCTGCATCTCCTGCTCTCGCTGCTTCGATCGATGCGTTCAATGCCAGCAGATTCGTCTGGGAGTTAATGGATTCAATGGTGCTGACTTCTGTTTTCACACGCTCGAACTCTTTCTGGAATTCTGAGAGGATCGTCTCAACTTCGTCGGACAGCTTTGCCATCAGCATTGTTGTCTCTGCCACTCTGGATAATTCTCCGGAGCTTTCATTTGCATGGTCTGCGGATTCGTTCATCAGAGTGACCATCTGTTCCATCAGGGATGCCATGCGTTCCACCTGCTCATTGATGTTGGTTGTCATGTCCATCGAGGACATTGTCTTATCATGAAGGACGTTATTGTTCTGCGTCAGTTCACTCATTCCCTGCACAACTGTCGTGGAACTCTGTCTGTTTTCATCTTCTAATTCCCTGACAACCGTAACTCCGTCCATGATCTGATTACCGGCACCTTTTACCTGCTCAACAGTCGTAACCACCCGCTCTAAATCCGCTTTGATGGAATTGGTCAATGCACCGTCTGACTCATTCAGATGGTCGATCGACACAACATAACAGATATAACAGAGTATGATACAGGATGCCTGCAATGTGTAATCATTCACATTGGATGCACTGTTCATTCCGTTCATAAATTTATGTACACTGCTGGCAATACTGATCACTAATGTACCAATGCCACATTGCACCATATACGTCCTGTCTTTGAACAAAACCAGCATACTCGTCAGAGGAAATATATACATAAACGACAGTATCGATTCACTCGTACAGACAACAAATGCATAAAACACACCATACCCGACCGCAACAATAAATTTATAATACTGCGTTGCTGCTCCCTGCAGACGGAGTACCACCACCCCAAACAAAAACGGGATCCAGCAGACCGCCATAAACATTGCATAGTAAGACAGCGTATGTAATCCCTTTGCCGTATCTGACGTGTACGACAGTGAAAGGATCAATGACAATGCCATCCAGACATTGCGCGCCTTTTTGTTTGCCTTCATCTTAAATACTTGTGCATCATATTCCATTCCCTTTTATCCCCGCTTTCAAACTGACAAAAGCTGTTTTCAGCTATTTGTTTTTTCCTGCTCTTCTTTTGCATTGTCGAGTGCGATCAGTTTCGAAATGATCTCCTCACAGATCTGTGTCACATTCTTGCCATCTGTTGCCACCGTAATATCCGCAACTGCCTCATAACGCTCTTTTCGTTTATCCATCAGACTGCTGATGAACTCCACATTCATATGATCATTTAAGATTGGACGCTCGTCACTGTCTTTGACACGCTCATAGATAGTCTCAGGCTTCGCTGTCAGTAAAACAACACGGCCATTTTTCTTCATATGGTCTGTGTTCTCTTCCCGCATGACAACACCACCACCGCAGGAAACGATCGTCTGCTTTCTCTTCTGCAGCTCGATCAGTGTATTGCTCTCTAAGTTACGGAAATAAGCTTCCCCATACTCATCAAAAATTTCTGAGATAGACATACCCTGCTTCTCCACGATCATCTGATCCATCTCGACACGATCCATCTCAAGCTTATCCTTCAGTTCTCCTGCGATCGTGCTCTTTCCGGCTCCCATGAAACCGATCAGGAAAATATTGTAATCGAACAGACTCTTTGCCTGGATCCTGCGGCTGTTCTTCATGATATATTTGAAAATATCAAGAATCTCTTCCTCGAACTCATTGTCGCCAAGTTTTTGTGCCAGTGCATCCGTCTGCTTCTTCTCCTGCTCCGGCTGTAAAATCGGGATACCGGTTGCCTTCTTATAGGAAATAATCTCCTGGATATGAGACATTCTGACTGCAAGCTGCTCTATAATAATATCATCACATTCTCCGATCTTTGCACGGATTTCCTCAATTCTGTCCATCTTTTTTCTAATCTCCTCGCTGTATACATATTCTATCGTAAAACCACTGTCTTTTTACAATTTCTGCTCTCAGTATAGCAAGTTCAGAAACATTGCGCAAGAAAAATATTTTAGCATATTAAAGTGAAAAAATCGCTGCCTTTCGCAGCGATTTTTGTATCTTCGGATTATTTTCATTCATCCTGCATATCCCCTAGATACGCATCGATAATTTCTTCCGACACTGAACTTTCTATGGATGCATAGATTGGTTTACATAACTCTCTTATTTCGCAGTACAATTTCTCACTCGGAGTAATGATTTCTGTTCCGCTCTCCCGAATGGTATCCATCCTGGACGCAATGCGGGCATCTGACTGCTCTCTCGCATATTCTTTTGCGGTATCTGCTGCCTCTCTTATGATCTGCTGCTGTTTCTCCGTCAGTGAATCAAAAAATTCCTCGCTGACGATCAGTGAGATCAGATGCGGCAGGTGGTTTGTCTCTACCACGTAATCCTGCTGTTCATATAATTTATTGGATACAATGACCTCATATGGATTTTCCTGCGCATCGATCGTTCCCTGCTGCAATCCGATATACACCTCTGAAAAGGTCATCGGTGTCGGACTTGCCCCAAGGTTCTTCCAATATGCCATATGATAAGAATTTTCCATGGTACGGATCTTCTGTCCCTTAAAATCAGAAAGATTCTCCACTTTTTTATTTGTCGTCATAACACGGAATCCCTGATCTGCATAACCTAACAGCTCATATCCGCCATCACGGTACACCTGCTGCATCAGTTCCATAAATTCGGGATTATCCACATGTTCCCGGACTTCATCGATCGTCTCAAACAGCGCCGGCATATCAAAAACCGCTGTGTCCTTCATAAAAGTAACCTGTGGCGCGGTATTCTGCACCACAAATGGAATGTCGCCATCCTTGCACGATTCTAACAGTTCACGGTCACCGCCCAGTACACTGTTCGGATAGACACTGATCTTCATACTGCCGCCGCTTAACCGTTCCACTTCCTCTGCAAACTTTTCTGCATAAATCTGTGTCACCGTATCCTCCGGGCTTGAGCTGCCAAGCGGCCACGCATAGCGCTGTACCTCAGCCTCTTCTGTCCCGGAAACGCTTCCCTGCGCACCGCCACAGGCTGTTAAACCCAGCCCGCAGGTCAGTGTCACGATCAGCATCGCAGATACTATTTTCTTTCTATTCATCAACGATTTTCTCCTTTCAAGCTTCCTGTAGGCCAATTAAAGTAAAAACAAACTAATTGCCGGGATAAACGTCAACAAAAGCAGCGCCAGCAAAAAGTACCCGATCATCGGCATTGCCTTTTTTGCAATATGCATGACCGGCACATCCGTCAGCGAACTTGCCACAAACAGATTGACTCCAATCGGCGGTGTCACAAAACCAATGGCAAGGTTTACGATCATAACCACACCAAAATGAATTGGATTCATTCCAATGCTCTGCACGATAGGCAGAAGAATCGGACTTAAGATCAGAATTGCCGGTGTTGTATCCATGACCATTCCAACGATCAGAAGGAATACATTAATGATAATCAGTAATACAATCTCATTACTGAAATGTGCTAAGATCCATGCGCTCACTGTCTGTGGAACCTGCATTAAGGTCAGCACTCTTGAGAAGGCAGTGGATGCAGCAAGGATAAACAGGATCGGTGCATATGTTTTCATGGCTTCCACCATAATGCCCCAGATTTCCTTCACTTTAATGGATTTATAAATAAACAGGCTGACAAACAATGCATAAAATACGGAAATAACAGCCGCCTCTGTCGGGGATGCAATTCCTGCATAAATACAGCCCAATACGATCACCGGACTGATCAGTGCCCAGATACTGTCTTTTAAAATATTTAAAAATCCTTTTTCCCGAAGCTCTGTTACTTTTTTATCAATCTTCTCCTTGTCCTCGCCATAGCGTTTACAATGATAATATGCGTAAAACATTAACAGTGCACCGATCATCAGTCCCGGTACGATACCTGCCAGAAACAGATCGCTCACGGACTCCCCGGTTGCCATTGCAAACATGATAAAAGGAATACTCGGAGGAATGATAACGCCAAGTCCTCCCGCAACTGCAACGATCGCAGTTGCAAAATCTTTTTTATAACCGAGTTCGATCAAAAGCGGGATCGTCATACTTCCAACAGCAGCTACCGTCGCCGGCGCTGAACCGGAAATTGCACCATAAAACAGACAAGTGATGATCACCGCACATGGAATTCCTGCGGTTCTCTTTCCGATCAGATAGACAAACACATCAAATAACTTCTGTGAAATCTTTCCGTGTGCCATCAAAATTCCTGCAAGCACGAACATCGGCACTGCAAGCAGTGGGAAACTGTCGATTCCGCCTAACATGGAACGAATCACATAACTGGCACTCGCGGTAAAAGAAGGATCAAATGCTCCAGGCAAAACTGCAACAATACCAAGAGAGATAGACACCGGAATCGCAATGACCAGACAAATTGCAAATAGGATAAAGACAACCACTGCTGACATCTATTTCTCTTCTCCTTCCTCTTTTTCCAATTCTGCAAGTTCTTTTTCGCGGAATGTATCCTCAACGACCGCTTCTTCGATCACAGATGCAATATCTCCCTCTTCCAAAGGCTTTTTCTCGCGGTTCAACACGATCCTCCACTCGCCAAACCAACGCTGGGCAATACGGAATGCCGTGATGATAAAACAGACAAACGGAGCAGACTGCACATAATACATCGGCAGACCACACGCCGGACTAACCTGTCCACTCTCAATTGTCGCTTTCAGATATAGAAAAGCATATGGTATCAGGTAAACAAAAAAGACAAACTCGACGGTAAGATTCAAAACCTTAAATAACGATTTTCCTCTTCGCGGAAATAGCTGGATAAATTGGTCAATTTTAATCGATATACATTTTTTCGTACATAAACTGACACTTAAAAATGCCGACCAGATAAACAGATATCTTGTAATCTCTTCAGACCATGAAAGTGATACCCCCAAAATATATCTGGAAAACACCTGGATTCCCATAATGAGGGTCATTGCAATCAAAAACACAACCATCAGAAATTCTTCTAAATACTCATCCAGCCAGTGTATTGCTTTTTTCATGTAATAAATCCCCTTTCTTTTTCTGATAAAGTCTGCCCGGCATCTTATCATGATCCCTTATGGATTTTTACGATAATTACATTGCTTTATGAAGTAAATCTAAAACGGTTGACAGATCTTCTACTCCCATCTGTCCCGGTGCAGATGCTTTCTTTGCTGCTCCAAATGTCATGGATGATCCAAAGACCTCTCCGCAGAGACGGCTGATGACACCGGTTCCTGCCATTGACATTGTGATGATCGGTCTGTCTGCATAATCTGACACCATTTCCTCTGTCGCTGCAAGAAGCGTTAAGACATCTCTCTTGTTCTGTGGCATAACAGCGATTTTTGGAATATCAGCTCCCATATCCTGCATTTTACGAAGACGATAAATAATATCGGATTTTGCAGGAGTTTTGTGGAAATCATGGTTAGATGCAACTACTTTCACTCCTGCTGCATGAACACCATCGATCATTTTTTTCACGATCTCGTCGCCTGTAAAAATTTCAACATCCACGAAATCAACATATCCGGTCTGTGCTGCTTTGATATTAAGCTCTGCATATGCTTCCGGCTCGATTGCTTTCTCTCCGCCCTCTTTTGAGGTACGGAATGTCATAAGGATTGGGATATTTCCAAGTACTCTGCGAAGTTCTTTTAATAATTCTTCCACTTTATCAAATTCAAAAACATGTTCGAACCAGTCGACACGCCATTCCACAACATCAACCGGAATAGAATCAAATGTTTTTGCTTCTTCAATAATATCTTTTTTTGTAATGCCTACGATAGGTACGATGATTTTAGGTGCTCCTGCACCGATTTCAATATCTCTGACTTTAATTGTATTCATATTCGTCACCTTTCTTCTTAGTTCTCTGCTTCTGCCTGCTCTACCATTTTAGCATAACGGATGTTTACGAACAATCCAAGAAGTACACCAACTGCTGTAAGTACAATGTTCATGACCATAACCTGTGCTGGCTGCATTTTAGATGCTGCTGTAAGGATCGTGTAGTTGCAAAGTGAGGATGCGATCATAACAAGTGCTGTCACAGTTCCCTTAATCTTAGGGAATAACATGTTACATACGGATGTTGCGATCTGTAAAAGTCCACCTGCGCCTGCCCATCCAATGATGAATGCTCCTGCGATCATAAGCGGCTCGCTCTTTCCGATTAATACAACGATCATAGTTACAAGACAGATTACCGGGTATACAAGGATAAATCTGACATCTTTAATTTTTCTTGTCAACAGTGCTGTTACAATAAGTGCAAGCATTGTTCCTGCAGAGTAGTATGTCTGCATGATAGATGGATTTGCCCAGCCGACATTCTCTTTTGCAAAGTTCTGTGCACAGTTTAACCATAACTGGAAAGTACCTGTACATGTGAATCCAATCAGGATCATTGCTACGGACTCGATAGAGAAATGGGTATGTTTTAAGCTGTCGATCAGTCCCTCTTTCTTTCCGGCTGCTTTCTGGTCTGCATCTGGAAGTGGGAAGATCATTACTAATACTAAAAGTACAATATAAGCAATTCCGCAAATATAGAACAACATATTATAGGAAGTAAGTCCTGCTGCTGTTGCTGCTACGGTTGCACCAAGTACAAATGGTAACATCATCTGTGCGATCGCAATAAAGAATTTGATTCCCATGGTTGCAACACCAGGTGCTTTGTAAATAATCTCGGATACTGCTGGGTAAATACCTGTATCAAGGAAGGAGTTTGCAATACCACCAACGATTGCACATACATAAGCGATCTGGTATCCACCGTTTGTTCCTGCATTAAATGCAAGTGCAAGTCCAATTAAGTAAATCGCATAAGATCCACTACCGATTGCTGTAGAGATACGGCGTCCAAGCTTATCGGAAAGAGGTCCTGCAAATGGAAGGGCGATCAGACGTCCAAGTCCAAGTGCTGCAGAAATTGCTGTGATTGCCATTGCTTCTACACCCCAGGATGCTGCAAGTGCTTCCTTGATGACTGCCTGTCCTAAAATAGAACATCCGACACCATGGATAAAATAGTTTAAATAAAGGATCAGGGCGCTAGGTAAATATTTTTTATTCATCTCTTTTCTCCTCATGATTTATCAACGTTTTTATAATCGCCTATGGTTTAGGTTAATCATCATATCTGATGTTTAATACTTCTTTCATATGCTCGATCGGCATATCTTTTCCTGTCCAGAGTTTGAATGCGGCTGCTCCCTGGAATAACATCATTCCAAGTCCGTTCATTGTCTTACATCCAACTTCTTTTGCCATCTTACGCATTGTTGTCTCAAGTGGAGAGTAAGGTACATCTACAACGATAAGCTCCGGACGGAAGAAAGATTTGTCAGGTACAACGGACATTCCCTCCAAAGGTTTCATGCCAACACCGGTTCCGTTAACAAAGATATAAGAATCTGCCATCTCTTCTCTTAATTTTTCTTTGTCATCGAGATCGTAAAGAGTTGCTTTGCAGTTTGTTCTCTCGTTGATCTTCTTTACTGTCTCTTCTGCGTTTGCCCAGAATTTGTCATGAATATTGAAAATAGAAATTTCTTTTACACCGTCTAATGCAGCCTGGATCTCGATTGCTGTCGCAGCGCCGCCGGCTCCTGCGATCGTCATTTTCTTTCCGATCACATCGATGTCGTTGTCCTTTAATGCCTGCATGAATCCGATACCGTCTGTGATATGTCCTGTTAAAACACCGTTCTCATTTACGATTGTGTTAACTGCTCCGCAAAGTTCTGCTGCCGGAGATAATTTATCTAAGTACTGTCCTACAACTGTCTTATTTGGCATGGAAACGTTAGATCCAACCATCTTTAAAGCACGGATACCTTTTACTGCATCTTCGAGTGTGCTGTTGTCAACTTCGAATGCAAGGTATGCATAGTCAAGTCCTAAGTAAGCGAATGCTTCATTGTGCATTGCCGGTGAACTGGAATGTCTGATTGGGTAAGCCATTAATCCGATAAGTTCTGTGTGTCCTGTAATTCTCTCTGCCATAATTTTTACTCCTTTTTCCCAATAAAAATGATGATGTACGTAGTTGATATTGTTGTTATTTTCTTGTTTCTAACTCGTCTGCCCACTTCGTTAAAAACTTAACAACCTCTGATAAGGATATTATACAATGCTTTTTTTGATACATCCAATGCTTATTTTGTGCTTTTTTAATAGCTTTAATCTATTAATTAAGGTATAATATTCACAAATTCAGCACATCTTTTTTGTGACTCATAGATATTTTCTATTAATTTAAGGAGATTTATGCATGACGCTTAATCAATTAGGATATTTTTACCAGGCAGCCGTGTTACAACACTTCAATCAGGCTGCAGAAAAAATGAATATTTCCGAGCCTAGTTTAAGCCGTTCCATCTCTTCACTGGAAGACGAACTCGGTGTGACTCTTTTTGAAAAAAGAGGCAGAAACGTGATCCTGACAAAGGCAGGTGAGATTTTTTTAGAACATGCCACGCAGATTTTAGATGATGTGAAACGTGCAGAGAACAAGATGCACCATCTTGCCACCGACGGTGGGCATATCGACATTGCCTATGTATCCCCTCTGGCAAGAGAGTATATTCCACGCACTGTCCGGAATTTTCTCTCACTTGAGCAGAACAAGAATATCACCTTCAATTTCAATCAGGATATCACATCCGTGAATATTGAAGGCTTAAAAAAAGGTGCCTATGATCTGATTTTTGGCTCCTACTCTGCCAACGAACCAAATATCGAGTTTGTTCCTATTATAAAGCAGGAAATCGTCGCCATCCTCCCGACCGGTCATCCGCTGAGCCGCAAAGAGGCTTTGCAGGCTGCTGATTTTGCTGACTATCAGGTGCTTGGATACAACCGCCACTCCGGTCTTGGCAAGTACACACGCAGTTTCTTCAAAGAACATGGGATTGCACCAAATTTCATCTGCGAATCCCCGGACGAAAACGGAATTGCCTCCCTTGTGGCACAGGGGTTTGGAATTGCACTTGTGGCTGACGTTGACACCATCTACCGCGACGACATCTGTATCCGCCCCCTGATTTCAAGCGAATCTTTCTCCCACACCGTCTACATGGGCTATATGCGCGGCAAATACCAGTTGCCGGCTGTCCAGCGGTTCATCGCCTTCGTGAGAAATGTACAGGCGTAACCCGGATTAATGGCTATATCGGAAACCCGGTTATTTGCACGGAAAGATGTAAAACTTTTATTCGCAAGCCAGGGTTGTGACAGAGGGAGTACAGAATGAAACTTTTGTGAGGATTGCGTAAATTTATCTGTGTCCCAACTTGGACTGTCAGGTTATGTACATTCATCAATGGACTGCCCGCACAATGTGTCCGCCTATAAAACACTCGCTTTATCTGTCTCTAGCAGGAGTAAATACCAGAAAATCAGCATCGTTTATTGCAGGCTCAAAAGTCAAAAAGGTGGTTGACTTTTGACCTGCTTCTCTGCTGATTTTCTGGTATTAACTCCTGCACGATACAGATAAGAAGTCGTGTGTTTTATAGGCGGACACATTGTGCGGACTGTCCATTTTTGAATGAACATAAGTAATCGTAAAGTCCAAGTTGGGACACAGATAAATTAGCAATTCGAACAAGTTTCATTCTGTACTCCCTCTGCCGCAATCCCGGCTTGCGTAGAAACACTTATTTCTTTCCGTGCAAATAACCGGGTTTCCTTTTCTGCATAACGTCCCGGGTTACGCCTGTACATCTCTCACCTGCCCTCGGTCTGCTGACAGACGAATTGGATAAATGACTTTGCCACAGGGGAAAGATAGTGTTTTTTCAGGGTGGCGAGATACACCGACCGCTCGTACACCGGATAACTGATCTCGAGTGTCTTTAGGTTCAGTGACTTTAAGATTGGGATATCCGGCATGACCGCGATCCCGAAGCCCTGTGCGACCAGTCCTGCCATACTGGAGTCCTCCTCCATCTCAAAGGCAACCTTCGGGAACTGATTGATCTCCTCAAACATCTGGTCAATGACCGGACGCAACCCGCTTCCTTTTTCAAAATAAATCTGCGGGTACGCAATCGTGTCCCGAAGATCTACACTGTCGCGGATGGCAAGTGGGTGATCTTTCGGCACTGCTACAACGAGCTTCTGATTTCCAATTTTCCGAAATTCGATATCTGGTTCTCCCTCCTGATAGGAAGAAAACACGATGTCATATTTATCTTCTTTTAATCCCGCTAAAATATCTCCGGTCGTTCCCACCGTAAAATGAAAGTCGATATGATAATCCGGGTAAGCATCCAGAAAGTTCCGCACCATTTTTGGTGTGAAATTGCTTCCCATTGTATAAATATAGGCAAGATGGATGATACCCTCTTTGCTTCCATTCAGTTCCCTGGTTCTCTGTACCCCCTCCTCGAGCACTTTTAAAGATTCCTCCACATAAGGAAGAAACAACTTTCCATAACGTGTGAGCACAATATTTCTTCCCTTTTTTTCAAAAAGCCTTGTGCCAAGTTCTTCTTCCAGCTGCGCGATCGCGTGGCTTAAAGACGGCTGCGTGATAGAGAGCATCTGTGCGGCTCTCGTGTAATGTTCTTCCTGTGCTAATATCTTAAAATACTGAAGCTGATTTAAATTCATTGTATGCCTCCATTATTACCACTTTTCTATTTTACCGGATCAAATGCATCTGCTCGATGACCCAGCTTTCCTCTTCCATATGATATTCACTGCCACAATAAGGACATTTTTTCTGCCGTACCGCGTCAAAGCTGCCGCCACAACCCGGACAGGAAACGGATGTGATGGAAAATCCAGGTGCTTCCTGTTTTTCCACATTTCTGCGAAATGTAACATCAATGCAGTCACCGCTCTTTTTCACTTTTCCATGCTCCTCGTAATGGTTTACCCACCAGGTCCGCACCGACATGTGCATAATATTTCCCTCCATGCGGATTCCATTCAGACAGATCCCATTCGTATAAGTCATTTCCAGAATGTCAGAAAAAAGTGGCTCGCGCGCATCTGCACGGTAACAGGCAAGCTCCTCCGGTTTTTCGGCTAATACCGCCATACGCACAAGTGAAACAAGCTGTCCTTCAAATTTGTCAAAAGAAAAATTTTTGTCATAGCGCAGCATTGTGTTTTTGATTTTCCGTTTTGAACTGCCCCATTTTAATATAGGTAAATGCTTCATTCCGTCGTGATCAAAAAGTGTTGCCACCAGACGGATATCCGCAACGATAAATCCAAGAAAACCTCCAACCAGTACCGCAGCAAAATAACTGGCAAGCAATATGAGGGGCAATGGTTGTCCTCCTCTGACAATATTTGCAATCAACATCACCAGAAATACACCGGACATGAAAAATGTCATCGACTGTCTGAAGATCTGTCCATTTTTTGCGCTGGAATTACTTCTTATAAAGAAAAGATTGATCACTCTTGGAAACAAATCTTTGATCTGAAACACAGTGCCACAGTATGGACACCCCTCCCCTAATTTTGAGACAGAATTCACTGCCCCACAGTTTGGACAGGTCACGCGGATGAACTGGGTCTGCGCCTCATTCGGTGAATGTGCCACGATCTCGTACATCGCCATCTCCGTATCCCGCTCATAAACCGGTCCATTCTCATTTTCAAAAGAAAGTTTTCTGGATACATTCTCATACATCATATCCGTTGTGTACCAGAGAGATTTTCTCGATACCTTGCCCGTTCCGTAGCCAGTTCCTTTGGACGGTACAACACTCTCATGCAGTTTCAGTCCCTTTTTGTCCAGACGTTCCTTCTGCAATTTGAGAAAATACGCCGTATCGCCGTCACAGTCCTGCGGTGTAATTCCTTTTTCATACCACAGATTCAATTCCTTTGCAAAACGGTCATACATGCCGCGCCCCTTGTCCCACTCCGGAACAAACTCCTCAAACGCTTTATTGTCTTTCCAATACTTCACAATCCATTTCACACCGACCGCACACAGTACCACCCCGGTTGCCAGAAGTCCGAGTTTCACCACAGATGCAATCTCCATTGTCATAAAGGAAGCTGCCAGCACCCCCGCTGCAATAAACGCTGCTCCTTTGAAAAGTTCTCCTCCGTCTGCCTCGTTCGCAGAATCTCTTTTCTGTGTACTGATTCCCGAAAAAAATGCCATAACATTCCCCCTCTTATTTTCACTTCTTATTTTTCCATAATAAATATACCTCTCAAATTATAAATCAATCTATAGATTTTTTCTATCATTTCCGGACAAAATAACAATTGGACATTTTTATCATTTCCATATAAGTTGAATGTAACGAGAAGGTCACTTTACCTCTCATTTGTTAAAAAATTAACGTCTGCCCACGTTATTGATTCCTCAGATAATATTTCAAATAAGGAGATTATTTTACGATGAAAACCAAATATCCACATATTTTTGAACCAATGACCATCCGCAGAATGACCGTAAAAAACAGAATCGTCATGACACCTATGGGAACCAACTACGGTGAGCAGAATGGTGAAATGAGTTTCCTTCACATTAATTACTATGAGCAGAGAGCCAAGGGTGGTACAGGCCTTTTGATCGTTGAGAACGCAAGTGTGGATTCTCCGCAGGGTTCCAACGGAACGACACAGCTTCGCATCGACCTTGACAATTATATTCCAAGACTTTTCAAATTGTGTGAGAGCGTACACAAACATGGAGCCTGTATTGCGATCCAGATCAATCATGCAGGTGCTTCCGCAATGTCTTCCCGTATTGGAATGCAGCCGGTTTCCGCATCTGATGTACCTTCCAAGGCAGGTGGAGAAATCCCTAGACCTCTGGAAAAAGAAGAGATCCTCCACATTGTAAAAAAATATGGAGAAGCAGCAAAACGTGCGCAGATCTGTGGTTTTGACGCAGTGGAGATCCACGCTGGACACTCTTACCTGATCAGCCAGTTCCTCTCTCCTCTTACAAACAAGAGAACAGATGAATTTGGTGGTTCCGCTGAAAACCGTGCAAGATTTGCAAAATTAGTCATCGAGGAAGTCCGTAAACAGGTTGGACCATTCTTCCCAATCTTCGTCCGCATCAGTGCTGATGAGTTAATGGAAGGCGGTAACACCTTAGAGGATACCTTAGAATACTTACGGTACTTTGAAAAAGAAGTTGACGTATTTGACGTTTCCTGTGGTTTAAATGGTTCTATCCAGTACCAGATCGACGCTAACTACTTACCGGATGGATGGCGTTCTTACATGGCAAAAGCTGTAAAAGAAAAATACGGTAAACCATGTATGACAGTTGGTAACATCCGTGATCCAAAAGTTGCAGAAGATATCCTTGCAAGAGGTGATGCAGACCTTATCGGAATGGGACGTGGACTGATCGCTGATCCTGAATGGGTAAACAAAGTAGAATTTGGCAATGAGTGCGACATCCGTAAATGTATCTCATGTAACATCGGCTGTGCAGGACACCGAATCGGTTTAAACCAGCCAATCCGCTGTACGGTAAATCCAGCCGTCAACACCGGTGAAGATTACATGAAACAAAAAGTGAACAAACCTTGCAACGTGGTTGTCATCGGTGGTGGTACTGCCGGTCTTGAAGCAGCCTGTACCGCAGCAGAAGTTGGATGCACAACTTTCCTGATTGAGAAAAAAGCAGAACTCGGCGGACTTGCTTCCGTAATCTCCAGGATTCCGGACAAAAAACGTCTTGCAGACTTCCCGAACTACATGATCCATCGTGCAAGCAAACTACACAACTTATTTATTTTCAAAAATACAAGTGCAACCGCAGAGTTGGTTAAGAGCTTAAACCCGGATATCATTGTAAATGCAACCGGTTCTGTCCCAACACTTCCTCCGATCACAGGTCTGCATGATCTTGTTGACAAAGATGGCACAAATGTTGCAACTGTATTAAAGATGATCGAGCGCCTGAATGAGTATCCGGAAGACATGACCGGTAAAAAAGTTTCCATCATCGGTGGTGGTGCTGTAGGTCTTGACGTTATGGAATTCTTCACCGAGAGAGGTGCAGAAGTTTCTATGGTTGAAATGCTTCCAATGATCGGTAATGGTCTTGATCCTGTCACAAAATGTGATACAAACGCCAAAATGGCAAAATACCATGTAAAACAGATGACAAACACTGCTTTACAGGAAGTAAAAAATGATCGTTTCATCGTGAAAAATCCAGAAGGTGAGATTGAGGAAGTTCCATTCGATTATGGATTCATCTGCCTTGGTATGAGAGCTAACACTCCTGTTTTAAGTGAAATTGAGGAAGCTTTCAGCGATACAAACGTAGAGATTGTTAATATCGGCGACAGCAAACGTGCCCGCAGAATCATTGAGGGTACGGAAGAAGGTAGAAATATCTTAAACGTACTTGCCCGCCACGATTATTTATAAAATAAACCTGTCTCCCCGGGAGACACTGTCTGCCATCCCCCTTCCTGGCAGACAGGATGAAGTGCCGCAGGGCACCTACAAAAAATCCAACCAGTTTTGTGCTGGTTGGATTTTGTTTATCAAACTCATAGTTGAGTTCTTCATTTTTTTCAATCTTTAAAACATTTTTCACCTTAAAAATTCCTCCATTCTGTGTTATGATAAAGAAAAGATACGAAAACCAATCACTTGCAAAAAGGAGGCATCCTCATGAATATATCCACGAATGCAAGCATAAACACTTATGCAGATTCCGATTATTATAATCATTATAATATCAAAAATTCCGATGATCCAAATAAAACGGATTCCACAAACCGTCCAAGCTCCCCGGAAGAATGCCAGACCTGCAAAAATCGGAAATATGCAGATGGATCCGATGAAAATGTTTCCTACAAATCAGCCGCCCACATTGCTCCGGGTGCAGCCGGAAATGCAGTGCGCGCCCATGAGGGGGAGCATGTATCCAATGCCTATACCAAAGCTTCACAGAACAACGGAAAAGTCATTTCCGCCTCCGTGTCCATTCATACTTCGGTCTGCCCGGAATGTGGACGCACCTATGTATCTGGCGGCACGACAAACACAATGATCAAATATCCGAATGAATCCAATCCCTATCAGCAGGAGCGGAAATCTCAGGACGCTCTGCGTTTCACCGGAAATAATATTGATTATGTTGCCTGAATCTGAAAAGCCGGCAAAAGTATTTCACTTTTGCCGGCCCATTTTTTCGATCAATCCGTTTCTGTTTAGCTGAAGAACAATTTCTTTACATCTTCCACCGGCATATCCTGGCCTGTGTACAGTTTAAATGCTGCAACACCCTGCCATAATAACATGCCTTTTCCACCGATGCAGGTGCATCCTGCTTCTTTTGCTTCCCGCAAAAGCTTTGTCTCCTCCGGATTGTAAACTGCATCTGCAACTACAAGTCCCGGACGGAATGCAGACAGATCTTTCACAACACTCTGGTCATCCATCGGTTTCATTCCTACAATTGTAGCATTTGCAAAAATATCACTGGACTGAATCTCTTCCGTCATTTTTGCTGTATCTGCAATGTCATATACATTGACCACACACTCCGGTACTGCTTTCCTGATCTTTTCTGCGGTCTGCAGAGTTCGCTCGAAAAATGCGTCTTTGATATTGAAAATCGAAATTTCACGTGCTCCGTCTAATGCACACTGTACCTGAATCGCAGTCGCTGCGCCCCCACCTCCGGCTACTGTAATTTTCTTACCTTTGATCTCGATTCCGTGATTTCTTAAATTATGTACAAATCCCTCGCCATCTGTAATATATCCGGTCAGTTTTCCGTTATCATTGACAATCGTATTGACTGCACCGATGATCTGCGCCGCCGGGGAAAGTTCATCCATATACTTTGCTGCCTCTACCTTGTCCGGCATCGTCACATTGCACCCACGCATATTGAATGTTTTCATCGCCGCGATTGCATCTTTTACCTTATCTTCTTTTATATCAAATGCCACATAGGCATAATCAAGACCAAGTTTTTCAAAACTGTAGTTATACATTGCAGGTGAACCTGAATGTCCGACCGGTGATCCGATCAATGCCAATAAACCTGTGTGACCTGAAATACGTTTTTCCATGCTAATCCTCTCCTTGTTTCGCTTTCTGTATTTATCAAACATGATATACGTTTTTTTACGGATTGGCAAGCACTTTTTTCATTTAAAGTATTAAAGTTTCTTTTGTAATATTCCAACAGAACGGACTATCCTATCTTATTACAATACCCTGTCATTTTCTAAAATAAATGGGCTTGCACATTCTCCGGTAGTATCTACATCATAGCACCTCATCAGATATTCCTTTAACTGGTCTCTGTCTTCAAAGCGGATGAGCTGATATGGCAGCTCGAATGAAATTTTTTCAAAGAAAAGAATTTCATTTCCTGTATCCAGCAGCACCCCTGCATGTCCGGCGATCAGACTGTTCTCATTCTCGTCAATATGAGAATGGAGATAAACTGTGATCAGGGACAGCTTACTGTCATCTTCGAATGTCACACCCGCTTTTTTCCAATATTCTCTCTGCACCCCGATCTGCTCCTTCGTATCTGTTGATGCGTCAGTTTTGATCTCAGAGAAAACTGTTTCAAACTTTTCTCTTTCCTCTGCAGTAAAAAGCTCTCCTGCATCAAGAGCAGCTTCATCCAAAAACAAGTATTCTGTATTCCGCTCTCCTGTATCCTGTACCGAAATCAGATCTTTCATCAGTCCAAATGCTGTGATCCTGCAATTGTATCCGATAAAATCCGGATTGTTTTTCATCCATAAATCCTGTATTGCATCAATATCATATTCCGGCATTGTCATATCAAACGATGCATATCCTTCTTCGACAAGTGAAGTGTTTTGTATGGTATCATTGTACTCTTTCACGATTGCCATACTTTTTTGCGCATCTGTTTCTGCTACTCCTGCCTGAATAAGCTCTGTCTCAAATTGCTCACGTACCTGTTCGTCTGCCAGATTGCTGTATGCCGGCAATGACGCTTCTCCACCGCATCCGGTCATTAATAAAACTGCCCCAATAAAACATAAAATTAGTTTTTTTCCCTTCATTTCTATTCCTCTTTCCAAATTAAATGGGTAATTGCGAAACTCCGCATACTCTTCTTTCAATTGTTTAAAATCGACAAAATTTTCTATCAGTTAAAAAAGAATCTCGCCTGCGAGATTCTCCGCCTGCGGCGGGTCGCATATGCGACATGTTTCTTATCCGCCGCAGTGCGATCCTCGCGGAGCATTTTTTATGTAATGGAAACGAAGTTTCCTATTACATAAAAAACCGGGTATACCACAACATAGTATACCCGAATTTCGTTCCGTTAACCGCCAATCTGGCAGTGTAATGACGTATTTTTTTGGATCATTTCCTGAAATGCCTTCATCTGCTCATTGGAAGGCTTCTCTGTATCTCCCATTGGATAGTCTCTGTTCAATCCTTCATATTTTCCCTGACCAAAGTTATGATAAGGCAATATGTGGATCTGTCTGACGCCCGGTAAGGTATCTGCAAACTTCGCTATATCAAGCAATTCCTGCTCTGTAGCATTAAATCCAGGAATAACAGGAACACGGATGATCAGTTCTGTCTGCCCACCGTGGGCTACCCTGAGTGCATTCTCCAACATCCTGAGGTTATCATGACCTGTATATTCTTTATGCTTTTCTGGATTCATATGCTTAATATCCATTAAGTAAGTATCCAGATACGGAAGCAGTGTCTCGATCACTTCGTATTTTGCATAAGCCATACTCTCAATGGCTGTTGATATTCCCAAATCTTTTGCTGCCCTCAAAAGTCCTAATGAAAACTCCGGTTGAAGCGTACATTCACCGCCGGAGAGAGTGATCCCTCCACCGGACTGCAAATAATAAGGCATATCTCTTTCTACTGTTTTCATAACTTCTGCTACAGTCACATCTTTGCCCATAACCTTTGGTTTTCCATTGATCGTCATTGTTTCTACTTCAAAAGACTGTGATTCCGGGTTACAGCACCATCTGCATCGCAACGCACATCCTTTTAAGAAGACTATGGTTCGGACTCCCGGACCATCATGTATGGAATATCTTTGAATATCAAAAATCCTGCCGGATGTATTCAAATATTCTTTCATAACGCATTTTTCCTTCCTATCGATTATCAGCCTGCTCTGTTCTCTTAATGATATCATCCTGTAAAGATTTCGATAACGTAGTAAACAAAGCAGAATATCCGGCTACACGTACGATCAACCCACTATATTTTTCTGGATGAGCCTGTGCGTCTAAGAGAGTTGCACGGTCTACGACATTAAACTGCATGTGCATACCCTGCTGATCAAAGTAACCACGGATCAGAGAAATAAAACTCTCCAGTCCCTTCTCTCCAGCCATAGCTGTTGGATGCATTTTCATATTAAAGAGTGTTCCGTTACTTGCGATCGCATGATCTAATTTTGCAACTGAGTTGCAGGATGCCGTCGGACCACTGATATCAAATCCTGATGTCGGTCCTACACCATCTGCCACCGGAGTATGTGCTAATCTTCCGTCCGGAGTAGCACCGGTCTGTGCTCCTAATGGAACATTGGCTGATACCGGATAGAGACCTGCCTGATACATTCCACCTCTTGGATTTTTGAATGTCTCTAATGGTCTTGTGTAGAAATATGCTGCCTCGCGGGCAAGCTCATCTACTTCATCAATATCGTTGCCGTATTTCGGAAGTTCAAGGATCATTTCATGGATCTCTTCATAACGCTTCCTGACATCTTCCGGTAATTCCATCTCTAATACCTGTCTGATCGTATTCGCTATCACATCAGGTCCCACTTCCTGACCTGCATCTTTTAATCCTCTTGCGACCTGCATTGCAATATCTCCGGCAGTTGTGGCATCCAACCCTTTACCGTAATTCATCTCAAGAGCTTTCTTTAACTCGCCCATGGTAATGCGTTTTTCCTCAAATACCAGCTTCTTGATCGTATATAAAGAGTCTGCCACATTTGCGATACCAAAGCCTTGCGGACCGGTAAAGTTATAAATTGCTCCGCCTTCCTGTGCACTCATTCCCCGCTTGATGCAGTCATCTACCAGACATGACTCAAATGGTAATGGTGCAAGCTTTGCATGAGCATAATCAATTGCATTATCTGCATTTACCATCAATTCGATGTTATATAACATCTGTTTTCTGTATGCTTCCATAAATTCATCAAATGACTGGAAGCTCTCCACATTACCGGTCTGGATACTTGCGATCTCTCCATTGTCATAACCATTGGAAAATACCATCTCCAATGGGCGGCACATATTGAAGAACGCTGCATCGTGCCATCCGTCTGTTTTACCCGGAACCTGCGGTTCTACACATCCGATGATGTTGTAATTCCTTGCCTCGTCCATGGTTGCTCCACGATGAACCAATGCAGGAATGATAACTTCGTCATTATAATAAGCCGGTAAACCGATACCGGTTCTTGTCAGCTCTGCCGCACGCATTAATAATGCCTTGGATGATCCATGCCACACACGGATCGATAAGGATGGCATTGGTAAAAATACATGCTCACTGGCAGTGATGCACATGAACGAAAGATCATTGGTAGCGTCTCTTCCCTGAACTGTCTGTCCACCAACGATCAGGTTCTGGAATAAGGAATATCCCGCAAAACCTTCTGCACTTGCTGCATCACGACATTTATTCAGATCATTTAATTTTACCCAGATACAGTCGATCAGTTCCTGTGCGTACTCACGGGTGAGACTGCCTTCTTTTAAATCCTTCTCGTAATAAGGATACATATACTGGTCAAAACGTCCCGGTGAAATAGAATGTCCACTGGATTCAATCTGTAATACCTGCTGGATGAACCAGAAGGACTGGCATGCTTCCTGGAAGCTTTCAGCAGGGAATTCCGGTACATTTTTACATACTCTTGCAATTGTCAGAAGCTCCTGTCTTCTTGCTGCATCTGTTTCTTTCTCTGCCATCTCTTCTGCCATTTTCGCATAACGGTTTGCATAAGTGATGACTGCATCACAGGAAATCAGGATGGATTCTAAGAAACACATCTTGGTAGAATAATCCGCATCTCCAAAATGGCAGTTCTCCATCTCTTTTCTGACTTTTTCTTTTACACCATTCAGACCGATCGCCAATACGGTTTCATACTGAACTGTTACATGTCCTACACCATTATAAAAATAGTTGCCCGGTGTAAAAAAATTATGTTTCATGGCACGGAGTGTCTCCGGTGCCATATAGGAAGTTGCCAGCTCACTGGTTGTTTTTCCTTTCCAGTAAACATCTGCAGCCAATAACCTCTTTTTTGTTTCCTCTGAAATATAGAATGGATCAGCACTTCTTGTTTCGACTGTTTCGAATTCTGCCTCTAACCATTCATATGAAAATTCCGGATATGTCTGGCATCCTCTCGGTGCGATTGTTGTACTTCCGACAATTAATTCTTCTGGTCTGATAATGATCGGAAGATTCTTTAAAATATGTTCAAAAGCACGTGCTTTGCGCATCACTACCGGCTGACCTTCCGTAGCCTTAAAAGATTCTGTGATCAGTTCCGCTCTTGCCGCTTCAATCTCAGGCATCTTTGCATACAGATGATCTACAAGTCTTTTTATACGATCCGACTTCGCAATTGGAGTACTATCATAATTTCCCATCTCACTGACATTCCTTTCCTTTTGTTCCTGCTATATCAATTGCCTTCTCACTCTTTGTATTGATCTCTAATTCGCCTCGCCTATTTCTTTCGGATAGATGCACTGGATTCCATTCTCTTCAAATGCCTGCATCCATCTTTCATCCGGCTTCTTATCGGTTACGATTACATCCAGTCCGGAAAGTGGGCAAATATTGTAAAAACCTACTGTATCGAATTTTGACGAATCTACTGTCAGGTATACTTTCTTAGCAGACTTGATCATGCTCTGTTTAATACACCCTGTTTCATCATTGCCTTCTGTAACCCCTTTTTGGATATCCAGCCCTTTGCAGGAGAAAAACACCTTATCTGCATTATACTGCTCAATGCTGTCGGCCGCCTTTACTCCCAGAAATGACATAGAGTCTCCTTTTAACATACCTCCGGTCGAGATAATATCCCATTCTGAAATATCCGATAATTCCAGTAAATTCTCAATAGAATTGGTAATGACTGTAAGCTTCTTTTTGTTCTTAATATTCTTTGCAATAAAAACTGCTGTAGTCGATGCATCCAGAAAAATATGCTCCCCATCCTGTATCTCCTGACTGATCAGATCAGCAATCTTTTGTTTTCCGATTGAATTGGATTTCCATCTGACATTAAACGGAAGATCTATACTGCCAATCTCATTAATGACAGCACCACCATAACTCTTTATTACATGTCCGTCTTCTGCCAGCTTCTCTAAATCTCTCCGGATGGTCTCTTCTGAAACCCGGAACTGCCTGCTCAATTCACTTACAATTACCTTTTTATCCTTGTGGACCTGTTCCAGAATCTGTTTTCGTCTTTCCACTGCAAGCATAAATAAACCTCTTTTTTCTGAATTACATGATGTATTTCATAAGTTTGTCAGAAGGACGCGGAATAACAGAACTGTCAAGGAACATTCCTCTGTCACCTGCTTCTGCTTTTGCGTGATCGATCGCTGCCTGTACAGCAGATACGCTTCCTGTAAGAGTCATATAACTCTTTCCGCACATTCCTTTTGCCAATCGTAACTCGATCAGATCGACAATTGCTGTTTTAGCTGCCAGATCTGCTGCCACGATAAGTGCTGCCACATCATATGTCTCTAAAATACCCAAAGCTTCTATTTTCTCCGGCTGTGCTGTACCGTAAATAGCAGGGAAAATAGATTCATGTGGATTTCCTAATACAAAGGTATCCATAACTTTATCAGAATATTTACCTGCTGCCACATCCACAGATGCACGTACTGCACTTAATTCACCTGCAACTAAGATCACAAATTTACCCGGACAGGTTACTTCAGCCTGTAAAATTTCTACATCCGCAGCTTTTGCCATTTCATCAGCTGCCTTAAAACCAGTAGATACTGTTGTGCATTCTACCATACCAATTGCTCTGGCCATAATTCTTTTCCTCTCTTTTTATGGATCTTACTTTCCTTTTACTACTACTTCTCTGTCGGTCACTTTCTGAACTACTCCATCGATAGAGCAATGGATTGCAACACTTAATCCGTCTTTCGGTTCTCCGATCAACTGTCCTTTTGCCACCTGGTCTCCGACACTTACGACCGGTGTTGCAGGTGCTCCGATATGCTGGCTCATCGGGATCTTAACCAGTTTTGTAACCGGTGTTGTATCTTCAAACGGTGCCGGCTTATCATATCTTGCTAAATCTAATCTTGCTGCCAGTCTGTGAACTGGTAACTTTCTTAATTCCCTGTCTTCTAATACCGGTGCCGGTTCAACTTTTTCTACCTTGATACCTGCACCTCTCAGACCGCCTTTAAATTGCTGTATAATGGACTTTGGTGATAATCCCTGCGGACAGGCATATTTTTCACAGATTCCACATCCGCTGCAATATGCTGCATTGATAAACACACTCAGATCACTCAGATCATGATTTGCCACCGCTCTCATGACCTTATGCGGCTCGATCGGATGTCCTAACGCATGTCTTGAACACATATCGGTACAGGTTCTGCACTGACAGCAGGAAGAAGATGCTCTTCTCTTCTCAATGTCAAGATTCTTTTCCATTCTCACAACAACATGATGGTCTTTCGGTAATATAATGATCGCATTTGTTGTCTTGGTAATAACTGTATTCTCTGTTCCAAGACGTCCCATCATTGGACCACCCATCACATAGGCCGGATCCTCAACTGTTATTTTTCCCGCAAGAGAAATCGCTTCTTTTACGGTTGTTCCTAATGGAACACGCACTGTCAGTGGATGATCGATCTCACCGACAATGGATACTAATTTATTTGTTACCGGTATATTAAGATGTACTGCCCTGTACAGGTTGTACATGGTTTCCACGTTATACACCACAACGTTTTCATCTATTGGAAGTCCGCCTGGTTTGATCACCCGTCCGGTGGCTTCATAAATTAAAACTACTTCATCTCCCATTGGATATGCCGCCTTAAGCGCACAGATCCTGACATTAGGGAAGTCTCCGATTACTTCCTCAATTGCTTTGATTGTAGTTACATATTCACTTTTAATTCCAATTACTGCTTCTTTTGCTCCAAAGCTTTCTCTTACTTCATCCAGCATCTGAATGATCTCTTCTGTATGAGTAGCCAGCAACTGTCTGTGAAGCTTTAATAATGGTTCACATTCTACACAGTTTAAAATGACTGTGTCTGCCTTTTCTGTCATCTTCGCATAAGCTGGGAAACCGGCACCGCCGGCTCCCACTATGCCATTATTTCTTGCAATATTTTTCAGTTCATCGATCAGCATATTTATTTACTCCAATCCTGTCCTTCATCAATGATTCCAACAATAGCTGCATCTATTGGTGCATCTGCCATATCACAGCCGATTCTGGCTGCACTGCCCTGTGCGACCAATACGTATTCTCCTATTCCGGCGCCAATGATATCTATTGCAACCAGGCGACTGCCGGTGTTTCTCATGCTTTCAACCGGTTCAACAATCATAAACTTGTTGCCAACTAATTTTTCACTTTTTCTCGTAGAAAACAAGCTTCCCACAACTTTTCCAATTATCATAATAACTCTCCATCGAATTTATGAATTGAAAGCCGGTCTCTGCCTAAAAAACCACAGTCCGAACTCTCTTAAAATATGATTGTCGCTAAATCGTCCTGTTTTACCTGAGAAGCATTCGCCTCATCCGTATCGATATGCATCTCTGTTGTAAAAGACTCGTCTACACGGATCTTTACCTGATCTAATACTACACCTCTCTCATTGCCCACACGTACAGATACAAAATCATTATCTTTTAATCCTGCAGCTGCAGCGTCTGCCGGACACATATGAATGTGTCTTGCTGCTACAATACAGCCTTCATCAAGGTAGATAACTCCTTTTGGACCTACTAAAGCGATCGGTGCAGATCCGGCTGTATCGCCAGACTGTCTGACCGGGGCTTTAATTCCTAATGTACGAGCATCTGTTGCAGAAATTTCTACCTGGGATTTGCTTCTTACAGGTCCTAAGATACGAACATTTTCAATTGCTCTTAATTTTAATCCAACAATTGTACACTGCTCGTTGGATGCAAACTGTCCACCCATTAATTCTTTTTTCTTTGTAAGCTGATATCCCTTACCAAATAACTTTTCTACATCTTCCTGGGTCAAATGGATGTGTCTTGCAGAGATTCCTACCGGTACTTTTACGACAGGTTTATTCGAATTAGTGCTTTCCATTGCCTGTAATACCATTCTGGTAATTTCTTCTACATTATTATAAGAATTCAAGATTCACACCATCCCTTATGTAATAGTCACACAGTCAGAGCTGCCTCTAACTGTGTGCATATGAAATGTTACTTATTTAACTGTTGGTAAAATCATCTCTACATCGCCGTGTGGTCTTGGGATTACGTGTGTAGCTACTAATTCGCCTAATGTACCTGCACTGCTTGCTCCGGCTTCTACTGCAGATTTAACAGCTCCTACGTCTCCACGTACCATAACTGTTACTAATCCGGATCCAATCTTCTCTGTTCCTACTAATGTTACGTTTGCTGCTTTGCACATTGCATCTGCTGCTTCAATTGCTGCTACTAAACCTCTGGTTTCAATCATTCCTAATGCTTCTAATGCCATAATTATTTCCTCCTATTTTATCTTTTTATTTGTCTTCAGGTACAAAATCCGGTGGATCCTGTCCGAGCATTTTAGGATCGGACGAAGGTTCCGGTTTTCCTTTAAAACGGCTGGCTGATAATTCAACCATTTTCACAATTTCAGGATGTGGATTTGGAAGTATTCCAACAGATACCGGCTTCTTGATCGCATTTGTGCTTGCTGCCTCTATCGACTGTCTGACTGCTTCCACTTCACCTTCAATCACCAATGTAACCAATCTGCCACCCAGCTTACGCTCCCAGGTTGCCAGCGATACATCTGCCGCTTTACACATGATGTCAAGTGCATCTGTTGCAGCTACAACACCCGTGATCTCCATGAATCCATATGCATTACCCATGTCGATTCTCCTTTAATCTGTCCGGCAGTTCTCATCTGACGGACAGCACGTTCTTATTTCTTAGCCTTTGAATTTTGGAAGGATTTTTTCAACATCGCTGTGTGGTCTTGGGATTACATGTGTAGCTACTAATTCGCCAAGTTTGCTTGCTGCTGATGTTCCAGCTTCTACAGCAGCTTTAACAGCTCCTACGTCTCCACGTACCATAACTGTTACTAATCCGGATCCGATTTTCTCTGTTCCTACCAAAGCTACCTCAGCTGCTTTTGTCATTGCATCTGCTGCTTCGATTGCTGCTGTAAGTCCTCTTGTTTCAATCATTCCTAATGCTTCCTGTGCCATTATAATAATCCTCCTTAAGATTTCTATCTTGTAATTATGTTATATGATTTTTTAGTTTTTATCAAGTGCGCTGACCGTCAACATTTTCTCTGTGTCCGCTGTAGGTCTTGGAATAATATATTTGGATACAATACCTGTATGAGCCGCTGCGACTGCCTCTGCTGCCCGCATTGCCTCCTCCACATCAGCGATACTGCCTCTGAATTTGATAGTGACCAAAAGTGGTACCGGTAAAGCATCTGCATTTGCCGGTTTGTTCTTGTCAAATACCTGAAGGTGTACATTTGCTGCCTTACATCCTGCATCTGCTGCAAGGAAAGCACAAACAAGCCCAAATACCTCTAACAAACCTACCGCTTCCTGATTGTCACGTGTTGTCAGATTTTCCATGATCTATCCTTTCCGAATACCCTATTTATTGACAACCGCAATTTTAAGTCCAGTCATTTCCAGGTTCTTCTTTAATGCTTCGTTAATTTCTTCTAATGGATATTTGTCAGTAATTAAGTCTGCCATTGGAAGTCCGATGCCTTTTGCTCTCTTTAAGAAATCGAATGTAGTTGCATAATCTCTTAAAGTGTATACCCAGGATCCTACTAATGTGATCTCTTTTGAACATAAGTCAAAATGTGGATTAATCTGTGCATCACCACCGTTGATGAAGAATCCCAATTCACAAAGTCCTCCACCATTGCGGATGAATTTGTAAATGTTAGCGTGTGCTTTTGGATTTCCTGTACACTGGAATGCAAAATCTGCCAGATGTCCGTCAAAGGAATCTTCTACTGCTTTTGTCAGCTCTTCAATTCCTTTATGTTCCATAAAGTTGACTGTCTTTGTTGCTCCCATTCTTAAAGCAAAATCAAGTCTTGCCTGGTTGCCATCTACTGCTGTAATGTTTTCAATACCCATTGTACGGAGAACTGCGATACAGATCAAACCGATCGGTCCGCATCCCTGAACAACTACGCGGCTGTTAAAACGAAGGATTCCGGTTGTCTTTGCTCTTTCTACTGCATGAACTAATACAGCACAAGGCTCGATCAGGATTCTGGAATCTAAGTCTAAATCACTTACATTAAATACTGTAGATCCACCACGTACTAAAATGTAATCAGAGAACCAGCCGTTCAAATGAATATCATCATCCGGAAGTAATCCGTAAACGTCGGCTCCTCCTACGTTCTGTTTGTTCAGATCGAACATTGTAATATCCGGGTTATCTTTGAAGATCATACAGGTAACAACTTTATCACCAAGGTGAAGATCTTTTCCTGCTGAGTCTTTCTTAACATTTTTACCCATTTTAACGATCTCGCCGGTTCCTTCATGTCCTAATGCAACCGGGATCAGGCTGAATGGATCTCTTTTAAATTCGTGTGCGTCTGTACCACAAACACCACAACCTTCTACTTTAACAAGGATATCATCATCCCCTACTTCCGGCATAGGAAATTCTTTAATCTCAAATTTCTCTAACTCAGTAAGCATAGCTACATGTGCGGTAGAAGGAATTCCGGTTCCGGATGCCTTAGCTGCCGGTGCTGCACCTGCAGTACTTCCAGACATCTGATCCAGGATCTGTCTTACGATTAATTCAACATCCTGCTCTTTTACTGCCATTTTTATTCTCTCCTTCTCTTATCTGATGCAAAGGCTGTCTGACATTGTACAACGTCTGCTCTTTGTAAAGCTGTGTGCAGCTGTTAAACCTTCTCCGGTTCTGGAAGCAATTGTAAATGTACAATAGCCTTCTCCACCGAATCCTAATGCTGCATAGCTTGGTCCATTTTTAACTAAGATAGCTGTATCCAATGCTCTTGCATAAGTAGTGATGTGATCCACATTCTTGGAATGGATATGAGCTGAATGACGGTTGCCATGCTCTAACCATACTGCTGTCTCCACACCTTCTTCGAAAGATTTCACACGAACCATGCCTAAGATAGGCATCATTAATTCTTCTGCAATCAATGGATGTTCTTTCTGTCCTTCAAATACGATACAACGGATTTCCGGTCCTACATTTACACCTACCATAGCTAAAAGTGTCTGTGCACTTCTTCCAACACATTTTCTGTTTAATGCTCCCTTTGGTGTAAATACTGTCTGGACTAATTTATCCTGGATTTCTTTGCTTGCCAGATAGCAGCCGTTTTCAGAAATCATGTAGTTCATCAATTCATCTGCAACGCTGTCTACTGCAACGATCTCTTTCTCTGCGATACAAGGAAGGTTATTATCAAAAGTACATCCGTTCACGATGTCCTGTGCCGCCTTTCTGATATCTGCTGTTTCATCTACTAATACAGGTGGGTTGCCAGCACCTGCACCGATTGCTCTCTTCCCTGAAGAAAGTACTGCTGTTACTACTCCAGGTCCACCTGTTGCTACTAATAAATGAATCGATGGATGTTTCATCATAATCGCACTTGTATCAAGTGTCGGAGCTTCCACTGTAACTGCGATATTATCAGGACCGCCGGCTTCAATAGATGCCTCGTTGATCATGTTGATCGTATAAATTGTTGTTTTCTTTGCATTTGGATGTGGGTTAAATACAACTGTATTTCCACCTGCAAGCATTCCAATACAGTTACAGATAACTGTTTCAGATGGGTTTGTTGCCGGTGTAATGGCTCCGATCACTCCGAAAGGTCCCATTTCTACTAATGTAAGTCCCCTGTCACCTGACCATGCAATTGTGCTGATATCTTCTGTACCAGGCACTTTATCTGCGGTAAGATGATGTTTGAGGATCTTATCCCCCACATTACCCATTCCTGTTTCGTTAACACCCATGTTTGCTAAAATTTCTGCATTTTCATGTGTTTTTTTACGGATCAGGGAAATGATCTGTTCTCTCTGATCTAAGGTCATGGTGCAAACTTTCTTCTGTGCTTCGATAGAAGCATTGATTGCATCATTCATATCCTTAAACACACCATGCATACCGGATACGCTTCCGGAAATCTGCATATTTGCCATGACTTTCTGTACGATGTCATGTACCATGCGTTCATCTACAGACACTTTATTACCTCCTTCAATGCGGATGCCCCATAGGCTGCCAGGTCTGAATCCTCCTGTGCACTGCCGCCAGAGACCCCAAGGGCACCGATCATGGTCTTACCGACCATTAGCGGTTCTCCGCCTCCTAAAATCATTACTTTGCCATTATTGCTAAACTGTAATCCATACAGATCCTGTCCCGGCTGGCAAAGTCTGGACAATTTTGCCGTCGACATCTGAAATGCTGTAGAAGTATAAGTTTTATTCACTGCAACATCGAAGCTGCCATGATAAGCACCATCCATGCAATGAACAGCGATAGGTCTTCCTGAAGCATCCGATACAGCAACAACGACAGCAAGTCCCATTTCTGCTGCTTTTTCTTCTACAGTCTCTATTAACTTCACTGCCAGTTTTAAAGACATAACCTCTTTTACGATGGCGTCGCCGACAATATTGTTAATTATTTTTTCCAGATTATTTTCATTCATATTATTTTAAAGATTCTAATACTTTTTTAGTAATAGCTGCTACTAATTCCTTGTTATCATCAACCTGTGCAGAAGAGCTGCATCCGCCACCACAGTTATGGCAGTTTTCTTTTCCTTTGTTCTGGCAAAGGTTTGCAGGATGACGTCCCGGAAGTCCCATTTTTCTTCTGATCTCATATAATTTAGCGATCTGTTCTTTATCGAATTCTTTTGGTCCGCCAAGCTGTTTTGCTTTGTATAATAACTCAGCATAGAACTCAACAGATTCCATCTTCATATATGCAGCCATAAGGTCTGTAGACCATGTCAATGCACCGTGGCTCTCTAACAATACAGCATCAAAGTGCTCTAAGTATGGCTCAACTGCATCCGGAATCTCCATTGTAGAAGGTGTTCCATAAGGTGCGATTGGAACACATCCTAATGCGATAACTGCTTCCGGCATGATCGGCTGTGTTAAAGGAATACCAGCAATTGCAAAGCTTGTTGCAAATGTTGGATGTGCATGAACTACAGCTCCTACGTCAGGTCTCTTTGCATATACTCTCATATGCATCTTGATCTCAGATGATGGCTTGAATCCTTTGTTTGCCTGGATCACATTACCCTGTGCATCTACTTTGCAGATGTACTCCGGTGTCATAAATCCTTTGGAAACGCCTGTTGGTGTGCATAAGAATTCATTGTCGTTCAGTTTTACAGAGATGTTACCATCGTTTGCTGCAACCATGTTACGGTCATAAATTCTCTTTCCTACATCACACATCATTTTTTTGATTTCGTATTCGTTCAGTGCCATTTTTTGTTCTCCTTTTTGGTTTTTATTTATTTGATTATTTTATATCAGGATATAAAATAACAGTTCGGATTTAATTGGTCCCTTCTTCCCAGGGCATTACCTCTCCCGGTTCCCGGAGGTATTCCAAAATATCAGAAACTCCTTCACCGGTCTTGGAGTTCACATAGAAAATTGTCTTGCAGCCGGCATTCTGTAACCATCTGGTCGCAAGTTCGGTATCTGCATCTTCTTTATCGATCTTGGTCACGATCCCTATCACATCCCGGTTCACCATGCAGGTGATATTCGGCGGATATAAGGAAAACGGTTCTGTCGATGATGCCAGAAGTCCTACCACATCAGCTTCGTAAGAATATAACGCCAATGCTCTTCCAAGCTTTCCTGTCTGCAGATATTCCCCCGGTGTGTCTATGATCACGTCATAATGATTAATGTACTGTGTCTTCTTATATGTAATCTTCTCACCCCGAAGTGCCTGTGTCAGGGTTGTCTTCCCTGCTTCACTGCGTCCCATTAAAATGATTTTCTTCATATATATCACTTACGTGCGGGTTACAGGTGTGACTGCGTACCCCAGCGTATTCTCCACATACTGCAAAATCGCCTGAATCGATGCCTCTACTTCTGACACTGTGCCTGTCACGATCACCGACCCCGAAAATCTGTCTACAAACCCAAGCTCTACACCGGCTGATTTAATTCCTATATCTGCCATGATGATCGCCGTCTCTGCCGGGCTGACCGTCAGCACTCCGATCGCTGCCTTTGCATATTCCACAGCAGGATTCAATCCCAGCTTCTGGTAAAGTATCGGATCCGGGTTGGCAATGATATGTGCCAAAGTAATCTGTTTACCAGGAACTAATTCCTGTATGATCCTTTGTTTGTTTTCCATGCTTCGTCCTCTCTTATCCCAATGACAGGATTCTCTTTATTCCGATACTATGATTATATTATGGTTTATTTATAAAGTCAACAGAAAACAACATTTTCTTTTGATTATTCCTCTTTATTTTTCATTATACATTATGTTTTATGTTGTTTTCACGCTTATTTTTAGTTGTTTTTATTGTTTTCTTCTTGTTTTATCTTTGTTTTTTCAAATTTCATATTGGAAAATAGTTTTTTATAGGTTATAATTATGGTAAAGTTTTTTGTTTTATCCAGATTTATTGTCAGATTTTATAAGTCAAATATTGTTTATTTATATTTTCTTGTAATATCGCACAAATTTGCAGTGTATTTTCAGAAAGGTTTCTTTATGATAAATAGTAATACTTTTTCAAATTTTAACAGTAAATATCCCATTTATGCTGATTTGCACACGCACAGTATCAGCAGCGGACATGGTTCAGAAGACACCATCACAGACATGATCCGGTGCGCTTCCGAATCAGGACTTTCTCTTTTCGGCATTTCCGATCACGGTCCTGCCACTTCATCTTCTGCAAAGCCTTCTTATTTCCAAAGCCTGAAATTGGCAGACCGGGATCGTTTTGGAATCAGAGTGCTTTATGGTGCAGAATTAAATATTATAAATACCTCAGGCGATGTTGATCTGGATGATGAGATCTTATCCGCATTAGATTATGCGATCATCAGCATTCACCCACCGATTTTCAAGCCTTACCATGATAAAGATCTCTCCTCTGCATATATCCGCGCAATGGATCATCCTAAAGTCCGTTTTTTAGGGCATATTGATGATGCACGTTTTCCGGTAGATTTCGAATACCTGCTTGAGATTGCCAAAGAAAAACATGTTTATCCGGAAATTAACAATGGTTCTCTCATGCCGGACGCTTACCGCATAAACGGTCAGGAAAACTGCCGCAGGATTTTAAGCATATGTAAAAAGCTGGATCTTCCTGTTCTCCTCTCCAGCGACAGCCATGGCAAGAAAAACATCGGAAATATGCAGTATATTTTTCCTCTGTTAGAAGAACTTGATTTTCCTGCTCATTTAGTTTTAAATTCTGATTTATCCGTTCTATCAGAAATTATCCGGTAGCTGTTTCTTCTATATATACTGTTTTTTCGTCCTATTAAAGAATTTCATTTTGTAACAGCAAAAAGGAGCATCGCTTATCACTGTCCCCAGTCATTTTGCGATACTCCTTTTATATTTGGCATTAATTTAGAAGAAATAAATAGGCATTGCGTCTCCAACACCAAAGGTTTCATTTTCTTCCGGTTCACGATCCAATACCTGATCGGATTTCTGATACTCGATCATCTGCATCACTTCTTTTGAAGTTCCGGAAATCACTTTACTTGCCGTTACAACTTTTGTTTTCGCTGTCGTTTTTGCTGTTGTTCTTTTTGTTTCTTTTGGTACTGATGTATTGTCTGCTGCTTTTGATGCTCTGGCCATACTTCCTTTACCTACTGCCATATTCCATGACCTCCCTTGCTAATTGTTGAAATTCCTTTGCGCTTCTTGTACTCTTCTTGTATACCGAAACCGGTACAGAGTTATCCTGTGCCCACTCGACAGAAGTATCAACATGGATGAATGTTTCAAATACATTTATATTATCATAGCCTGCCAGGATTTCTCTCGTCTGCTTATAATAATTCTTTCTTTCATCTACTTTTGTGATCAGTACTCCCATAATCTTTGCTTCTGTCATTTCAGAGATTCCATTTAAAAAATCAAACATATTTGCCAGTCCGAACAATCCCCATGGGGACGCCTCCACAGGAACGATCACGTAATCTGCTGCGCATAAAATATTGATTACCCACGTTCCAAGAGTCGGAGGCGCATCGATCAGGACATAGTCATAAAGTTCTTTTTCATAAATGCTGCGCAAGCACTTTTTCAACACATACTCTCTCTGTATCATTGTAAAAAGCTCGTATTCTATCTGGCTCATCAAAGTCGAGGACGGAATCAGATCCAGATTCTCATATGGCGTATGTACGATATATCCACTTAAATCCCGTTTGTTTTTTATTGCGTAGTATAAATTCTCCTCACATTCCGCCATTTCAAGAACCCGTTCTTCATCAAAGAAGGAGAGTGAGAGATTTAACTGCATATCTCCATCGATCAAAAGAACTTTTTTCCCTGCACATGCCAGTTCGAATGCTAAATTAGCACATGTTGTCGACTTTCCGCTTCCCCCTTTGTTGTTTGTAAAACAGATCGTTTTTGTTTTACAGCCTGCCATTTATCTTACCATGCCTTCCTTACTTTACAAAATATTATTTCTTTTAGTAGATTTTAATCTCAAAAGAATCAGCAACACAGTTTCTTGCTTCTTTTAAGTCTGCAAATGTTCCATCTTCCAACATCTGAGACAAAATATTTCCGATAGCAGTTGCCTCACCAGGGCCTGCATGAACTCCCACTCCTGTATATTTTGCAGTCAGTTCATTCAGATATGCCGCATTGGAACCACCACCGATAATATTGATCTTGTCATATTTCACGCCTGTGATCTTCTGGATTTCCTCCAGCTTCTCAGCATAGCATTTTGCCAGAGAATTATAAATCACGCTTGCGAGTGCCGGTAACGTCTCAGGAACCTCCTGATTCGTTTTTCTGCAATAATCTTTTACTGCCTCCACCATATCATCAGGAGAAAGGAAGCTTGAATCCTGACAGTCAACAACTGTCTGGATTGTCTCATGGGAAGCCTGTTCGCACAAATCACCATAAGACATATCCGGAGCCAGCTGGTTACGTACAGACTGGATCATCCAAAGTCCCATAATGTTAGCAAGATAGGTAATCTTTCCGCCATATCCGCCTTCGTTTGTGAAGTTTGCCTCTTTACTCTTTGGTGAGCAGTTCGCTTCCGCCATTTCCACCCCCATTAATGACCATGTTCCCGAACTGATATAACAAGTATCTTCCGCATTGGTAGGAATTGCCATAACTGCAGATGCCGTATCGTGTGTAGGTGGCAGTACTACCTTACAATCATATCCTACTAATTCCCTCACTTCATCCGTCAGGTTTCCGATCGTTGTACCCGGCATCAATACCTTCTGGAAAATTCCTCTTGGGAATCCCAACATATCGATCAGTTCATAATCCCAGTCTTTTGTTACAGGGTTTATCAACTGGGAAGTTGTCGCTTCTGAATATTCCTGTACTTTCTTTCCGCTCAATTTAAAATGGAAATAATCCGGGATCATCAGCATTGCGTCTGCTTTTTCCAGATATTCCGGATGTGTCTTTTTCACTGCCATCAGCTGATAAATCGTGTTATAGATCGCTTTCTGGATACCGGTTCTTGCATATAGATCATCTTCTGAAATGATCTTATATACTTCCTCATCCATTCCCTCTGTTCTGTGATCGCGATAACCAACTGTCTGTCCAACAATATTATCTTCTTTGTCTAAAAGTACAAAATCAACACCCCATGTGTCAATACCTACACTTACCGGAATTTTGCCGATTTCTTTACATTTTTTCATTCCGGCAATAATCTCATTGAATAATCTGTCAACGTCCCAACAAAGCGTTCCATCTACATGATCCATTCCATTCCAGAAACGGTAAACCTCTTCTAATACGATCTTGCCATTTTCAACACTGCCTAAAATATGTCTTCCGCTGGAAGCCCCAATATCAATCGCCAAAAAATATCTGCTCATATTTCCCCCATTTTTTAAAAAATCCCGAATATTTTTTCTCTAAATGCCTTGTATAATGTCTCGTAATCCGTATAACCTATTTTGCTATTTTTGAAACTGCTGCCCCATGTCTCGCACAAGGTGTCCGCAAGCAGTTTTGCATATTCATGGTTTCTCTTCAGAATAGCTGGGAACACATAATAGATCATGAAAAAATTAAGATCCGCCTGTACGGTACCCTTTATCTTTCCTTTCACTTCATATCGGCTCTTTACAGCTTCCACAAACACCTCTGCAATCTCTTTTGCCGCTGTTTCCGGATCACCTTTATCCAAATAAGCTTCCATCTCCAAAAAATAGGCTTCATTTGCCGCCATAAAGTTTTCCATGTTTTCTTCATACTTCTGTTTTTTCAGCCTTCTCATCTTCTTTTCCATATCATCAAACATGGATTCAACCTGATATAACATAAAATCTGTCCCTCGCCTTCTGCTGCATTTCCCTTAATTTATATCCGGGAAGAGAGCAAAAGCCCTCTCCCTTTTTATCATCCGGATTTTAATCCACTACAACACCCTTCTGCAACATAATATTTGCATAAAGAGCTGTTTCACCGGTTGCAATGACTGCATACACTTTCTTTGCTTCATCATAGAACGCAAAACGTTCAATATTTCCAACTGCGTCTGCGCCTCTGTCATCGTATTTTGCAATGATCTCTTTATATGTATCCCAGATTGGTGTTTCAACGTTATCACCCGGCATTACTTCCATAAGATTTACAGGTTTCTCAACATAGGTATCCAATGGGAATACCTGTAAAATGGCATCTAAAATTTCCGGAACGCCATGTCCGTCGCAACGGATAACGATTGCATCTTTACCCATAGATTCTGCCGGGAAATTTCCGTCAGAAATAACCAGTCTGTCACTATGTCCCATTTCTGCTAAAACTTTTAATAATTCAGGTGAAAGAATTTTTGGAATTCCTTTTAACATTTGTATACCTCCCATAGTATATATTATTTTCTATTATAATACAATTTGCACAACAAAAAAAGTGTTCGTTGTACTTATTTTATGAAATTTTAATACAATTTGTTGTTGCCGTGTGAACAGTAACTACAAATTCTGTATTTCTGAACCCATACTGTCAAAAAGGGACCGGATAAATCCGATCCCTAATTTTTACTTATTCACTTTAATCCATCAGAGATACAGATTAGTCGTAAAGGTTTGGAGCGATATCTTCGTCTTCCATATTGTCTGCATTGTACCAGTAACCATCCATAGGGATATCTTCTACTGTTTTACCATTGCAGACATCTACTAATGTGTAGATAGTTTTGTAACCCATCATTAATGGAGACTGTGTTACAGAACCGATTAATTTGCCATTGTTGATAGCAGCTTTCTGTGGTGTACCAGCATCGAATCCAACACCGATGATTCCTTCTGCAGGATCTGTTGCTAATTTGTTTAATGTTTCGTTAGCTGTGATAACACCTTCAGCTGTTGTCTGGTTAGAACCAAAGATAGCGATTGTATCAGCTTTTGACATGATCTTGTTTGCTTCTGTAGCTGCTAAGTCTACAGTTGTCTGAGCTGGAACACCTACTTCGATGATAACTTCTGCTGTTTTCTCATCACCCTTGTCAGAGCAGTTATTTACATAGAACTCATTACCAACTACTGCAACTTTTTTGCCATCTGCTGTACAAAGTTTGATCATTTCATCAATGAAACCAAGTCCACGTTCCTGAATGTTAAGAGCTGTAGCATCCTGGTTAACTTCACCAATTCTAACTGGTTTGTCTGCTGTAGCTGCTGCAACAACATCTTTGATCACCGGATACATATTTGTAGCTGCGCACGCACCTGCTGCTTTGTTATCTGTTGCAACAGTTGCTACTACAGATCCTTCTGGAGCATCAGATACACCTGTATCAAAACAAACTACCGGAATACCAGCATTTAAAGCTGCTGTAAGGGAGTCAAGTACGGATTTTGTATCACATGCTGCCAAACCAATTCCGTCTGGAGCTTTCTGGATAGCATCGTTTAACATCTGTACCTGATCAGCGATATCAGATTCGTTTGCTGGTCCGTTAGCATTTGCTGTAACACCTAATTCTCCACAAGCTGTTTCGATACCTTTAACAGCTGCCTGCCAGTATGTAGCCTGGAAACTCTTTACGATCACTTCGAAGTGATAATCGCCACCTGCTGTCTCAGCCGGTGCTGCTGCTTCCTCAGTAGAAGCTGCCGGTGCTTTTGTGTCCGGTGTAGTAGCTGGAGTTTCCTCATTAGTTCCTCCACATCCTACCATTGAGAGTGTCATTGCTGTACCAAGTACAATTGCCAAAATTCTCTTTTTCATTTTTTAATTCCTCCTTTAGGGTTTAAATGATCTATATGAAGTCCGCCGACATCATATCATAAATAATTTATTTTTTCTTTTTTACAACATCGATCAATACAGCGCCGATTAAAACAAGACCTGTAAAAATCTGCTGCCAGTTTGCCTGTAATCCAATGAATGGCAAACCAACTTTCATAAGTGTAATGACTAAAACACCAAGGAATGCTCCTGTGATCGTACCAACACCACCGCTGGCAGATACGCCTCCGACAATCGCTCCACCGATAGCATCCAGCTCGAATCCTGCTCCTGAACCCGGATAAATTGTTACGTATGTTGCTGAATATGCAATTGCTGCAAGTCCGGCAAAGAAACCGGAGATCACATATGCAAACACATGATAAAATTTAACATTTACACCAGCTAATTTTGTTGCTTCTTTATTACTTCCGATAGCAATTGTATAACGTCCGATCTTCGTATGTTTTAATATAAAATTCATAAGAAGAACAAGCACTACAACAACTACAATACCAATTGGAATTACCTTTCCATTTACCGTAAACCTGAAAATCTTTCTGAACCATCCTTCCGGCTCTAAGGAAGACGGCCAGGAAACACCAAATCCGCCACTGAGCAAAGAACCTAGACCTCTTGTTATCATGCAGGTACAAAGAGTTGCAAGGAAAGGTGGCAGATCCATAATGGCTACCAGAAAACCATTTAAAGCACCGATCAGAATACTGAGTACCAGACATGCGATCAATGCTACCACTACAGGCACATCTTTGTGTACGATCAGATATCCACCGAACAGGGAATAACAGATCAGGCCTGTACCAATCGAAAGATCTACACCGCCGGTGATCAATGTGAATGTTACTCCGATCGCCATAAGCGCAATGTAGTAAGACATATCTAATACGCTTACAAATGTTGAATAAGTTCTAAACGTAGGACTAAGAATACTGAAGAGTGCAACCATCACAATGATGATGCCGACTACCATGGCTTCACGTCCATTTATTTTACCAAAGTTTGTTTTCTTTGACATCTTCCTTCTCCTCCTAATCGATCTCGCGAGTTGCAAGATTCATAATTTTTTCCTGAGTTGCTTCCGCAATACCAATCTCACCTGTTTTCTTGCCTTCGCACATAACCACGATACGATCGCTCATACGCAGGATTTCTGTCATCTCAGACGAGATCATAATAATGGATTTACCTTCTGCCGCCAATTTGTTCATTAATTTATAAATCTCATTCTTGGCACCTACGTCAATACCTCTTGTAGGCTCATCGAAAATAAGGATATCACTATCACGGGTCAGCCATTTTGCAATAACTACTTTCTGCTGGTTACCACCAGATAAGTTCACAACTAATTGATCCACACTAGGAGTTTTTGTTGCCAATGCATCTACATATTCCTGTGCCACTGCCGCTTCTTTCTTCCTGTTAATGAAAATACCTCTCATAAACTGATGTACAGTAGCCATTGTCGTGTTTTCAGCGACAGTCTTCTGAACAGCTACTCCGTACCGCTTTCTATCTTCTGAAAGATATCCGATACCACACTTAACAGCATCTTGTGGACAGTTGATCGTCACTTTCTCACCGTTAACATATATATCTCCGCTCTCTTTCGGATCTGCTCCGAATAAAGCTCTGGCTGTCTCTGTACGCCCCGCTCCCATCAGACCGGAGAAACCAAGGATCTCACCCTTGTGAAGTTCAAAGCTTACATCCTGCACCATCTTGCCTGCATTCAGATGTTCTACTTTTAACACAACCGGTGCATCCTCCGGCACGGCACTTTCTGTCTTAGGATCTTCGTAAATAACACGACCAACCATCATGTTGATGATGTCTTCTTTTGTACATTCATTTGTGATCAGTGTTCCAACATATGTACCATCTCGCATGACTGTAACACGGTCTGTGATCACTTTGATCTCATCCATACGATGTGATATATATACCATCGCAATGTCTTTTTTCTTCAGATCCCTGATGATTTTGAACATTTCTTCAATCTCTGCCTCTGTAAGTGCTGCGGAAGGCTCATCAAAGATAATTACCTTTGCATCAAAGGAAACCGCTTTTGCAATCTCACACATCTGCTGTTTTCCGACTGTCAAATTGGACATTTTTTCCTTTGGATCAATGTCCACGTTCAACCTATCGAACAATTTCTTTGCTTCTTCATTCATCTTCTTATCATCGATTGTAATTCCTTTCTTGAATTCACGACCGATAAATAAGTTCTGTGCCACTGTTAAATGACCAAGCATGTTCAGCTCCTGATGCACGATCACAATGCCTGCATCCTGCGCTTCTCTTGTATTTTTGAATTCAACTTCTTTTCCTTCATATGTAATAGTACCGGAATCTTTTTTATAGATACCTGTCAATACTTTCATCAATGTGGATTTACCAGCACCATTTTCACCCATCAGAGCGAGAACTTCTCCTTTTCTCACTTCCAGATCGACATGATCCAATGCATGGACACCAGGGAAAGATTTATCAATACCTTTCATTGTTAAAATAATATCACCCATTATTCTTACCTATCCTTTCTTCGTACTATCACTAATTCTTTCTACGTCTTGCAGATACGTCTGCATAAACAGCTGCAATAACAATAATTCCTGTAATAATGAACTGATAGTCTTTTGAGAATCCAAGAGCAAGAATACCCTGTTGTAACAGAGAGATGATAAGTACACCAATTACAGTACCGCCAATAGATGCCAAACCACCCGCCATGGATGTACCACCCATTACACATCCGGCAATCGCTTCATTGTTATACTGATCACCATAACCAGGCTGTACAGTTGTGTAAGCGCCAACATAGAAGATAGCTGCTATACCAACCAGAATTCCACAGATAACATATGCCAGCATTTCCCATTTCTTTACATCTACGCCAGAAAGTCTGACTGCTTCTTTATTACTTCCAAGGCAGAGGATATAACGACCAGCCTTTGTCTTGTTTAATACAACTCCACAAATAATTGCTGCAGCGAGGAAAATAATAAGTCCTGTCGGAACATTTCCTGCTTTTACAAAATTTCTATACCAGCCATTAGCATCTGAAGACTGTGGCCAGCTCACAGACTGTGTTTTTGTAAATACAGCTGCAATACCTTTTGCAATGTTCATGCTTGCCATTGAAACAATAAATGGTGGTATTTTCCAGTATGCTACAAGATATCCGTTAAAAATACCAAATAGAAGACCGATCACCACGCTTAAGATCAAAGCAGCAGCCATTGGTATTCCATGTGTCAGAAAACTGTAACCAGACACCAATGCACAACAGAACATTACTGGTCCGATAGAGAAATCAATACCGCCTGTTGCAATAACGAATGTTACTCCCAGGGAAAGGAATCCCAGAAAATAAACATAGTTCATTGTGTCCATGATACGGGACATTCCAAAGAACTTTCCTCCGGTCAGTAATCCAAATGATAAGTACATTACCAGCATTACAAGAACCAGAATAATTCTGTTAAAGCCCACTTTTTTTACAAATGCGTTTTGTTTAATTTTTTCCACTTACTTTTACCTCCATAGTTGACTGCATAACAAAAATCACATGCCCCAACTCGCTTTTATTGTTAATAGTATATAATCAATTTGGCTTTCAGTCAAGGAATTGCCGACATTTTTCACAAATATGAGCTAAGTAATGAATATATTTTCATTTTTTTGCACAATACGTTATATTTTATTTTTTTAGCAAATATTCTTGTTTTCATGTCACGCATATTGTACAATAACCGGGTACGAAATAATCTATAAAATTATTACGGAGGTTATTATGAAACGATTACGAAAATCTGTCATTCTGCTTTTCCTCATTGCAATGTGTCTTTTCATCTGCAGCTGTGGACGATCCCCAAAAGCCGAATGTCCTTTCACAGAAATCACATGGGAAAATACGCTTGACGAGGTATTAGCCCTGGAGGGAGAGCCTTTGGACTCTTATCCTTCCACTTATTCCGGAACCACTTATACTTTTAGTAAAGATTTCCATGACATGTCAGGAACTATTAAATATATGTTTGATGACAATGACAGGCTAATGAGTATGGCGTGGTTATATATTCCAGAGTCAAAAGATGATCTGGAAAATGTTTATCAAACCCTTTGTGACGAAACTACCCAGGCGTATGGCGAGAGCGGTTTCGATTCCGATATGGGAACCGCCAAAGGTAATGTATGGTATCTGGAAAGTGGAAATATCATTGTCGGCGTTATGTCAACAGGAGTCAACGAAGCTGTCCAGTACCAGTTTCTCCATCCGGATGTGTCAAACGAAAAGCCACAGTAAATCAATCTGCACTATTATGATCCATGCAAGTCCTTCATTAGGCAAAATAAAAAAGTCGGGAATCGGTTTTCAGATTCCCGACTTTTTTGTCTGATTTTTATTTCTTCGTCTAATGACTATTTGTACATTGGTCCATATACTGCACATGCTCTGTAATCAGCGCCTTCTTTATCCATTCCAAATGCATCCCATGCTTTTGGTCTGAAGATATCCTTGTCTGCTACGTTGTGCATAGCTACCGGAATTCTTAAGATGGAGCAGAGTGTGATCAGATCCGCACCAATATGTCCATAAGAAATCGCACCATGGTTAGCACCCCAGTTATTCATTACTTCATAAGCTGTCTTGAATGCAGAACCTTCTTTGCCATCACATCTTGGAGCAAACCATGTAGATGGCCATGTGTAGTCTGTTCTCTTCCACAGAGTATCAGAAACATCTGCAGGGAGTCCTACTGTCCATCCTTCTGCGATCTGCATAACAGGTCCTAATCCTTTTACAAGGTTCAGGCGAACCATTGTTGCAGGCATTGTAGCTGTTGTCTCGAATCTTGAAGAGAATCCGCCGCCACGGAAGTATCCGTTGTCAGCTGCACACCATGTTGTAGCTGCCATGATCGCATCCTGGTCTTCTTTTGTCACTTCATACCAAGGTTTCATGGTCTGATTGCCTTCGGCATCTCTTGCTTCAGCATTTGCATCTAAGCAGCATGCTCCGGAGTTGATCAGGTGGATCACACCATCAGCCTCTTTTGCTACGCCTTCGATGTCATATCCTGTCACTCTCTTGATAGCATCTCCGCTCCAGTATGTACGGACATCTGCAAACATCTGTGCTCTGTTTGTCAATAATTTCATGAATAACATACCTAATCCATTAAGCACGTCATTCTCTGTTGCAAGGATGTATGGTTCTCTTGCTCCATTCCAGTCGAAGGATGTATTTAATACTGCCTCAGCGAAATCTCCGTTCGGATAGAAGTCTGTCCACTGTCTCTGTCCCTGGAAGCCGGCAGCAAGTGCGTTGTGTCCAACTGCTTCTTCTTCACAGCCTTCCGGAAGATTCTTGTTACCATTCATAAGGTCTTTGATGATAACTGCCATCTTAACAGCAAACTCGAACTGCTCTTCTTTCTCTTCATCGCTCTTTCTTACAAAGTCAGGGTTCTTGTCATAACCCATCTTGCATTTTTCTTTTGCCCATGCAAGAGCTTTCTGGAATTCAGCTTCATCATAAATTCCTTCTGTCATACGACGGATAATCTCTACTTCGTCTACAGACTCTACTCTCATTCCAAGGTAAGACTCCATGAAATCAGAATCAATGATAGATCCGCCGATACCCATACAGATGGAACCGATCTGTAAGTAAGATTTGCCTCTCATAGTTGCTGCTGCAACTGCTGCACGTCCAAATCTTAATAATTTTTCTTTAATGTCATCTCCGATTGTAGAATCGTCAGCTTCTACTACATCATGTCCGTAGATACCGAATGCCGGAAGACCTTTCTGTGCATGTGTTGCCAGAACACTTGCAAGGTAAACAGCACCTGGTCTCTCTGTTGCATTAAGACCCCAGACACCTTTGATCGTTGTAGGATCCATATCCATTGTTTCAGAACCATAGCACCAGCATGGTGTTACTGTAAGAGTAATAGCCACTCCTTCTCTTCTGAACTTTTCTTCACATGCTGCAGCTTCTGCAACACGTCCGATCGTTGTGTCAGCGATCACAACTTTTACAGGTTCACCATTGGAATACTTAATGTTCTCCTCGAATAATTTTGCTGCTGCTTTTGCCATGCCCATTGTCTGGTCTTCAAGACCCTGACGAACCTTGATCGGTCCTCTGCGTCCGTCGATCGTAGGTCTGATACCAATTACCGGATATGCACCGATTAATCTGCTCTCTGCCATAATGTAATTCCCCCTTAACTTTTTTGCCCACAGGCATTTATTTAATTTGAATTATAGTGTTTGCACACCAAAAACAAAAGTGTTATACTATAAAAAAGCAGTACAATATTCACTTCTTTTACTATGAGGACAGGATTTTATGAAATATATTGATTATCAGGAAAGAGCGCAGCAGGGAACCTTTAATTTCCCTATTGCTTTTTATCACCAGACACCGCACAGCCCACGCTACGACATGCAGTATCACTGGCATACGCAATATGAAATTATTCGTATCATCTCGGGTACGTTCCAGCTGAAGCTGGAAAAGTCGACAATGCTTTGTCAGGCTGGCGATGTTATTTTTATCACCAGCGGAATGCTTCATGGAGGCACTCCGCATGACTGTGTTTACGAATGCATCGTGTTTGATCTGCAGATTTTATTGAAGAATAATCACGCATGTTCCCGGATCATCAGGGACATTATCGATCAGAAGATCACGGTCAATACCCGCCTCTCAGAGACTTCTGAGACAGTTCCTGCCATAGTCCATGACCTTTGCCATGCTTTATCCAGCAAAAAGACGGGTTATGAATTTATGGTACAAGGCTACCTGTATCACCTTCTGGGGACGATTATCCATGAACATTTGTACGAGCAGGCACACCAGAATATCATTTCTGCAGAGCGGATCTCTTCTGTTAAGAATGTGCTTACTTTTATATCCGATAATTACAGCAATAATATCAGTCTGGACGACCTGTCCCGCATTGCCGGCATGAATCCCAAATACTTCTGCCGCTATTTCCGCAGCCTGACAGGGCGTACTCCAATCGACTATCTGAATTATTACCGGATCGAATGTGCCAGTGAGATGCTTTCCACAAAGGATATCACTATCCGGGAAGTTGCTATCTCCTGCGGATTTAATGATGAAAGTTACTTTATAAAAACATTTAACAAATACAAGGGGATCACTCCCAAACAGTTTATGAAATCACCTTTTTAGATGATATACTGCTCATTCCAGATCACTGCCGTTTTCATCGGTGCCCCTTTTGCATATATTTTATTTTCATATGCATTCACAGGATCTTCGGTAAATTCGTCTTTATCGATCAGCTCTACGATTTCATCATAGCAGCTGTCCAAGAGAATGCGGATCGCCTCTTCCATATGATCCTGCCGGAAATTAATGGAACCAAAAATCACCTGATTTTTAAATCCAAACGGCATCGTATCAAATGTAATTTCCGGTCCTAACGAAAACGAATTATAAATCCCATTACAGCCCAGCACGCCATAGCGGAATGCGATCTCATGTTCGATCGCAGCTCCGCTGGAACCGATAAATACCGTTGCAGTGCCACCTAATTTTTCCCGGATAGCATCTGCAAGTTCTTCGTTTGTGTCAAAAGCACTTCTCACATAAGATGCACCCGCCTGTTTTAAGGCAAAAGAAACCTTCGGACTGCTCTCTTCACTTCTTGCCACAAATACGATCTTCGCATCCGGATAACGCTGATGGATCAGATCTCCAATGAACATTCCGGTTGTTCCAAGACCAAAAATACAGACTCTGTCAAATGTTTCTTTTCTGGCAATCTCCCTCGCTTCTGCTTCGCTGCATTTATACTGCGCCATTTTCACCCTGAAATTCTGTGCTTCCCCGATATCCTCCATCCGTTCTCTCTGAAAGATCATGCAGGCATATGGATCGCTAAACACAAGCTTTTTACATATTGAAAGCGGTATTTTTCCATCCTTCACATATCCGTCCGGTATTTTCAGAAGCATATCCGGATTATAATAGTTTTTATCAGAAAATAACCCATCCGCCTGATCGCATCCGTACTCAAAATAAGTTTCTTCTTCGGTATATCTCGTAGGATCATAGCTGTTTCCACCACGGATAAGCACTATGGCAAAGCGGTTTTCATCCGGAACCCATACAACCCCTTCATGACCATTGATCAGTCTATTGCAGCCTTCCGGAAACTTATATTTTAAATTTCCCTCCCGCCCCATATTCATAAGAGTGTAATCCGTACCACAGAATCCTACAAAAACACTTTCTGCGATAATTCCTTCCTTCTCTTCCTCGCCTCTTAATCTTCTTCTCGGAATATTATGAATTTCCACATCTCCATACACTAATGGTTTTTCTTCACTGTTCTGAAAATACGTTCCTTTTACGATCATGCTGCTCCTCCTTGTTTATTCCACCATGTTTGTTATTTTTTCCGGGACTTCCAATTCCTCAAATCCATAAAATGCTCTTGCATTTTCTCCAAGGAATTTTTTCTTTTCTTCTTCTGATAATTCCGTTGTTTTTTCTATAAAATCCTTGCTCATATCATAAGTGATGGCTGTCATTGTACGCGGATAATCGCTTCCCCACATTAATTTGTCAATCCCGCAGATATCGACCGCTGTACGGATCGCTCTCACCGCTGACGGGTATGGGTAAAATTCTTTGTGGAATAACCAAGTGATCCCACCACTTTCAATATAAACATGTTCATGCTTTGCAAGTGCGATCTGTTTTTCCCATCCGTCTGTCGTAACCATTCCAAAATGGCCGATGGCAATGCGAAGATCCGGATATTTTCCAATCAGCTGTTCCATTTCAGCTGTCTGCGCATCCCCATCTGCCATATCAATAGAAATAAATTTCTTCAATCGCTCTGCTTTTTCAAAAATTTCTTTATGATGCAGCAGATTCTGATCTTTCAATCTGCCTGCACAAATTTTGATTCCATCAAATTTTTCGATCCACTCATCTTTGATCTCTTTTTCTTCATAAAGGCAGCAAACCTTTATCCTTTTGGGATACTTCTTCCTGCATTCTAATAAGTAATGATCCTGGTTGCCATCAATATACTCCTGTGTAACCACGCATCCGCTGACTCTGGCATAATTCATATTGGAAATCAGCATTTCCACTGTGTTTCTTCCATCCAGCATATATGGCGGCATCATCTGACGGATCTCTCCACCGAAGTCACTTTTTCCATCCCTTAATGCTGTCACCTTGTTTTCACCTACACGCCCAAGCTGCTTGTCCCATAAATGCAGGTGTGCATCAATTACCATACCGTGCCCTCCTTTTTTTCAATTTTTCCGCTTTGTTCTTGATTTTATTATAAGATTTGTTGTACGATAATGATACATGAATAGCAGACATTTCCATGTGTCTTATGTCCACTTAGCGTACTTTTTAAGTGTAATACGTTTAAGTGTAATACGGGCACTAAGACATACTGCGAATTGCACGCAGGCATGCATTGATGACACCTTCAACCATTATATTTTGGGGGATAGTTTCTATGATAAAAAATGATAATTTAAACATTATGTTTCAGATAGGAAATTATCGGATAAATGTTTTAAAATTTACATATGAATGTCAGACATGGAATACGCCATCTCATGCCCACAGTTCGAACAGCTATGAGATTCACTTTATTCCAGAGGGAAAGGGGACATTGATCAGCAATCAATGCCGTTATGACTTGTATCCCGATATTCTCTACACCACCGGTCCTCATATTGAGCATCAACAATATTCCGATCCCGATGATCCAACCTATGAATACTGTATTTATTTAAGAATCGAAGAATTGCACAATGTCAGAGAAAATGTGTCCGAAAAAGATATACTGGCACCATTTTTACATTATCCCTTCTGGTATGGAAAAGATTGTGCCGGCCTGCAATCAACATTAGAGCAGATCCATGAAGAACTTTCCGCACCCGGAACCGCTGCTACAGTCATGCTCCGTGCTCTTTTTATGCAGTTTTTAGTAAAAATACTGAGAAACTATGCACCTGACTCAAATGCTGCCATAACCTATATTCCGATTCCATTGGTCAAGGCTTATATTCTGATTGAAGACAGCTTCTTACTCGAATATAATACCATTACACTAAAAGAACTTTCCCACCGGTTAGGGCTTAGCTCCAGACAGACCAGCCGGATTCTGTATAACCGTTATGGAAAAAATTTCCTCCAAAAAAGAACAGAAGCCCGGATGGCTGCTGCAGTCACATTTTTAAAAGAAAATAATCTTTCTATTTCTGAGATTTCCGCCCGGTTAGGATATTCTTATCCGAATCATTTTCATACAGCTTTTAAAAACTATTATCATATGACTATTTCTGAATACAAAGAACGGATTTTAATATGAATAAAAAGTAGTGTATTTTAATGACATACTTCACTATTAATCATATCTTCGCTGTCAGTATGTAGTCTTATGAAAGCATTTTTTCGGTCCACTCTGCTTCCTTAAAACCGGTCAGCACGTTATCACCATCCACTACCAGTGGTCGCTTCACAAGCATACCGTCGGTTGCAAGGAGTTTTAACTGCTCCTCCTCGCTCATTTCCGGCAATTTGTCCTTCAACTGCATGCTTTTGTATAAAAGTCCACTCGTATTAAAAAAACTTTTTAATGGCAGTCCACTTTTTTTATACCATTCTTTCAATTCCTTATAAGTTGGATTTTCCTCTGCGATATTACGCTCTGTGTATGCGATGCCCTGACTTTCTAACCATTTCTTTGCCTTCTGGCATGTGGTACACTTTGGATAACAAATAAATAACATGTGATTTTCCTCCTCAGATTGAATTTCTATCAAAATTATATAACGATACCATTGCAGTGATCTATCTCATGCTGGATAATCTGGGCAGTCCAGCCCATGTATTTACCATGCTGCTTCTTAAAATTTGTGTCCAGATAGTCCACTTCAATTTCTTTGTATCTCGTGCATGGTCTTACTCCATCCAGCGAAAGGCAGCCTTCCTCCGTCTGAAAAGCCCCGGTTTTCTTTGTGATCACCGGATTGATCATTGCAAACTGAAATGGTCCTGCTGCCACTACAATAATATTTTTGCTCACTCCGATCATGTTCGCCGCCATCCCGACACAGTGATCTAAATTTGCTCTTAAAGTATCCAGCAGATCCGTTATCACCTGCTTGTCTGCTTCGGTCGCGTCCACTGATTTCTGCGCAAGAAACATTGGATCGCGTGTGATTTTCTTTACCATTCGTTGATACTCCTTCCCCATTTCAAATTCTCTTTGCAATCTCAATTGCAACATATAATTTATCCATGTTATGGTTGGCATCCGCAAGCCCGGAAACATCATAAACTGCCTGATCTAATACATCCCCGGTAACTAGAAAATTATATAACTCCCATCCGTAAAAGTCGCAGACTGCCTGAACTCCGGCAAGTTCCATCTCCACAGCAATGCAGCCCTCTTTTTTTCTCGCATCAAATTTGGCTTTTGTTTCCCGATATATTGCATCCGTTGTCCAGACTTTTCCCAAAACATTTGGAAGTTTTAATTCATCAAATATCGCTTTGACTGTTTTTGCATTTTTCACCTCTATGTAATCTGCCGGAGGTGCATAGTGATAACTTAATCCCTCTTCCCGATAACTGTGTGTCGGTATCACAAATTTACCTGTTGTCAGCCCACTGTCTAATGATCCTGCCGAGCCAAACATAATAAACTTCACAGCACCAGTAAGCCAGTTTACATCTATTACATCTCCACCTGCCAGCGCAGAACCGATATGACTTAAATATCCGGCAATTTTCATTCCCTCTATGTCAAACACATACACTGGCGTAATCCCATTGCAGCATCTTATTGCCCCAACTTCCTGATGCTCATATGTATCAAGCATGTATTCAAATATCTGTTCTGAAAATATGATCATACACTTATCGCATAAATGTTTTTGTTCTCCATAAAAATCTTTTGTTCCAAATAAAACCTCTGAATTGTCAAATGCATCTGTTATCATTTTCATCCTCCCATTCTGCTATAAACTCACTCTGTCCATTTATTTTCCTATCATTACTGCGTTCTTAAATAGAACCAGATTAGAACCATTTGATAAAACAAATGCCGGAAGCCCGCATAAATACAGACTTTCGGCATTTTGATCCGTTATTCAAACTTGCAGAGTCTGGTTTGATACAGATTATTTCAATGCAGTTATCTATACTATTTTGTATTGATAACTCATAGCTTTTCCACACATTATTTTTCGTTTCACATATTTTTAGTACCAATTCAGTACCATTGCTATATTGCCATTATTGTGTGTAGTTCCGGTGGTTTGCAGGTTCGTTGACTATTCACAGAATAATCATCTGATAGTTTGCAAGTCCACCTATGGAGATTATAATCTCCGGACGATGTTTCTGCAATTAGAAATTTTGAGGTACTAATGGATAGCATCATTCTTTTCCATATCATTCATCAATTTATCAAAGTCACTTTCATATAGGTGAATCCTGTATAACTCTGTATTTCTCAAACTCACTTTCTGCAAATTCCTTTGCAATAATAGCTGCTAATGAATAGAACTTATAATTGTATGTTTTCCCATCATCCGCAGTTTGTGCAAATTTTGCACAAACTGAATTTTCATCTAATTCGCCCTCTTTAAAAATGTTGCTCAGATGTTTTGTAATCACACTTCTATCTACATCAAAAAACCGCGAAATTGCTTTCTGCGTAAGCCGTACATCGCCATTCTAAACCCTGACTTCTATCCCATCTTCTCCTGCATCTCGCGTGAAAACCAAGAAATCAACAGTGCTATTTCTTATCTGTAATTCTTTGCTCATAAAAGTGTTCCTTTATATATTCTCATGAATGTCTTCCTTACATCTTATTGACTCCACATGTTTTTAGCCCTATTCAGTTCAACTGTTATTTCCAAATGTAATTTCCATCAATTCCCCTGCTATCTCGTTGCTCAAAACTCTCATAATACTATCATCCACCTTTGTCTTCGCCAGAAGATTAATATTCCCATACCAGACTACTTCCTGATCAATAACAGCAAATCGCTCACATGATTCTTCTACTGTTTTAATATAAAAACCAGCTTTGTGCATTTCTTCATGTAACTGCATCCAGTATGCTGCATCTCCAAATCCATAGGAATCCGGTGCCCATGTTACTATCGTAATCTGAACACCTGATAACTGCTTTTCTTTTAGCAGGTTAATCAGTTCATAAACCTTTGTCCCACTAATTGCAGGGCTTGAAATGATTATATTTTTATTTGCATCCAGTAAATCTTTATGATAATTTTCAGCATAATTATCACCGTCATATATTGCATTAGCTGTCTGTTTATCATTATGCAAACCACCTGCCAGCTCATATCCTATCTGTTTATATGCTTTAAGCCTCTTCATATACATGTTATTAAACATTGGAATATGGTTGTCCACATAATCATATATAATTACATTTTCTTTGCCCGCATAATCACGATTCAACCTACCAGCATACTGTTCAACAACTCCACGAAATGATACAGGTGTTACCATAAAAAGTGTATCCAGTCTTGGAAAATCAAAACCTTCTCCCACCAGAGAACCTGTGGCTATTAATATCAAAGACTCCGCCTTATCAACCTGATGCATCTGTTCAAGAATTCTCTTGTGTTCTTTTTTAGAGTTATTACCTGTCATTAAAAATACATTATCTGCATAATCTTTCAATCGCTCGTACAGTTTCACTGAATGATCCTTGTATCGTGATAAAACAACCGGAGTGCGACCTGCTAATACACAATTCTTAATATCCTCAATAATCTGTTCATCCCTTATATCATTATTGTGAATAATATCATATGCTTCATTTGGATGCATCTTACCATTAATCACTCCTCTTGGAGGTACAGTTCTGGTAAAGCGCGGATATACAAGATGTTGTATCCCCTGCTCCATAGCCTTTTCCTTTGCCGTATAACTATATCTTATAGGTCCTATCAGCATATAATTGATTTTTTCCAGTCCATCTCCTCTTTTCGGAGTTGCTGTCACACCATATACATACCTTGCTTTTACTTCTTTTAGCACATTTGCAATTGTTTCAGAAGCGGAATGATGACACTCGTCAATTAGAACAAGACCATAATCATTCAGCAAATTATGAAACTCTCCCTTTTTGCAAAGTGAGCCGACCATTGCAATATCAACAATCCCTGTCATCGAATCATGTGCTCCCTGTAATGTTCCAATCAGACTTTTTCTAGTTCTTAACCTTCCCATTTTCGTTGTATATCGGGGCAGTTCTTCATCTATAATCAAAAATTTGTTTAGAGCATCTTTCCACTGTTCTATAAGTGCAGATGATTCCAGCAGAATCAGAGTATTCACTTTCTTTTCTGCAATTACTGCACTGCATACAACTGTTTTCCCAAATGCTGTTGCAGCATGAAGTATTCCATTATCATGCTTAGTCAGTTCCTTTAACGCCTTGTTCTGTTCAGGTCGTAGTTCTCCATTGAATTCTACATTAATATTTCTCCCCTGCTGCCTCTCGTCATCAATAGTATATTCAATTCCTGCCTTATCAATATTTGCTATTAATTCATCCTGTAATCCTCTTGGAATCTGTATGTATCCACCAAGATGGTCTTTTCCAAGATAAATCCACCTCGAAGTATCATAATTAGATGTTCCAATCGCACGATTTTTATAAAATACCGGGTTACTAAAGGCTGCCATTCTGCGAATCTTATTCTGCATCGCAGGCTTAAGATTAGTGCTGTCAACATATATACCATTTGATAATGTGATATCCATTTTCCCATCAACATCTGATTTGGCAAAATTTTTCATTTTATCCCATGGCTTTTCCCTGTTTTCTTCATCACTGGATGCTTCAAGGTCATCTGCTGTAAATGTCCATTCTTTTATCTTATTCTCAAGAAATTCCTCTGAAAGCTTAGGTTTACTTAATAAAGCATTCAATTGGTCAGGATAAGCATTCCAGTTACTATCCACAAATGCACTATTGCCATCTTTCAACGCCCTTCCCTGTAATGGCAATGCAATCAGATTTCCTATTTCCACATTTTCTAAGGAATCCTGTGCTGGCAACATTCTGTCATAATAATTGAATGACTTTAAATTCACCTGCTCCGCACCTTTATCTAAAAGTGCAAAGCCAAATTTACGAACCAATGCCGCCGATATTGGCTTGTCAAAGAATATCCATATATGTGCACCTTTTCCTGAACGAGAACGCTCTACCAAAGGTTCTATTCCATTTAATGTGCAGATATCTCTCATAGCTTCGACTTCTTCAATCCATGTATCATCTGTATTTGCAAAGTCCTTTTTTTCTGCATTCTTCTCATGATTATCAAAATCAAATACCAGAAATCTGCATGTTCCATCATCCAATAATGGATACACACCTATTACATCTTTCGCAGCATAAGAGTTTCCTCTCAAATGCATCAATATGGTTGATAAATCTAATCTTGTATACGAGCAATATTTGCAATCCTTACAGTCTATATGTGTATTTAATTTCCTATGGCAATTATCTGACCAGAAGTTATCACACTGCGGATAATATGCCGCCTCTCCGTTTTTATTTACATTTCTTTTCGCATATACATCTGTTCTTCCCCAAAAGAATGAGAAAAAGAACTTTGCCATCCTGTCTGTAATCTCTTTGGGGTGCATAATCCTCTTACCCTGTTCTGGATCAAAATCCTCTTTCGTATCCGTTTCCCTTATACTTGCCAGTTCATTTTGATATGACAATCCCGCTTTATCCAATATATTCCTTAACACCTGATTCTCCAATTGCAGATTATTTAGCTGCTTCTGCAATCTCGTCACATTCTCTATTGGATCACGCATTGGTCATACCTTCCTTTCCGTCATTATCTATTCATCTCAAGTATTCTTTTCACTTCCTGCCTCAATTCTCCACTGAATTCTGATAAATCATCATATGTAATTACTTTCAATCTTATAAGACGAACGATATCCCATATTACTTCTGACTTACTCATCTCCATGATGACTCCCGGATGATGCTTATCTTCTTTTATCCGCTTTTCCAGTTCCCAGAATTTATCTGATGCAGGCTTTTTATCATCATTTAGAAAATTTACATACTCTTTAACAAGACCTTCCATATACTTTTCCTGCCAGTCTGATAATTTTTCTCGAAATAGTTTCCAATCCTTTTTGCTTATATCCATGATTTTGAACCTCCTCAGTCTCACGTTAGTCTCAACAAACAATTTCAAAAATGAGACTGACTTGAGACTACAACTTTATAATTCGCCTACAAATCCCTGGGTTATAGTATTTTGCTATACCATAGAGTCTCACTTAGTCTCAAATCTCATGAGACCTCGTTGAGGCTAACTCTGGAATATCCTTGAATGAACGTTTAGTTGTCATATTGTGTGCCATATTTACTGTCGTTTACTTAATTTTCCATTCTCCACCATTATCTGGACCTTTTCGTTCTATGATACCTTTATCCTTTAATTCTGATATATATCTAGCAATTGTTCTATCTGTGACATCTAAGGCTATTCTTAATTCATCAATAGAAATATTCGGGTTTTCCGAAATCATTTTTAGGATTTCACATGCTTTAGCAAGCTTCTTCTTAGAATACTCTGGCATTATCTTCTTAATTTTTTCTTCCGAAATTTCTATGACATTTTCTATGACATTTTCATTCACCTGTGTTGCATAATTAGAACCATAATTCAAATTATACAAAATCAATGTAAAATCATCATTATCTGCCTCAAAGACTGGCATCTTAGTCTCATCAAATTCGACTTGTCCCTCGTAGTCTGCCAATATTTTCTTAAATCCACTGCCTCTACGCTCCATGTATTTCAAGCGGCTGAATATATCAGCTAATACTGGATTTCTTCGCTTTGACGGGATTTTTAACAAATCTTTTCCCTCTAGAGATATTCTCTATAAGGACAGAATATTCTTTTCTCAATAGCCTCGAAGATGCTCCAAATAATAGTTGCCCAACTTTGGAAGGTGCTAACTAATATTCTTTATGAATTCTATAGTCTGTTTTGCTACCACCTTTATCTGACTGTAAGATGCTTTTCTATCTGCATATATTTTTCAATCAATTTAGGCTGAATCAACGGATATGTCCAATTCTCAGGCAACTCATCCATTAATATAACCTTTTCCATTTCGCTATGTAATTCTTTAGCGAATTCCGTTATCTCCGCAAAACAAAGCATTCCAAATGATTCCTCACCTGTATCATTTACTCTCGTCTTACCAGTTACTGAATATGCACAGATTGGCTTTATCTCATATTTTACTGCTCCTGTTTCTTCCTTGAGTTCCCTTTTAGCGGTTTCGAGAATATTCTCGTCTGCTTCTCGATGCCTTCCCGGCACTTCATATGTATCTCTTTCTTTATGCTTACAAAAATCCCCACTTGCCGTTGCTCTGTGAGATTACTGCTGCAAATTTCAGTAATGAATCGTCTACTGTATCATAAAATTTTACTTCCATCACATTTTCCCTTCCCATTCTATCATAAACTCATTAAGAAATTTCTGCATTACAGCCTGTCTGTGTTCTGCCAGTTTCCTTCCCTCAGTCGTATTCATCATGTCTTTCAACAAGAGCAACTTTTCATAGAAATGATTTATGCTTGTAGAATCTTGATTATTCCAATAATCTTCTTTGTTCATTCCCATTTTAGGTTTTATTTCCGGATCATAAATCTTTCTTCCCCTACTGCCGCCATATGCGAATGTTCTGGCAATTCCAATAGCTCCTATCGCATCCAGTCGGTCTGCATCCTGCACACATTTTCCTTCTATGGTATCAGGTACGACTGAATCAGTTCCTGCGGATGAAACCTCATCTATAATTTTGCGTACCGCCTCTATCCTTTTACCATCTATTTTATTAATTTTCATAAACTCAACTGCATTTTTCTTGGCAGCATAATTGTCGGGAAAAAGCTTAATATCGTCCACATCATGTAACAGAGCTGCCAACTGCACTGTTTTAACATCTGCATTTTCCTGTTTTGCGATTTTAGTAGCCAGTTTATATACTCGTATCGTATGATAATAGTCATGACCACTACTGTCTCCCGAAAATATACCTTTTATAAATCTCTTTTCATTATCTGTCATCTTTTCTCCTAATCAACCTAACAAAGCAATATATTGATTTATGAAAGTCATTACTCCACCCATAAATAGAGCCAAACTAGAGCCATTCGATAAAACAAATGCCGGAAACCTGCATAAATACAGGCTTTCGGCATTTCTGTCCGTTATTCAAACTCCGCTTTGCCAAGTTGTTATGTGGTGTTTTTCATTGATTTTGGTGGTGAAAATCAGGGAGTTTTGTCTGATTTCTACCTGTTGCGTAAATTTTCGAGAAAATGTATTGTCATTTTGTTGTCACAACAGAGGACACAGTTTTCTACAAGATCATTCACGATTCTATTTTAGCGAATTCTCTTTAATGTATGTTTTTGCATTATCTCGAATATATGTATTCCAATATTCCAGTACTGTTTGATCCATATAATCTGTTTCAGCCTTTTTTTCTCTACTCAATTGAACTTTATCTGGAAATATAACTTTTGATAACAAATCCACTGTCTGTTCCCCTCTAATTTCACGATTTTTATTTAGGTGATTAATTAAACGATTTAAAACTAAAATAAAATCATTATATTTCTTAGCATCTAACTCAAAGTCTTTTTCTTCAACCATCCCTAAAACTATCTCACTTTTACCATTTGTTAAAAATGTAGGTATGTCGTTATAATTCATTGCCATTATTTTATATTCATCTATTGCACGTGTTGCCCATGCTGCACCGCCTTCAAATAAACAAAACGGACTGTTCATAAAATTCTTTGAAGCCAGAAATAATATATCGTTATTCTTTGCAATAATAGCATCTCGGATCACTTTTGATAGCGGTTCTAAATTTTCACTATCCATACCACTTGAAGAATAAAATATTTCACATTGCTTATCAGACAAATCTCCGTTAAAACCTAATGACTTCAAATAATAATATATACAATCAGAAATCATACTATCTTTACTTGCATGCGACAAAAAAACCGTATACTGTGCCTTTGGTTCTAATTTGGGATTTCCTTCAATTTTGTTAACTAAGACCGTTTCAAAAGCAGCCTTTGATTCTTCATTATAATCAGTTAAAGCCTCTATTTCTTTATGCAGTTCTCTTTTATATATTGCTTTTGCATTCGCTGAAATATAATTATCTTCCTCTTTTCTTACTTTTTTTATTTCATCGGCTACTTTCTGTCTTTTAGAAACTAACGAGTTCCCTAGTTTCGTCATCATTTCTTTCAAAAGAATAAATCTATCATCTTGAGAATCAAAATCTTGTCTTCCGGCTGTCGCAATATCTTCTAGTTCGTCATCATCTAGAATATCAAAAACAACTTCACCTTCAATATAATTACCAAATGCTCTTGCAATTCCAAGATGCTCTAACATATTGTTCATACCTAATTTATTTCTTACATACACCCTTAATTGGTTAGGATTATAAAACTGATTTTTCAAATATCGACTATCATTATTTTCTGCTACATCTTTATCTATAGAACTATGAACTCCAATCCAACCTTTTAGCTTATATGAAATATTCTTGTATTTCCCCTCAATTTCATCTTTATCTAATATCTCTGTAAATGCTTTAACTTCTGTAATTCCAACAAACTTTTTATTATCTCCCAATTTATTTTCGTATGGTAATTCATATGTATTACCTATAATTTTTTCTCTTTTATTAAATTCATCAATATCATCTGTGTATATACAAACCATATTTTTGAACGCCGTTTTTTTCTTTATCTCCTTAAACTTTCCAATTTCTTCTTTTTTAGTTGCAATGTTAATATTTATCTTAACACCTAACTCATCATAGAGAAAGAAATTAGACAATCTACTTTCTAATGCTTCAAACCCCTTTTCTCCAAATCTCTCAAAGTCAACATTTTCCAAGAAAATATATGTCCCTTGCATTTGTTTTTCCCACATCGCCTTACATATAAGATTCTCTGGGACACTTAATCCAACATCTTTCAATATAGGTTTTGTTTCATCTTGCATTCCTGTAACGTCTAATTTCCAATGCATCTGATTTTGTTGAGAATTTTTAGTTACAATAGAAAAACAATCCGACAAATATAGTGCCGCTAACTTTCCGATTCCTTTTCTGCCCAACATTTTATTATGTCCTATAGAAGTGTTTTTACGCTTATTATAACCGATTTTTATATAGTGTTCCTTAATATCAGCATAAGTCATTCCAGCACCATTATCCAGTATTTCAACAGTTGCATTATGCTTATCAATCACATTAATTGCCACATATACTTCTTCTGCACCTGCATCTATCCCATTTGCAACTAATTCAGCAATTGCGGATCCCACATTTGAATACAATTGTTTTCCAAACATTTTTAATGCTGCATAAGTTAATTCGAATTCTACATTCTCCATAATATACCTTCCTCTACAAGTATTTTGATGCCTCTCCAATAATTTCTTGAATGACATTTACAACTACACTGTTACCAAACTGTTTATAACACTCTGCATCCGTGTTAGCTAGCCTAAATCTTTCGGGGAACCCCATCATTCGTGCACACTCCCTAGGAGTTAATTTACGTACCCCTCCATCAACATAATACATTCCTGTTTTTCCTCCAACCCCTCCTCCTTGCGAAGATAAAGTAATACCCTGTCCTCTCACAGAATATATTCTTTCGCCCTGTCTTCCCAATCCAACTGAGCCAATCCTCATCAATTTATCATATTTATTTTGATCATTTGTAATATCACCATTAATTATATATGAATTGGTAATGAAATATTTTTGTTCTACATTGTTTTCCAATATATCACTAACCACTTTCAACCGTCCCTTTGAAGACGGGAAATCAAAGTTTTGCACATTTAAATCATTTCTAAATGCAACTATATACACCCTTTTTCTTGCCTGCGGAACAGAAAAATCAGTAGCACACAACACTTCTTTGTATGTATCATATCCTATACTATTTAGTTTTTGTTCCATAACAGCAATTGTATTTCCATTATTATGAGATAACAAATTTTTTACATTCTCAAGAATAATAAGTTTGGGTTTATGATATCTAGCTATTCTGTAAACTTCAAAAAACAATTTTCCATCTTCATCACTAAATCCATTTTGGTTTCCCGAAATACTAAATGGTTGGCACGGAAAACCCGCACACAAAATATCATGTTTCGGAATATCAATATTCTTAATGCATTTTATATCACCCTTTGGGTGAATCCTAAAATTTTCATAATATACATTGGACGCAGCCACATTTATATCAGAAGCAAATACACACTTTGCCCCATATGAACTTAATGCCAAATGGAATCCACCTATTCCACAAAATAAATCTATAAATGACTTATTCCTTAGTCTTTTGTCTGTATTTCTTACATTAAACATCTCTTACATTATATTGCCTTTCTGATTATTCGTTCTTCTAACATTAGACTCGTTTTTGCAAACTCTGCAATCGGTTCCGCAACAGCCAATGCCAAACGTACCGGCACCGCATTTCCTATCTGTTTATAAACTAAATCCAACTTTGCATTATCATTTCTATTGTTTGTACCTCTACTAAATTCATACCAATCCGGAAATGTCTGAATTCTTGCTATTTCCTTCACTGATAGACGCCGATTATTTTCTTCTCCATCGCTGAAGACATATCTATCCTTACCAACATGTTCCATAGGTGCTCCTGCTGGATGGATCGGTGCCTGTCTACCGGATGCCTGAATCGTAAAACTTGGTTGTGACCATAGTTTTTTTCGATTACGCGACATAAAAATAGTAGAATACGAGCCTGTAAAATAATCTCCCGGATTATCCTCTAAATCACCAATAGCATCACGAAGTGTTACCACCTCTTTCAATCCATCAATACCATACCCATGTGTGGGTTCCGGATGAACATATTCAAAGTCTATATCATTCCTGACACCAACCAAAATTACTCGTTCTCTTATCTGTGGCACACCATATTCTGCCGAGTTTAAAAGCTTGTGATATATTGTATATCCTGCTGCTGCAAAGTCCTGAACAATCTGCTTGAAAACCTCACCCTTTCCAAGAGTCATCATTCCTTTTACATTCTCAGCCACAAAAATTTTGGGTTTACTCTGCATCAGGCAACGAATAAAATGTAAGTATAAAAAGTTTCTCTTATCATCAACCAATCTCGGTCCAGCCTCTGAAAAGCCCGGGCAAGGGAAACCGCCTAATACAATATCTGCCTTGGGAAACTCCTTTATTTTTCTTATATCACTCTTGTCCATGTATATATACTTACCTGCATTCTGTGCATAGGTTTCTCTTGCTTCATCAAATATATCGTTTACATAAATCGTATTGAATACATTATTATTGATATTTTCATCAAAGACCTTTTTGTCGGCAAATGCTACTTCCATAACTTCTTCGCCCATAACTGCTTTTAAGCCTGCTAATTCAAAGCCCAAATCCAGACCACCGCATCCCGAAAATAGCGACAGCAAATTCCACTTATTGGGATCATAGTTAAGCTTATCAAACTCAATCTCTTCACTACAATCTGCAAATGCCTGTCTTTCTTCTTCAATTTTTTTATTTAGAAGTTCTTTTACTTCATCAACTTTATAATCTGGAGCGGGTTTAAATTTACCACGTCCTCTTTCTTCTAAAATAACAGCCATGTTTGTCACCTCTATACTATTTTATCAGTTCCCGAATTATCCTCATCAATATCTTCTGTTGTTCTAATATTTAATTTCCGCATATAATGAATAAGTCTTTCAGCCACCTCATCACCTTTTACTATTAATGGCTTGTCAAAAATAAGTTCGGGAACTAATCTATTATTAATTGCATCCCAATTTACTTGAACTGATAATGGTCTATTCCCATCCCATTTTTCAGCAAAAGTTCTGTAATTCAAAGCCTTACAAGCAAAATAAATATCCGGGTGCATCATTACATATTCTCTTATAGGAATCATTTTATCTATTACATCTTGCGCAGAATGAACATTCTCATCCATCAATATGTAGTTAGCCACACCGCTATCTCTTATGATTTGTCCACAAACGCTCGCATTTTTCTTATCTGGAGAAAGATTACTTCCTGCATAAACATCTACTACCTGTTCATCTGTAAGTAACATTTTCCCAGATAAGTCTCCACCACTTTTATTAAGCAACTCAAATTTCCATCCGAGGGTAATTGAACCCTTTTCAGTTCTTCTAAATCCATTTTTATAAATCAGCATTCGCTCATAAAATTTATCCTGAATAGCTGTAGTAGAGTGTTCTATAATATCTATCCAATCTTCACCAAATAATTGTTCTGCACGTTCTGCGCTCATCTTGTTTTCAATAAAATCCGCATTTTCTTTCTTATAAGAAATTTTTATTTCAACTTCATCTTCACAAGATTCTGCCAATATATAAATATCCGTTTTCGGTTCACCTTTATGACATGTTGGTTTTCCAGATAACATTACTGTATATCCTTTCCCATTGAAGACAAATTCTGTCCCTTTTGACATAAATTCTAATATTCTTCTTTCCGCAGCACCAAAATCACCCATGGCAAACCTCCTAATACTGTTTTCTGCAAATTTCATCTTTCTCTATATTCACAAATGAATTAATGTGTAATTCCCCAATGTCAGTTGCATTTTTCCTTACAAAATCAAACAATTCCGGATAATTATCCAAATAATAATACATTTGAGGACATACAAAATTTGGGTTAAACTTACGAAGTATTTCTAACTCTATTTCCTTCGTCATCTGAAAAGACAACACAGGCATGGCATAAGTATGTCTTGTCAGGAAATCATCTATTCGTTCACACACTTCTTTGTCTGCTTTGTATTGTTCCTTCCATGTGTTAATATCAATTCTCTTACCTAAATGAATCCTTCCTACTATCATTTTCACAGGAGAACTAACATACATATATGCCATTATTTCTTCATTTGGAAATGTTCTTCTATACTCAAATAGCTTGCTACCATCCATAATTTTATTGTACCATTCTGGCTTGAAGCTCAATAACATTGTTCGCATAATAACTAACTTCCTTAATAAGTAATTAGAAAATTGTCTATCTAACAGCATTATACATATCATATATGTTCAATAATCAGGACTCATATTTCCAATATTACTTAAAATAGCATTCCCATTCATCGAAATAAAGACAAAAACCCAAGATAATTTTACCACAATTCTCATGAAGTCTCCACATTAATTTCCTTTCTTTTTTGTGAATTTTTCACATCACCTTCCTCTCCCAACATCCTTGACCTTTTCCCCGATCCACTCCATAAACTTCTCCAGCAGATTAATCCCACCAATCACAAACTGTTTCATAAACTCATATGCCTTTTCCAGCTTGTCCTTTAGGCTACGATTCTCCTCCCGCAACATCTGATTCTGATACCTCAGTTCTATCACCTGCTCCTTCAGATAATCATCTCCATCAACCGCACCAAGCAGTTCCTTCTTAAGTCTTTCCGCCTCCTCAAGTTCAAATTGAGCACGTTCGGTCTGACATTTGGCTGTGTCCGATATCATCATCCACTTGTCAGCCTCTTTTTTCGCCACCTCAATTTCCTTCTGTTTATCTGTGAGCTTATCTATATTCTCATAATATTCCAGCCGTAATTCTGAATTCTTTAAGGATAAATCCGTTGTTTCCGACTGTAATTTGTGATTTTCGGTTATGGTATCGTCAAGCTTCTTTTGAGCCTCAGACTGTTCTTTTCTGAAACCGTCTCGCTTACTTTCAATTTCCTTCTCCAGAGAATCAATCCGTTCCTCTTTTAATTTCAGAACAACCTGTGCACCCTCCAACTCCTCCTCAAGTGCAGCCACTTCTTTTGCCGCTCCTGCTTCTTATAATCCAGTACGGATAAATGCTTATTGTGTGTATTTTTCTTTTTCCAGTCAATTCCGTACCGACTCATAATGAGGGCAATATCTTCTTTCTCTGCCTCCGCCCACTGCTTCCATTCGGTGTTCCCTTTGCCTTCACTTACAAATCCTCTTGTAGCGAGTGAAGCCTTAAGACTTGTCTTTGTCTCCAATCCTCTCTTACATTCGGATACCCAAGGGATAAAATTCAGATGCAAATGTGGCGTTTCTTCATCCAGATGAATATAGGCACCAATCACATAAAGCTGTGGATTGCGAAACTGAAACTTTTTCACATAATCCTTCAGCACCCATGTCGCAACCTCAGCAGAATAACTTCCTACTCCGGTATCATCCCTATTGCCTATCTGGACGATTACCTCATAAAATAATTTTTCCTGCTTGCTTCGGGAAATCTTATCATAATAACTTTTAATCTGCCTGTCCTTGCGTTTCTGTTTTGCATTGTATTCCTTAAGTGCCTTATCAAACAGTTTATGATATGCCTGTTTAATATCCTCATGGATAAGAGTGATATTATTTGGAGTGCGGCTGGCATCTACATTGTCAGCTATAAATCTTCTCGTGTTGTGTCCAATAGAACCTTCCCCATTCATAAAACTAATCGTTCTTTCCATTTTGAAAATCCTCCTCTTTTGGTATGTATACAGGCACCTCCTTCTTATCCGTAATGAGTGCCAGATACGGCATGAAACAGCAAATTTCCCTGGGAAGGTTTTGTTACTTTTGTCAAAAGTAACGCAAAAGCACTTTTGACAGCTTCGCCATCAAAAATGCAGACCCGCAAGCGGGTTTTGCGCTCCTCGCCGGAGTGGCTGTACGGCTCTTCGAGCCGGATAAAACTCCCTTACGGGAGTTTATGAGCCGCGGATACGCGGCATATCATTTACCATTCACAACTCCATTTAATATCTATGCCGGCTCCCCTAATGAAAACAGTTCACCACATCATGCAGAACTACTTCCTCTGCTATTATTCTTGCCTGATTTCGTAGCTGGTACATTTCCACAAAAGAATTCGCATGCTTTGGTTTATGTTTACGCAACCACTCATTTTCAATATCTTCCAGCAATTCATAAGCCACTTCATTTACGTATAATCCAATTATCCTCTTTTGAGGGTAATGGATTATTCCCCTTTCTCCCAATCTCTTGGGCTTTATTGAATACTCCATTATAATAATTACAGCACTGTGGATCTGTACCTATTTCATTACGGCTTTGACTGTTCCGAGGTGACTCAGACCACAGCTTTTCGTCTACTACTGGTAATTAGTTTGTTAACGCATGACGTTTGTATTTACGTGATTACGCAGCCGAATTCTCTGTGGAAGACAGCAGTGCTAAATATCTTATAAGGAGGCTTATTTCTATGACCATGTACTTTGTTGGAATCGATATTTCCAAGTACAAGCACGACTGTTGCATCATATCAGCAGCCAACCAGAAAGTTGTTTCAAAGTTTACTTTCAAAAATGATAAGTCCGGTTTTGAACAACTAAATCTTATCTTAAATTCACTCTCCACTCCTGAGGATATAAAAATAGGGTTTGAATCAACTGCCCATTATGCCCTCAATCTTGAACTCTTCCTTGAAAATGCCAACCACAGCTTCATGGAAATTAATCCAGTTTTAATCAAGGATTTCAAGAAGTCTCAGACTCTCCGACGCACCAAAACCGATTCTATCGACTACGAGTTAATAGCCCGTTGGTTAATGACTGTTGAATACAAACCCCATTCAAAAGGATTTTACCACGCTTATTCCTTAAAGTCATTAACTCGTTTACGGGACAGGCTGGTTCGCCAGCGTTCTTTTTATCTTGTTAAAATTACAAACGTTCTTGACCACACCTTTCCAGAGTTCAAACCGTTCTTCCATGAGCGTTTATCTAAAACTGCCTTATACCTCCTTGAAAACTACGGCTCCGCTGAAAAGATAGCAAGAATGAATTCCGCATCCTATGAGAAACTTCGATCCATTTCCAGAGGAAAATTTTCTCCCCAGCAGTTTATTCGCTTGAAAGAACTTGCCGCTAATACAGTCGGTGTAAACAACTCTATCTTCGATGTAGAACTTAATAGTCTGCTGACCTTATACAAGTCCCTTGTAGATGAAATCAAAACATTAGAAAGCGAAATCAACAGACTGGTAGATGAAGTGCATCCACACTATATGTCCATTCCAGGTATCGGTCCTATATCCGCTGCTATCATTTACGCTGAATATGGTGATATTTCAAACTTCTCCAGTCCTAACCAGATGCTTGCTTTTGCCGGAATAGAACCCAGCGTACATGAGTCAGGAACTGAAGCATATAATGGCAAGATGGTAAAACACGGTTCCTCACAGCTACGATATGTGCTTATCAACTGCTGTCTGCCGTTGATACGGTTTGATGTGACATTTGCTACATACTATGCCAGAAAACGTTCAGAGAACAAGCCTCACCGGGTTGCTATCACTCATGTAGCTAAGAAGCTTGTCAGAGTCATCTATGCATTGGAGAGTCAAGATATCGACTTTGACCCAAAGAAACTTCGATGAGCTCATGTTCATAAGTTAACACCCTCCATCTGAAATACGCTATTTTCAGATGGTTTATTAAGGTTACCCTTTTTTATAAACCATAAAATTCCAAAAAAACACTTGACTGTTTATAGTTTGTCACCTCGATTGCTTTATCATGTAATTCTCCAAATCGAACCAGACTTCTGTATCGCTGCGGATATTCCTTCTGTATGTAATCCATCCACATACGACCATATTTTCCAACATCTGTACTGCTCTCCTCTCCACCTAATGTAATCAACGGATAAAAAATGCCCTCTTTTTCTATGTATTTCACACCTAATTTTTCAAATAATGTTTCTTCGCTCATAGCAGTCACTTCCTTTATACAAAATATCTGTTATTCCTCATTTGGTACTGTTAGTTTCTTCATATCTGCCAATGTTCCCGGTTGTTCCTTGAAACCTTCCAATATTTCCAGCATGGAGCGGATGGGAGTAAGTAACTCCCCATCCATATCCGATGCCTTTTCAATCCTTTCAAGCTCACGCTCAATCCTTTGCAGGTTCTGCCGGAATTGCACCAACATCAACGGATTGCCTGTAGCAACCACCTTTTGATGAAGAACACTCTGGATTATATAATCCTGCTTGGTACGAAATCCGCTGAGCTTCACTCTGTTATTCAACTCCTCGTTTTCCTCTGGTGACATGCGGAATGCTATTGTAACATTCCGCCATCTGTTTTTATCATCTCTATTCTTTTCTGACATTGACTAACGCCTCCCTTTCCGTTTCCAATTGTGCTGCCATATCCGTCTGCACCGTTGGAAATAAATGTGCATAATGATATGTGATATCTACCGCCTCATGTCCGACTCTTTCCCCTATTGCCGATGCAGAAAATCCTAAATTGATTAGCAATGAATTGTGCGAATGTCGTAATCCATGAATTCGTATTCTCTTCACTCCTGCAAGCTTTGCACCTCTATCCATCTCATGATGCAGATAACTTTTTGAAATAGTGAAAATTCTGTCATCATCCCTTATTCCATAAAGGCTGCCTATAAAATCCTCCATCTCTACAGCAAGAAAATCCGGCATGACAATTGTTCTGTTACTCTTTGGTGTTTTCGGATCTGTAATCACATCTTTGCCTTCCAGCCTCTGATATGACTTATTTATCCGAAGAGTTTTCTTTTCAAAATTGAAATCCGCCGGTGTCAGAGCAAGCAGCTCACCTTCGCGAATGCCTGTCCAATAAAGCATTTCAAATGCATAATACGAAATTGGCTTATCTGCCACGCACTCTAAAAATGCCTGAAATTCATCCTGCGTCCAGAACTCCATTTCCTTATTTTCTTCCTTTCCCATAGTTCCGGCTTTTCGTGCCACATTATCTTTCAGACCATACATATTTACTGCATGATTTAATATAGCGCTAAGCTGATTATGAATGGTTTTCAGATAGGTAGGGGAGAACAACTCCCCATTATCCTTTTTCAGCTTCATAATCTCATTTTGCCACTGGATAACATCCGATGTCCGAATATCATCCAGCTTTCGTTTTCCAAAATAAGGCAGAATCTTTGTCTCAATAATGTGCTTCTTTGTCAGGAAAGTATTGCACTTTATTCTTGGTTCTAAATCCGTCAGATAAATATCCACAAAGCTTTTGAAGCTCATACTGATACTCTGATCCTCTTTCAGTTTGAAATTCCGCTCCCATTCAAGGGCTTCGCTCTTCTTGGCAAAGCCCCTCTTGGTTTTCTGCTTCCTTGCTCCGGTCAAATCCTTATAATAAGTTCTCACCTCCCACATTCCGGTCTTTTTGTTCTTGATAACCGCCATCTATCCCACCTCCTTATCCGTAGATAGCCCGTAGATTCGTTTCATAAAATACTGTGTACTAACACGCCCTTTTATTGTCACAAATCCTTCAGACTCAAGTTCTGCATTCAGCCGCCGTATCAGCTTATACGCATAAGATAGTGATACATCCAACATTTCCATGACATCCTGTGCTGTTAAAAATCGTTTGTTCTCCATAAGCAAATGCCTCCTCTCTTTTGTTTTATTATTCAGTTCATTTCTGAACTGTTTTGATGTGTTTTATATTAACAGTTCATTTTTGTACTGTCAATACTTTTTAGTAAAAAACATTTCACTCTTGTACTGTTAATGTTATAATCTATGTAAATGCATGATTTGTACCTTGTGTTTTCATACATGCTACAACACTCATTACACTTATAAGGAGCAGTTAAAATGGGCGAAAAATTCACCAGCCGGGTAGGCTTTTTGATTAGGAATTTCAGAATTGCAGCGGAAATGACGCAAAAGGAATTGGCAGATAAATGCGGACTAAACGAATCCACAATCCGAAACTACGAGCTTGGAAACCGATATCCGGACGAGGCGACTTTACTCAATATCGCCAACAATCTGGGGGTCAGTTTTTATGCATTATCAGACCCGGATGTTGCCAATATCTTCAGTGCACTACATGTTCTGTTTGACATCGAATGGGCATACGGACTGTGCCCCACTATCAAAGATGGTGAAGTATGTTTCAAATTTGAAGAACGGCTTCCAAGTGCCGGTCCCCGCCCGCAGGAAGACCTTGATAGCTTCAAGAAGATGGTTGAGTACTGGGCACGCCTGCGAGATAAGCTGGAGGATGGTGAAATAACCGAAACGGAATATTATCTCAAAGAGATAAAATTTCCGATGAATCCGATATATCCAGATAAGGAATATACTGTTTCGTTGAATCTTGACGATGACGACCAACTACTTGTTCAGAATATGAATGAGGATGAAAAAGCAGGAGAAATTGCTGAGTTGCTTAAAGACTTATTTCCGGATTTTTCGTATGTGAAAAGAAAAAGGAAACCGAAGAAGGAGTAGATATTTATATCTACTTCAAAATACTAAAAAAGGAGATAAATATGCGACAGATAATCATAAAAAATACCAAAAATATTAAACAATTAACTTTTGACATTCCAAATGATAATGGTGTTTACTTGCTAGTTGGTGCTAATGGTGCTGGAAAAACCACGTTACTCACTTGTCTTGACAGAATATGTAATCCATATGCTTTTGCTACAAACTTCACATCTGCTAATAATACAAATAATATTGACCAATATTCTGCTTCTTCAATTGAATACATAACTGAACATGCACACATTAAATTTCGGAAAGGCACCCGGCGTTGGGCATGTACTCCTCGCACCAATAGTTCTCCATTATTAAAAAGAGAATTTGGATTCGAAAATACAATCTTTATTAAAGCTGATTCAAAAAGAATTGATGTACCTCAAGAAGAAATTAGAAGTGGAAACCTAGTTGATGTAGAAAGTACAATTATTGAATCACTTAACAAAATATTTGAAACCACAAAATACAACAATCTTAAACGTTTAAGAAACGTCAATGGTCGTGGAAGAAATTCAACCTACTTTTATATATTAAAAGATGGAAGGAAATATTACTCAGAAAAACGTTTCAGTACTGGTGAACTCGCAATAATAAGATTAGTAGAACGTTTACATACAACTGCGTCCAACTCTCTCTTTCTGTTAGACGAAGCCGAAATGGCTTTACATCCCCGAATTCAAAAGAATCTTTTGGATTATTTAAATGAAAAAGCTACTGAGAAAGGACTAACGATTATCATCTCGACACATTCTATCACTATGATAAAATCAACACATAGAAATAAGATTATGTTGATGGAAAATGATGCCTCAGAAAATACTGTTATTTCTACACCTTGCTATCCAGCAAAGGCAATCGGTTACGTAGATTTTGAATCAAATATTATTTTTGATACCATTTTCTTTGTCGAAGATGATATGGCTAGGCTTGTTTTAAAAGCAATGATAGCTAAGTATGCCAATATTAATACCCTCATTAAATCCATGATGTATTGCATTATTCCGGTTGGTGGATATGAGCAAACAGCCCTATTAGCAAAAAATACTAGACACCAACTTTTTGAACGCTCAAAGGTATATGCACTTTTAGATGATGATGTATTTACAGAGGCAATACATAACAATCAAAAATTTGCTCAACTATATGAGCAAAACCGTGATCTCATCTTTTCATTAAAATGTACGCCAGAATCTTGGCTAATTGAACACTTGGAAAATCGAGATGCTAATCTTACTTCTTGCATCCGTAATAATTACCACTGTGAAATCAATACTATTTTAACAGACAACAGATATACTGCATGCAATGCTCAAAGTCCACGAAAACTATGCAAGCAAAAAATGGATGTAGTTCTAAAAATATTAGAGGAAAGATGTGGGGATTCTCAAGAATCCATCCTCAACTCTTTTGTCGATTTACTAATAGATCAAGAAATGGATAACGGAACAATTCAAAGTGTATTAGCACCATTATTAAGATACTAACTTAAATTAATTATCCAGCCAACATTTCCAAAATTATTGTCATTTGATTGTCACTGGGCAAAAAACGAGCCAAGAAGCACCGTAAATTCGGCATTTCTTGGCTCTTGTACATGTTTCGAGGCAACCTTCCTTATCGTCTTTTGGGGCAAAACTTTTATCCTCTCCACCGGTTTCGGCTCTCCAAATCTCGACACAGATTTCCTCGCAACATTTTAACGCTAATATCGCATAAAACTACTACAGGTTCCCCGGTTCTTCTCTCGGACATCGTTACCGATGTCGCTACAAACCGCATATACACAGGCTTTTCTCCACATCTACACTGTAGAACGCAAAAACGACCTTGCCAGTTCGGAAGGAACTCCGAACCAACAAAGTCGTTCTCTTATACATATTTGCTTCGTGTTTTGCCACAAATTTCATTCAGTTCACAGGCTAAAGGTTTTGCCCCAAATGAGGATAAAAGCTTTGCCCCAGGAATAACCTTAACGCTAATATCGCATATAATTACTACAGGTTCTCCGGTACTTCTCTCGTACATCGTTACCGATGTCGCTACAAACCGCATATACACAGGCTTTTCTCCACATCTACACTGTAGAACGCAAAAACGACCTTGCCAGTTCGGAAGGAACTCCGAACCAACAAAGTCGTTCTCTTATACATATTTGCTTCGTGTTTTGCCACAAATTTCATTCAGTTCACAGGCTAAAGGTTTTGCCAAAAATGAGGATAAAAGCTTTGCCCTAGGAATATCCGCTATTCAAACTCGGCAAGTTGTCGCTTTGACTTAAACTATTTTGTTTAAGTTTTATTTAAAATCTGCTGATATTTTACCTCATTTGCACATTTTATTTTGGCTTACTGATTTTCTGTTGCCAAAGTGTTGCCATGAAACAAATTATAACTATTGACTACAGAAAGGTCAAGCCACTAATCCATCTTCACGTTATATATTTATTGTTTTCTGAAACGAAAACTGTGATGCTCTGATTTTTTTAGGATACACGTCCTTATACCTGTAAATACTCATAATAATTCCTACCAATGCATAGCACAATAAAATATTACTTCTGCCAATGGATAAAAATGGCAAGAAGGAGGATGCTGGTGGAATTATCCCCAAAGCACCTAACAAGTTTAATAAAATATTTAATAGGATTATCATTCCACAACCGAATCCCATAACCATGCCAAGTTCATTTTTTTGTTTAACAGAAGCACCAAAAATAAACATTACAAGTGCTGCCAAGACAGCAACAACAGCGATTCCGGCAATACTTCCATAGCTATTGAGAATATAAGAAAAAATGTAATCACTATTAAACTCCGGCAGACTGCCAATCACATCATTTCCGCTATTACCTACAAACAAAATGTCTTTGCTAAATGTTCTTAGTATTGAAGTAAGATAAAATCCTTCTCCTGAAACAGAAAAAAAGGAGCGAATCCTTGCTTCTTGATACTCTGCCAACAAATGAAATGTATACATCACAAACAACAACATAATAGGTAAAAACATGAAAACTGCCCACAGACTAACAATTGTCTTTTTTACCGATATTTTGAACCACCCCTTTAGAATAGCCACCGTAAGCTGAATCAACATACTAATCATCATAATTATCGCAACAATAAGATTCGGCATTCGAAAAGTGATAAAAACAGGAATAATCAGACAAACAATCGACTTTAACAATGCAGAAAAACTACCATCTCTATATTTATATAAAATTGCTCCATAAATTGGTACATAAAACATCATCAGCGAAGTAGCAGAGATTCTGAACATTCCAAATCCGATACTATACCGTACTCCATTAATATCACCACCAAAGAAACCGGCCAAAAGCAAAATCCCCATAGTAATTATGAATAAACCTATTATCTTGGAGTATTTTGCAATTACAGTATAATCAATAAAATAAATCCCACACATTAAGACAAAACCAATAAAAACAGAATAAACAAAACTTTCCGTCTCAAGTTGATACATCTCCTGCATAAACGGTTCCAAATTACTATATCCACTTTGATAAAATATAGACTGCTGTAGCAAAATTCCTAGTAGGCTCAATATTCCTACAATAACAAGTAATTTCCAAGCAATCTGGGGCTTATGAATTTTATCTAATGAAATACCAACCGTAACTGGATCACCCATATCTGCAACAGCATTTTTTTCTGCTTCTTCATATGACATTCCATCAGCAATATTGTCTTCTATCTGACTTTCAATATGTCCCCTTATCTCCTCGGCAATATATGGTCTTGCTTTTTTACAACGAATTTGCAATAACAGTTTTTCCAAATATTTTTCCATATCTACACCCCCATTGCAAGAACGTTGGCTACAGCAGATTGATATTCACTCCATTCTGCTTTCTTTGTTTCCAGCAATGCTCTTCCCTCTTTCGTGATGCTATAATACTTCCTCGTCTTACCAACATATTCCTGCTCATATACCTTAAGCAATCCTTTTCCTTCTAAACCATGTAATAAAGGATACAATGTTCCTGCTTTCAATTCAAACACATTACAGGATTTTTTACGCAGAGTATCAATCATCTCGTAACCATACATATCTTTTTCTGCAAGTAATCTGAGTAGAAGCATTGTCATACTTCCAGAAATTAATGCCTTATCAACAGCCATATCTAACCTCCTTATGTAGATAGTCTATACATTGGTTACCTATAGTATATATTGTCCATCTATATAAGTCAATATAATTTTAGGTTCTCTTTAGCTTCATCAAATTATTTACTGAATCAAAGTCCTATTGTATTACAAAAGGGAGCAGTTTCCTGCTCCACTTCCTACATTATCTAACATCTCTAATGTACTTTTTCTGATGCTTATTGTGCCTATTCAGTTCCTTTGCTTCCTGTTGCTTTCTTTGCAACTTTGCTTTTAGGCTGTCTGACTCTGCCTTATTCCCAGTCTGCTGTTCCCACTTTACAACTGCCGATTGATAATCACTATACTCTGCTTTGGAAGCTCTGTATTCAGTCAAAAACTCCTTCACATTCTTATAACCATAACCCTGCACGATACTTGATAGGTACTGTTTCATATCAATGATAATCAATCTTGCATTGTACCTTTGTGGACATTCGCATGAACATTGGTTTTCGTCATTTGGTGAAAAAGGAAAACAAGTAAATGTAGGTTGTTTTGTACAAGATAATAGTGACGTTTATGCAGGTTTTGCTAGTCTCCTTCGGATAAGCCATCCAGCAGAACATTACATCTGATTTCCTGTATATTCTCATCCTGCTGTAGTATGTCTGCATATACTGATTGTATTGCATCATAGCTTCTACACACATCCATACTCTTACTTAAATTCTTCTTTTCGCACCGTCCTTTGTATCCTTTCTTACGCATACTACATCCTCCCAAAAACGGATTCTTCCCAAAAAGCTTTCCCAAAAATGATTTTTAGAACATTTTTATTTTCAACAATGGCTTTGGAGGAAACCGTAGAATTTCTAAAACCCGCATGAATACTAGCTTCCCTGTAGATTTTGATTCTCCCAAAAACACATATTATGAAATACTCTATGTTTCGAGGCAACCTTCTTTATCGTCTTTTGGGGCAAAACCTTTATCCTCTCCACCGGTTTCGGCTCTCCAAATCTTGACATGTCCGTTTGTTTCGAGGCAACCTTCCTTATCGTCTTTTGGGGCAAAACTTTTATCCTCTCCACCGGTTTCGGCTCTCCAAATCTCGACACAGATTTCCTCGCAACATTTTAACGCTAATATCGCATAAAACTACTACAGGTTCCCCGGTTCTTCTCTCGGACATCGTTACCGATGTCGCTACAAACCGCATATACACAGGCTTTTCTCCACATCTACACTGTAGAACGCAAAAACGACCTTGCCAGTTCGGAAGGAACTCCGAACCAACAAAGTCGTTCTCTTATACATATTTGCTTCGTGTTTTGCCACAAATTTCATTCAGTTCACAGGCTAAAGGTTTTGCCCCAAATGAGGATAAAAGCTTTGCCCCAGGAATAACCTTAACGCTAATATCGCATATAATTACTACAGGTTCTCCGGTACTTCTCTCGTACATCGTTACCGATGTCGCTACAAACCGCATATACACAGGCTTTTCTCCACATCTACACTGTAGAACGCAAAAACGACCTTGCCAGTTCGGAAGGAACTCCGAACCAACAAAGTCGTTCTCTTATACATATTTGCTTCGTGTTTTGCCACAAATTTCATTCAGTTCACAGGCTAAAGGTTTTGCC
>OGLS01000087.1_pt1 | contig 99933 bp, 91 predicted proteins | sample 1572881 | NCBI WGS metagenome assembly OGLS01 (sample SAMEA2582013, study PRJEB24529) | metagenome | biome: Human gut stool | place: China | collected 2011
ACCAGCAATATTGATTTGAACTCCAACATCACCAGTTTTTGGGTCACGAATAATAGTAGGAGTAATTTCATTTTCTTTAGCACTTCTAAGATAAGCTGTATAAGCTTTTCTATCTTCAGAAGTCATAGGTTCAAATACTCCATTTTCACTAGTAATATAAGCTTCTCCTTGAGTTAAATCAATACCACTACGAATAGCCATCATAGCTTGTTCTTCTTTATTCTTCTTATAAGCAGAAAGTTTACTAGCTTTCTCAGGATTAGCATTCATCATAAAATTAATTTCAGCTAATTCAGGAGTTAAAGCACTAATACCAATAGTAGAAGCATTTATTTGTCCACCGTTAAGAACAGCATCATTTTTAGATTTAAGAGAATCAACATAATTAATCAAACCAATATAAGGTTCTTTATTGCCTGTTGGTAATCCACTATGATGTTCTTCACCATTAGAATCAACTCTAACAAATTTATCACCATAACCAAAGAATCTAGTTTTAGCAGAATTAAGAAAAGCATTTAAAGGATTTCTAGTATCTTCAGCTTCTTTAACAGCTTTACCAAAACTATAAATAGATTTATGATAATCTTTAGGTAATTCAGCATATCTATAACCATTACCATCAGAACCAAATCTTATTCCAAGACTAATTGCTTTTTTCTCTCCACCAAGAGCATTAATAAATGAGTTATAAACATCATCATTATTAAAGTATTGTCTAATAGAACTACTATCTCCAAATATCTGATTAACATATTTACTATATGTATCAGAATATTTATTACTAGGTAAATCGCTTAAACTAATAATAGAATTATATGTATCAAATCCGTCAATGCTATCTTGAGATTTACCAACTTTAAGACTATTAATATATTCTTGATTATCAATAATATCATTAAGATAACTGAGAGCATATGCTCTATCAGATGGGCTAGTAATATTAGTCATGATACTAGTTCTAATATCATCTGGGTTAGCAGTTGCTAAATCAATATTAATATCAGAATTATATTTGTTAAGTAATCCAGCTATTGATTGTCTATTACTAGTAATTTCGGCTTGAGCTTGAGCAGGCATAAAATTATCAATACGAACAGGAGTACCTTTATAAGTTAAATTATCAATAGCTTGTTTTCTTTGATTTGTACTTCCTAATCCAGCTTGTTTAGCTAAAGCTAATTGAGCTTTCCATGCTTCTCCATAAGTAGTATTACTATCTTGATTATAAAAAGTTGCAGCGTTATAGAAAGGGTCAATACGTTTAGCAAGATACTGTTCAGGAGTAAGCAGAATACCATTTTTATCTGTTATATCAGGATTACTACCATTTTGGTCATATTTCCATTTAGCAATCTTATAATCTTGTTCAAGACTAGCTTTAGCACCGGGAGTATTTTCAATAACAGCTTTAACAGCTTCAGCAAGTTTAGCTTTACTTAATCTTTGCCAATCACCTTTAGTATGAGAATAAATCTCTCCTGTAACAGATTTAGTAATATCATCAGTAACTTTTCCATTAGCATCAAGCCATCTTGTTTGACTACCTCCGCCTTGTTCTTTAGCAGCCCATTGAAGTGCTTGATTAAGTATTTGATTCATAGGAATTTCAGAAACTTCTTTATCAATAGGAGTCCATTTACTTCCACCAATAACATTACCATTCTTATCAGTTATATCTTGATAATTATATTTATTAACAGCACGATAATAATTCTTATAATCTTCAGATAAATCAGTACGTTTATCAAGATTATCCATATATGCTTTATAATCTTGTTGAGCACGTAAACGACCAATCATTCCTGGACTTGAAGTTATATCTCCATAAGTTCCAACTATATCATCAAGACTAGAATACGCATTACCATACTGCATATTTTCAGTAAGAGCATTACGAACTTTATTAAGTTGTTCTTGACGCCAAGCATCTTCAGCTTCATTTAAATCTAATTGAGCAAGTTGAGCATCAATCTGAGATTTAGTTTGAATAGCTTGTTGATGTCCTTGTTCAAGAGTATTATAAGTTCTAGCTAAGACATTTAAGTCAATAGGATTAACTTGTTGTCTAAAAGTAGGAGTATAAAAGTTTATCGGCATGATTGTTTTCCTCCAAGTTTTCTACGTTTACGAATAATAAATTCATCATAATCAACTCCAGCATCTCTCATAATTCTATCATCTACATTAGGAGCAGATGCTCTCATTGCGCCAATAGTATTATTTAAAGCTTTACGATTTTCATATCTACTAATCATATCTTGAATACCAGCATTAATACCACTAAATAAATTATTAATATTAGTTACTTTAGCTTCTCTAATACCATTATCAAATGCTGTTTTTCTATCTATATATTGATTGTATTGTTGAGCATTAAATTGACGAACACTTTGTTGATTACGTCTATCTTGATTAATAAGATTAGTTTCTATATTTTCTTTATTACCATAAAGTTCGTTAACAGCTTGACCAGCAGCATTACGAACTCGTTGTTTACGAGCTAAACTAACACGACTACTAGCAGTATTAGAATCAATATCACGATAAGCTTCAAATTTATCTTCTCTAATTCTATCAAGTTGAGGATTAATATTGTATTTAGTTTTAAGTTTATTAGCGCTAATAAGAGTAGGCTGACCCGGACCTCTCATTTTATTAATAGCTCTTTTACTAGCAAAATAACTAGCTAAACTGCCAGCAACATTACTACCTAAACCAATCCAATCAGCAGTAGTAAGATTTTTAAATTTACCTTGTCCTTTACCATCTGAAGATGTAATTTCTTGAGCAGGAGTATTAGTAGAAACAGGTAAAGTAGTAGGAATACTAGCTTCTACTTTAGGTAAATTACGATTATAAACAGCAGTAGGAGGAGTTTTAGTAGAGATAGATTGAGTTGATTGACTTGACTTACTTCGTCCTCTACGGGGGGTCTTCCCGCTAGATTTAGTTACAGATAAACTTGGAATATTAGTATTATTCATACTAACACCTTTGTTATTTCCATGACTCCAACCAGCTCTAACTAAACCGCTAGTAATACCAGCACCATCTTCAAATAAAGGAAGTCTACGTTCTGCATAATATTGAGGACGACGATTTCCATTATCAACATTAGGTTTATTAGTATTAGTATTTACATTATTATTTTTAGACCATCTTCCATTTCTAAAAGTATAATCACTTCCAATAATAGTTTCTCCTCTAGCAGATTTATTAATAGGATAAACAGAAGTTCTATTAATAGTTCTATTAGTTATAGGAACATAAGCTCCAATTTGTTCATCATATTCCCAAGTTCTTCCATGACGATTAATCCGTTTTCCACCAACAGCAAATTTATCGCGTAGACCCCCCGTAGAGGATGGAGAATGAATTAACCCATTCTTAACATTACCACTAATATTTACAATCATATTTTTTCCTCCAAGTTTTCTAGATTTACGACTATAACCTTTGGTATATTTACCAAAATGGTCACGAGTATAAGGTATTCTTTTAAATTTATCTGAATTAACATCTACTATATCAATAACTTCAAAACCTTGTTTTCCAACATCACCTGTAAAAATAAAATGTTGATAAGGATTTCCTTCATTTCGACTACTTTTAACTAGTTTTTCACTAGTTATAACATTATATTTTTTATGTTCTGGATGAATACCTTTAGATTCAATATATTCTTTTAATTCATTATTACTAATACGTTTACTTTTTCTAAGTTCTATATTAATATCTTTATTATAAAGTTTATCAAATTGTTTTTCAACATATTTTATATAATTATTAGATACTAATTTACCAAGTTTATTATTAATATCCTTATAATACGCATCTTTAACTTCTTTTTCAGGTATTTTATCTATTATATGAGTATTACTAAAAAGATCATCATATTTTATTATATCAAATTCTTTGCCATTAAAACTTGCCATAATATAAGAATTAGGATCAATACCTCTTTTTTCAAATATATTATAAGCATAAGTGTTACCTACGTGATGATTATATATAGGTAAATTACCAATTTCACGACCTATAACATCATTAATATAATCTTTTTTAGCATTACCAGTTATTTGATAACTAGGTTTATATTTTATATCAGGGTCATTAATAAATCTTTTGATTTTATTTGCAATATACTCATTATAACCATGAAGTTTAGAATAGTCTTTATTAACTTTAGAAATAATATCTTTATATGGAATTGTTTTATTTTTACTTAATTCAGTTCTAGCACTCTTACCATATCGAAGTAAATACGGAAGTTCATAATCTGCATAAAGTCTACTTCTTTTAGAATTATCAAAACCAAAATCAGCATTTTTAACCCAATTTTCTCTATTACCTTCAAATTTAATAGGGCGTCTAACAGATACTACAAATCCATCTTTTTCATTACGATGTTTAGCTTTTGCATATCCAATACCTGTATTTAAACTATTAGAAGAATAAATAGTACCTTCTCCATTATATGAAGAATTAAATCCAGCTCTACCAGCTCCTGTATCTGGGGCATAAGTTGAAGCATAATATTTAGCTCTATTTTCAGGAGTAGGTTCAATACCATTTCTTCTAAGTATATTATTTATATTTTCTTCATTACCTGTTTCATGTACACCTCTAACAAATGTATTATGTTCTAACAATCTATCTTTAATAAGTTTATCTGCTTGTTTAGGATTTTTTGCAGCAGATAAAGGAATAGGGTCATAACCATAACGAGCATTCCATTTATTAAAAGTTTTAAGAAAAGCTCTTGTATCATCAATATTAGTTTGAAGAACATCAGGAATATCAATAACTTTTCCATCACTATCTAATATATTAACAAAATCTTTATATTTACCGATATTAGAAGTTAATTGTTTTCTAGGAGCTTCAAGAAGTTTAGTAGGTTTAACACCAAGAGCTTTTCTACCATTATTAACAGATAAATTATAACGAATATTAGGAGAAATAGAATAATAACCTAAAGCATCTCTACCTTTAGTAATAGCTTTTTGACTTGTTCTAGAAATATTTTTATCTAAAGCCATAGCAACTTTAGTAGCTTTATCGACACCTCTTAAAACTCCAGCGCCACCTAACAATATATCAAATTCAGGATTAATTTGTTCAAGAGGAGTCATATTAACTTCTTTTCTAGCAGGAACTTTTTCTAAAGTATTATTTGCTATTCTATAAGTTTCTGGATAATAAATAAAATCTCCTTGTTTAATACCACTATTTCTAGGCGATTCCATTATAGGAGTTACTCTAGTATTATCACTTTTAGCTACATATTTTTCTTTACCATATTTAGCTTTAGTACCATCATCGTTAATCCCATTTCTATCTTTAAAATCTTCTTGAGCTTTAAATACTTTATTAGGATTAGCTCCACCCATAACTAATTTAGCAGGACTAACACCATTAATAATAGGTTGTGCAGAATAAACTTTAAGTTCATTTCCATTAGTTTCAACAACTTCACCATCTTCTACTTCAATACCAGTTTTATCACTAGGACCAATATCAATACCACCTTGACTATGTTTTCTTCCATTCATATAAAAGAAATTATTACCAAGAGGTTGAGCAATACCACCAGCAACTACATTTGGTATTTTACCACCAACAGCATATTGTTTTTGAGGAAGATTTCTTCCATTACTTCTAGTAGTTTGAATAATATTAAATGGAAATGTTGGTCCAAGTTCATCATCACTAGGAAAAGATTCTTTATTAAAATCTTTAACATAATTAATAAGTCTACCAGCAGTATTATTCATTAATTTTTCTCTATTATCTTTAGATACTAAATTGTTTACACCATTATAGAGAAATTCATTACCAAGTCTTATTAAACCAGTAGATTTAGCAACTTTATCATAAGCTCCACCAAGTGGAGGAATACCATTTTGAATAAATCTTCCATTACGAGTAACATTACCTCTAAATGTACTAGGTAAATTACTTATATGAATAACTTTATCTTTTCTAGGCATTTTATATAATATAATGAGAAATTATAATTTGATTGATTTTAAGGCTCTCTGTCGAACGATAGGTTATTAGCTGATTAATAGTTCATACCTGTATATAATAATTCAACAGAGAGCAAAAGACTAGCGTCTATGACCGCCACAGCGATATACATTTAGCCTATCTCGATATACTGATTGAGGCATAACAGGTTGTTGAACAGTACCATTAGTAATCCATTCAGGACGTTCAAGACCAGTTTTAGGAGCACTATAACTAGCTTGGTCAGCTTGTTTAACTTGAATTGGTTGTTGTCCTTTACTGCCAAACATACCACCAATTAAACTTCCAGCAGCACCAATAGCAGCACCAATCCATGCTTTTCTACGTCCACCACATTTATATTTATTAATAAAACTAGAACGTTGATACATAGTCATTGGATTAGTCATTTTATCAGAAGTAATATTAAGTTGCTGCTGACCAGCTTGAAGTTGTTTACGCTGTTCAGCTTCTTGAGCAATACGTTTATTTTCATTAATTTGTTGATTAGCAGAAATACCTTGACCTATTGCAGTACCTAATTCACCAAGTCCTTGAACTCCTGTAATAGAACTAGCAAGATTACCTAAACCGGGAAGAGCATCAGCAAATTCAGTACCGAAACCAGCTTTACGTCGAACTCTACCGCCACATTTAAGAGTAAGCTTATCATTATATTGACCAACATAATCTTGATTAGCATAAGCACTAGTTAAAGCTTGAGCATTTTGTAAAGCATCTTTATGGTCTTGTGCAGCTTGAGCTTCAGCTTGAGCTTTTTCTTGAGCTTTCTTTTGCTTATTACCTTTAATAATACCACCAGCAATACTAGCGGCTGCACCAATAATAGCACCAATAAAAGCTTTTTGTCTTTGTCTATCTCTATACTGTATCATAATTTTCTAAATTGAGTTTGAGCACATTCAAGACTTTCAAATTCAATGCGCTTATTATCTGAATTATTAAATATGAAACGAATTACAAAATAATTACCATATACTCTACGAAGTTTATCACTTACTGTATTAGGATGTTCTTTAATTGCATTACGGAAATAATTAAAGTTATATTGAGTTAGTTCATACCACGGTTTTTTATACTTATTAAATTCATTAAGTTTATCAATATTAATATCTATATCATCAGTATCATTATCTTCATTAAATATACGAAGTATATCACCAGCATAAGGATGTTCTCTTAAATCAACAGGATTATTAATATTATCGCTATAAATAGGAATATATATCTTACGTACTTTATATTTAATAAATTCAAGAAATTTAATAAGTTCATAAGATTCATTAACTATAATATCAATATAACTATTATGAACTAATATAGGCTCATCACCAACTTCTTGTTTAGATACTAGATATAGACTTCTACTATCATCACCCATGTGAGTATTAAATCTACCATAATTATATTCATGAGTAAATACATGAAGAGGGCAGTTAAGTCTATCATTGTTATGTTCAGTTTGAAAGTAACATTTAGTTTTAGTAGACCAAGCATTATTAAAATAATAATCATGTAAACTAATAAAACTACCTACTTTATAATTAAAACTAATAACTTCATTATGTGATTCTATAATAGATTCTTTAGTATTAGGATTAATATTATTATAAGTATAATCAAATTTAATTAGAATACGATTATTAAATTTATCATGAGCAAATCTAACTTTATTAGGATGATATTTATCTAGCCATAATTTAATATCTTCATCCATTATTTTAAGTTGACCATCATCAAATTGATAAAGTTTATGAAAATCATCATTATAAAAAATATAACCAAATTCTCCGACTATATATGCTAAATCATCTTGCAGTCCACCATAGCCTTTATCACTAGTAAAGACTTCTTTATAATCAACTTCAAAAGCATCAGGTTGATATAATTGAACATTTTCATCTCTAGTTTTAAGTGCAGCACTTATATCAAACATAAACATACTATGTTGAGTATGAACTAAAAGATAATATCCAATTCCAACTAAATTAGTTATACTTCCTTTATTTTCAGTAATATTTTTATAACCTTCAATAGGAAATATTCGCCAAGCATTAACTTCACTTTCATCTTGAATAACATTACTACGTCTTATAGTTTTATCAAAACGAGTAATATTAATAATATCGTTACGATATTGAGTTAATAGTTTAGGAACATATTGGTCAACATTTCCAATAGGGTCTTTAAATAAATCAACACTATTCTTAGGTTCTACAAATGTACCAAAAGCAACACTTTTCTTGTCAGTATCTTCTTTAATACTAAAAGCTATCTTACTAGGTTCATTATTAAAACATTTACTTTCAAAGAACTTATCATTATAAAGAGGAAACTGAACATAAACATTGAATGGGATATCAAACCAACATGGTTCATCACCACTATAATAATATTGATTATTAGTAGGAGTATATAATTTATAATTACCTTCGTTCATTATAACTCCATTATCATTATAAATAAGAACGCCATCATAAGTCATTCTACCATTATATCCATGTTCAATAGAATAAGTTCCACCATTATAGCAAACATCGTTAAGTCTTACAAGTTCTTTTTCTTTGCTAGTATAAATATTTTTAGTACAATTAAGAACTGTTGCAAGAAACATAGTTTCAGCGTCAAGTAGCAATTCCTTATAATCATCCATTTCAAGAGCAGTTCCTTTTCCAGCTCTACTATCAACAACACTATCAGCAACTACTAATTTATAATTATTAATAGGTTTATATTCATTTCTGCTAATTACACCTATAACTGGCATATTATAACTATAAGGATAAGTAGTATTAACTACCATATCAACTACATCATGTTTCTCTTTATAAGGTTCAAATTTACATTTACCATCAATACGAATAATATTAAAATCATATTTAATACTATCATCAATATCAAATCGACCACTATATAAATAACATTTATCACTAGTAAAATTATTAGCTACAAAACCAGGTTTAGTACCCCAACTACCATCTTGCCAAGTAACATTACTAGCTATATTACAATAATCTTTTCTAGTTAGTAATCCAGTATATCTAGTAATAGGTTCAACTTTTTCATAACTAATAAACCATCCAACATAACCTAATTCTTTAATTTGATTCCATAAAGTAGTATCAATATTAGCACGAATATAAAACTTATTAAAAGTATTATTCATATTATACACAAAATCTCTAGTATGTTCACCACCAACAACTTCAGAATCAAATATTAAATCAGGTATTCTAAATAGTTCATCGCCATTAATATTTTCATAATAACCAAATTTAGCTTCATTATCAACACCAATAGCACCTATTACTTGATTACTACAAGGAGTATAACTACCACTATTTATAACTTGATAAACATATAAATCATTATATTTATCTTTATCTTGATAATCAATAAAGTAATTAGATATAAGAGTATATAGTTCATCTTTATTAGTAGCTTCAAGTTCACCGGAACTATTAAGTAATATATTAGTAGTAGGATTGTTTATAGGTTCAGCAGTATAAACTACAATTTTATAATTAGCAATATATCTTTTAACATTAGAACTAATAGTAGATATTGGAATATCTCCACTAATAACTGCCCAATATGGAATATTACCATTACCTTGATTATTCCAATTAAAAGTAATTATAGTACAATGAGAACCATCATTAACAATATTATTTATATACTTATCTTTATTTGACAATTTATATCCTCTACTAGCATCACCATATTTATCAACAAAATGAATAAAAAAGTTATATACTTCTCCCGGAATAAGAGTATCGTTCTTTTTACGTTCATTAAAATCATAACTAGGTTCAATAGTAGAATGAGTAATTCTCATTTTACAATTATCAATATCAAATATAGTATCACCAAATAATACTTGTCCACTAGTAAATACAGTATCTTCTGTAAATCCAACACCGTTATAAACATAACAAGCTATTTTAACTGTACTTGGCATAGTGTAAACAGTTTGATTATTTTCATATTTATAACTTGTAGGAATAATAAAACAATGACAAGCAAGATATTCTTTAAGGTTATGACTACCTCTACTGCCTACTTTTATTTTAGTATTATAATTAATTTTTAAATATTCATGAGCTGCAATACCTTGAATAACAGTATCATTAAATAATGTTTTAAAAGTACGAAAAGGATATTGATTATTATTAAACACTTTATCAATATCTTTAATTTGCCAATCAGCAGTACCAGTAATTTGAAGGCTAGCCATTTTAAAATAAGGACCTTTTTCACTAACCGCATTTACAGCAATATAATCATTATAATAAGCGTTAACAGCTTTATTACGAAGTTTTATAGTAATATCTTTAACAGCTTCTTCTAATGTTTTACCATTACTTAAAGTCCTATTATCATTATCAGTATGTTCATTATAATTAGCAATATATACTCTATTTTTATAATTAATAATATTACCAACATTATAATAATTATAATAATCAGTAGTTAAATCAGAAACGCTATACTCAACAAGAATATCTCTACTAAATTTAAAAATATTATTATTTAAATCATCAGTTCTAAATGCTTGAGTGCCATCCTTTTTACATACAATAAAACCAAGTTGATAAAGCCCTGAACGACCTCCACTAATACTTATTTCAAAAGTTTGATTACATATATCTTTAGAATCACTAAATGAATCAGTATTACCATAACAATAACCATTTGATTCATCTTTCGGTTCATAAACATTAGTTTTTCTAAAACAAACTTTATTAATAACTTGTGGTATTATAACATCATTAAAAATAGGAAATCCAATACTATACCATTTAGTATAATTAGTTTTATCAATTTTATAACGAATAAATAGAAAATAAAATCCTTTATAAGCACCACCACTAACATAGTTTAGATTACTAATAGTAGGTAATGTTATTTGAGGAATAATAGACATTTCAGAATCAGGACGGTCAGAATCTAAATCAATATTAATAGTTTTAAGAGGAACATCAACTGAAGCATTACTTTCTGCAATAGCTATAATAAGATGATTTTTAACATTATAAGTATATGTTCCTTTAATTTTTCCACCATTATATTTCCAATTACTATTTACTCTATAACAATTATCAGCTTGTTCATTATATCTATAAATATAAGACTCATTAGAATCAATATTAACAACAAATAAAATAAGTTCAGTGCTAGTAGGAATAACACCAACTATTTTAAAATTATTAATACCATCTTCATGAATAGCGTTAGCAATTACTTTACAATCTTCAAGCCCTTCTTCATTAATAATCATCCTTCCATCATTACTTACTTTAACATTTTTAGCAGCAACTAATGAATAAGGAACGCAATCGCCAGGATGTTTATTAAGACTAAGTTTCTTTTGTATATTCATAATTATTTAGGAAAAGTAAAGTTATAAAAGAACTCATTCCAACCACTATCATCATCACTTTGTTCATCTAATAAAATACTAGTCTTAATATCTTTCTTCATACTTTCCCATAGATAGAAAGGATTAGTTCCATATTGACTAGCAGAAAGATTAAATACAGGATGTTTATATCCTCTCATAAGCATACGAGCCATACAATAATAAGCAAGACCTTGAATTAATTTACCATTAGCTGGTATAACAGGAACTTCACAATGATAATTATCACTATATTGAGTTTCAATATCTTTATAAACAACTGTTATACAAGTATCATTAAAATTAAGTTCAATAGTATTACCTCCAATAAGAATATAGTTATGATTTGACTTATCATATCCTCCACGGGGGGTCTGACAATGAGAATGAACTTCATGCTGACATCTTGGACATTCAGTATTGTTATGAAGTGTATAAACAACAGGATTACACCCTACTTTACCAGTATCAATAACTTCTCTAGTTCTAGAACCATTAGGACAACAATCATCAGGCATACCAAGATAGTTTTTATCAGTAGCACGCTTCGGACTTTCGTCCTCCGCTTGACCCCCCGTAGAGGATGGAGTAGATTCAGTATCATTACATCTATACTTACTACTATCAGCTCTAGGTACTTCACAACCATTACTATCATATACTTTAAGACCGTCATCAATAAGACAACATTTACTTTTAGCTATCTTATTAATGACGGTTAGTTTCATTTTCTTATCAACTTTACGAAGAACTTTAAGTTCATTCATAGCATCAACACACCAAGCAGGAACTCTAGGAATCCAATCACTATTATCTGGATTGAAATCATTATCAAGTTTACCAATAATATGTTCTATCGTAATCGTTTTATTATTTGCCATAATATTAGTTTTTATATCTAGTTTTATTACCATTATTATGTGCTCCACGTTCATACTTTTGTTGATTAACATTTCTAATATATTTAAATGGAGCATTAGGTTCTCGTTCAAGATAAACAAGAAGTTTACTTCTTAATCCTAATTTAAGATTAAAAATATCATCAACAGTTTTACATTCAGAATTAAGTTGTTTAGCATCTTTACCACGAAGCTCTCTATTAATATAATTAGCATACTTAAATTTAATAGCACTATAACTATGAGTTCCATTATTAATAAGTTGTATTTCATAAAACTCTTTATTAGTTTTATAAACTACATAAGGAATACCATCATATTTAAGTCCACGAATTTTATATATTTCAGCTTCTTCTTTATCATAAGGTTTAAGACCAGCATCAATAATTTCTTGTTTCTTAAGTCTAGTAGCGTTCCAATCAACATAAGTATCTCTAGGTTTATCTTTATATCTCCAAAAATTAATAACTAAATCACCAATTTCATATTTAAAATGATAAGCATAACCTTCAAGAACACATTTATGAACACCATAACTATAATATCTATGAATATACTTCTTATAATCAGAAAGACTTAATTCAGAACGTCTTGTAGCAAGTTTAAGAGCAATAATATAATCATTTGCTTTTTTAGCTAAATTACAATAACGCAAAAGTTGGAGAAGAACAATACGTCTTTCTCCAACTGTATAACTAAGCCTATTATTAATTAATTGCTCTAATTTATTAATTAATTCTATATCATCATTAAGAAATTGAAACCCATATTCATTAAGATTTATTTTTAAATCATCTTTAATAACTTGACTTTTATTTTTAATATAAGAACGACAATCAGCCTTCATCTTATTTATAACTTCAAGTTCTTTATTATATTTTGCCATATCGTCATTAGAAGTTTCAATAAACTTTTTATAATAATGACTAATATCTATATCTTTAATCATAGTTTATCTAGTTACAAGATTATCAATAGGAGTTTCATTTGTTTGACGAGGAACTTCAATAAGATTACGTTTAAATACAATCTCTTTAAGAGCTCCAATCATATCTTCAGGAATAAGAAATTCATCATCATCGTATTTAGCCTCATCGTCAATAGGGTCATAATTTACATCTTTAGCTTTTTCGACAGTTTCAGTAGGAACAAGATAAGGAATTTCAAAAGGGGATTCAATAATAATAGAACCTATATTTTGAAACCAATCTTTATTATTACTAAAGAAATAAATATAACCATTAATATAATCATAAACAGGAAGATTACACATACCTGCAAGATAATGATAAAACTTAGCACTAGCTTCTTTTGCAAATGGTATTTCTATCCCAGTATGTCCGGTAGTTCTAATTGATTGGAAAGGTAAGTTATTAATAAGTCTAACTGGTTTTGGAACTTCTTGTTTAGTACGTTTAATTGCAGGAAGTCCAAGAGTTTGACTATTATATAAATCACCATCAGGAATATTAACAATAGAAACACGAATACGTTGTTGCAAACCTTTATCAACATATTTATGATTTTCATAACTTTTACGAATTAGTTCATTACGACCATGAAGAATAGCATATCGAAGATTACGTCTAAGAGGAATACTATTAGGATTGCCAACAGCATGAGCAAATTCACTAACTAATTGATTAAGACTAGCCATATTAAGATTGACTTGAATTTTCTAATGCAGTTACTCTTTCATCAATATTATTTACTTTAGGCTTAAGATTATTACTAATATCAGAATATAAAGAATTATATTTTGTTTTTGTATCATTAGCTAATTTTTCTACTTCATTAATATTTGTAACTAATTCATTATATTTTTGTTGAAGTTGAGCAAGTTCTTGTTCAAGTTTAGTATTATTAGTATAATCAACAATAGAATTTAATAATTTAATTAAAAGTTCTCTACCTTCAATAGATATATCACTATTTAAACAACATATAGTTCTAATAATATCGTCTTTAAGTTTATCTTTAGTCATAATATATTATGTTTGAGGTTTAACTTTTTCTTTTTTACTTTTAGTATAAATACGCCAATCATATTTAGTAATTTTAAAATTAATAGGAAAATGATTAAGTCTATGTATAGAATAAAATAGAATTTTATCTCTACTATCAGCATAATAAGCTTTACCATTTCTAATAAAATTAATTCTAAAATATTTAGCATAGTTAATAACTTGAATTATTCTAACGTATTTATTATAATATTTAGCAATATTAGTTCTTTTACCATCCCAATTAGAATATCTAACACCTGTAAGACTTTGAATTTTATAAAGAAGATTTTTAGTATTAGCGTGTTTAAGCCATCCATAATAAGCACACATTCTAATTTTAAATTCTTTTCTATCAATTTCTCTATTTAAATAACTATTTACTAGTCTTATAATTTTGTATTTAATAGATTTTCTAATAAGAGCATGAGTATGATAAAATACATAACCAACAAAATTAATTCCTCTACTATCAACAGGATATATTTGATAATTATCTTTAACTTTCAATCCAATAGTATGAATATATAATTTAATATAAATAAGAACTTTATGAAGAAAATCTTTATCATTACTTAAAATAACTATATCATCAGCATAGCGATAATAAAATTTACATTTAAGTTCTTCTTTACATAAATGGTCAAGTTCGCTAAGATAAAGATTAGCAAAGTATTGAGATAGATAATTACCAATAGGAACTCCAACACCTTCTTTTCCAGTTAATTTAGAAGAAGTATTACGAACACTATCAGTAGAATCAATAATTTCATCAAGAATAATTAGAAAATCTTTATCTTTAATCTTTTTTCTAATACATTCTTTAAGACCATTATGAGGAATACTAGGATAGAATTTTTTAATATCTAATTTAAGACAATATGTAGTTTCATTAGGATATTTTCTTAAATCTCTTTTAAGATTACTTGCACAAAGATGAATACCTCTGCCTTCAATACAACTATATGTATTATGAATAAAACTTTTTGTCCAAATATCTTTTACAACATTCATTATAGCATGATGAGCAATTCTATCTGGATAATAAGGAAGTCTATAAATTATACGTTCCTTTGGTTCATATATTTTATAAAGACTATATTTAGAAGTTTTATATTTAAGATTAAGTAGTTTATCTACTAAATCTTCATTTTCATATTGTCTATTTTTATCATGTTTATTAATACCATATTTCTTATTTTTATTCTTTCTTGCGTTATCATCAGCAACTTCAATATTTTCAATAGTACATAGTTTATCATGCAAACCATTATATCTTTTCATATTTATATAATTTATATAAGAGCCTTCGTGAATATCACTACCAACACTTTTAGTTTCTAAATAACGTTATCTTTTACCAAGAGGTAAGGTTATACTTCCCAAAATAATATTTATATTAGTTTTATACTTATTAGTTTCAGGAATTATATAAAAGAAGCCGACATTAGCATTAGAATCTGACTGAACTCAATTAGAATTAAAGTTACTAGAGCTAGCTTTAGAACTGTTATTAGCGTTACTGCTAAGCAGAAGCACCGTATCTAAATGTCAATCATTCTAAGAAATATAACCTTAAATAATATCATAATAAACTGTTGTAGGAGTAGTATCGAGAAATACAAAAACAGAAAACAAATTAATTAACCAACTACTCCTAGCAACAGTTCCACGTGGACTTATTTAATCAAGTTTAACAGTAGTAAAGAAGCCGACACCAGCACTAGAATCCGACCGAACCCAAAGAGAATGAAAGCCACCAGAGCCAGCCCAAGAACCGTAACCAGCGCCACCGCCAAGCAGAAGCACACGAACAGCTTTACCTGTATCTTGTCCATTACTACCTCTTATCCAATTATAATCAGCTTTTTTATTACTTCCAACTTTATTAGGAATAAAATAAACTCCTCTTTGAAAATCAAATTCAGTAATAAAATTATTAGTATTAGCTTGATGCCCAATTAAATAACATTTTTCATTAACATTATCTTTTGTAACATCAGAATGATTAACTCCTTTTTTAAGAAGATATACTGCATTATAATCTTTATCTTTATTAATAACAACTATATCTCTAATAAATGTCCATATATCACCAAAAAAGTTTAGAATACCACGATAAACAGCAGGATAAGTACTTAAATTACTTCCATCTGTATTATAATTTCCTAGTTCATAATGGTCACCATTTGTACTACCATTACCAATATTATGTTCAGCAGTCCAATAAGTTTGTACAATAGGATTATTACCATTAAAAGCTGTCCATCTTTCCCAATTTAAATTTGTAACACCAGCACCAAGTCCTCCTTGTTTAAATCCGTCACTAGTTAAATTAGTATTTAATGCAGCTTGATTATCAAAGTTAGCATATTCAATATAACAAAGAGCTTGTATAGCACAATATTCAAGATAATCAATCATAGTAATCCAATCTCCACGATTAGCACAAAATTCATTGGCTTTATCGTAACTAATACCGGTTCTAGGTCTACCTTGTAATTTAATAGCAACAACAGAAGAACTTTTATTTCCTCCTAAATATCTAGTATCATCAGGTTTAATGCAAGCACTAAATACTTCTTCTTTACCATCTTCTCTAGTTCTAGTCATAGTTTTGGTATGACTTATAATAAAAGGATGAACTCTAGTAAATGTTCCATCAATATTAAAATCGCTTATCCAAAGTTGATACTTAGTACCAGTATCTTTAACACACATATAAAACTCTGGAACTCTTACCCCAACATCGCCATCACTTCCATCAAGAGGAGGAATAAGACCATTTTCAAGAGGTTTAGCCCAACCCGTAGGATTAAGGAAATAACTGATTTTCTTTTCATTATAGACACAACCTTTAAGTCTATTTTGAATAGGAAGTTCTCTATGAAATTTAGCATTACCAATTCTGATTATATCATTATCATCTTTAGTCCATTCAATACCATAAGCAGCATTTTCAAAAGTAGGAATAAATGCAGTAGAACCCCAAGAAGGATTACCTTGTTCATTAATAATTAAACTATCTCCTTTAGATACTCCATCTAAATTAGGTAGATGCTTAAGTCCTTCTGCAAGTTCATTTAGTATATGCTTGTTAAATCTTAACAAGCCATTATACATTTCTACTAAATTAAAATTCATATTAAGCTTGTTCTAGAGCATCAACTCGACTATCAAGAGAATTAATATTATTAGTATTTTGATTAACTTTAGTTACAAGTCCTTGAAGAGCAGTAATTATAGTATCGTTTTTAGTATCATTACTAGTTTTCATAGCATTAATTGCAGCAACTATATCCGTATTCGCTTTATTAATAGTAGAATTAACAGTATCAAGTTTAGCACCAATAGTAGTTTTCATACTATCAATAGCAGATTTAATACTATCTAATTTAGCATCAATTTTGTCAAAACGATTATTAAGAAGAGTTTGAGTTTCATCTGATTCACTTTTATGCTGATTTTCAAACTCATCAAATTCAGCTTTAACCATGTCATGTAATTCAGTAATCTTTTGACTAATTTCATCAAGATTAACTATAACATTATTTTCTCCAAGTTCATCATGTTCTTTATTACCAGAAATACTAAGTTTAAGATTATTAATAAGTTTACTAATAGCTTCTAACTTATAATTAACTCTTTTATCATCTTCCATATCTTTAGAATTTAGTTTGTTACAAATATAAATTATATTATTAATAACAAGTAGTTTAACTATATTATTAACATTTTTTAATTAAGCAGTCTTAGAACTATTAATACCTAGATATTTAGTCCAAGTATAATGTTTACGTTCACTAATATAATTAGCATAATTATCAAAAGCATGAGCTTCTTCTTCAAAACTTATATCTTTATAAGCATCATGTTGCTTAATATGAAATAGTCTTATAATAAGATATTCAATACCATACCATATATAGAAAAAGATATATAACATTTCTTTCATTTGTTCTGTATGAATAGCTTCATGATTAAGTTCTCTATTACTTAATTCTCCTTTAGTAAATACAATACCAAAAAGATTAATAGCTTTATAACCACTAAAAGGAAAATGTTTAGTCTTAATAACTCTCATAACTTTATTATTTTGAAATTTAATATTGTAAATATTTATGTACATCCATAGAGCCGATTTTTAGGCTTATAGTAAGACTTTTATTCAATCGTGTATAACTAATCAGCTAGGCTCAAAATCAGCCAAACTAGGCAAACTATACTCCCCGTAGAGGATATAGCAGGTCTGAATCAGTTAGTCGAGCCTAGCTAATAATCATCATACAATATCAACCAATAGTATTATCAATATCTTTATAACCAACTCCAAGTTTCTTTAGAATAGGACTAACAACCCAACTCCAAAACACAGGAGCAAGAATAGCACTATTAACAAGCATAATAGTATTATCATAACCAGCTGCAATATAAATACCAATCATAGCAGCAATACTTATAACTAATACACATCTTTTTTGCCAAGTAGGAACTTTATTATCACCATTAAAATAATCAATAGTTTTAATAATAATATAAGTTAGAACATTAACAATAAACATAAATCCAAAATCGAAATTACTAAGGATTCCATCTACAATTACATCAATAAATTTGTCCATACTAAAATTTAGATAAATAAAAAAAGGGAACTATCCGAAGATAATTCCCTTTTATAGTTTTACAATAATGATTAGTTATTCATGTGAAAATATTCCCACACTTTATCACCATCAAAATCTACATCTTTAAACCAAAATGTAATAGCACTTTCAAACACTTTATTATCTATATTACCACCAAACCATTCTTCAAATAATTTAGCATAATCATGATATTGAGCATTAATTGCAACATAAACATCGCAAGGTTCAACATCATTAGGTAATACTTCTTTATAGCGTTCACAAATCTCATGAGCTTTATTCATATCATATTTTTCACCAATATATTTCTTATTGTCTTTAACATGATACATTTGTTCTACAACTTCTTTAGCTTCATACTCATCAAAATGATATTCACCATCATTGTATCCACCACTCATAAGCATAGTTAAAATCTTTTCTTCTTTGTCATCTTTATGACTAGGGCGACCATAAGTATCATAAGTATCATAGCCAATACGATTTCTCATTCCACCTCGACCGCTTCTACCACCTCTACCGCCACGTCCTCCACGAGCATCAAGAAATTCACGAAATTCATCGAGAATACTTCGACCACCATCGCGACGACCGTCAATACGATAAGGTTCAATATAAGGCATTTCTCTCATAATATTACTTTGTTTTTAAACTGATTAATGATTCTTTTAAAACTTCTAAATCAGTTTGATTAAGAGCAACAATCTTATTCACATAAGGAATTTCAAGAGATATAATACCTTTAGAAATATTACCGCCACCAATGAAAGGTATATCAAAATCAAAATTATCAATATTATTAATAACTTCCATTTCTTCATCAAATATACCTTCAATATCAATCATACCATCTTTATCTGCAATAGGCTTCAAGAACTTATCAAAACTATTAATATTATTAGTAATCGTTCTTTTAGCCAAAGGAATTAAAAGTCTTATAGCTGGAGAACTTTCACCCATAGATACTAATTGTTTAATAATATAATCTTTAATAACCTCTTTAACATTATCAATTTCAACCATAATATTACTTCTTTAAAAATTCTTCATAAGTTAAATTAGGATTAGTTTTACTAGCTTCTTTAAAAGCTTTAAACAATTCCATTTCTTTGTTAGTAACTTCAACAATTTTACTTTTAAGTAACTTAACAAGTTTAAGTTGTTCTTCAAGTAAATGTTTACCATCTTCACTAGCTTCGATTTTTCCTCTAACTAAATTAAGAACTTCTGCTTGAACCATACTTTGTAAAGTATTATAGTTATTTACATAATCTTGGTTACTAAGAAGCATATTTTGTTGTTCTTGTGTAAGTGGTGCAATTTCAGCATCAATAGCATCCCAAATTCCTTGAGTTGGAACTTGCTGATTTTGAGTTGTACCATTATTTGCATTAGGAATAGCATTACGACGATAAGCTTCATTAATTGCTTGTTTTTGACTTTGAAGAAAAGCAATTTGTTCATCAATGCTATTAGTCATTTTTTCACTAGGATATAGTAAAGGGTCACTACCACCTAGTATGAATTGATTAACAGGTATCATATCTCTTTGAATTTAATGTTCTTAATCAAACTTAGTAATATTACGGAGCAGGAGTTTCACTAGCAGGTTGAGTAAAACCACATGGTAAGCATCCATAAGCATTACGCCCAACTAGACCTGTAACAGTAGGTTCATTCGGAAGAGTTACTACACCATAGATAACATTACAAGTTTTTCTATCAGTATAGTTGATACCAGCCGTAAACATCTTTTCCATTTCGCATTGGATAAGTTTATCTTGATAAGGACGAATAGCTTTAGTAACAGCCAATTCAGCTTTCAAATCAGATAATTCTTTACGGATATCATCATCAGCGTCACGAGTATATTTGTAAAGATTAAAATGGTCAGTGTTATTTTTCTCAATAAGAGCATCAGTACGATTACGTCCATCAATATAAACACCAAACAATTCACTATTAAGACGTTCTCTATCTTCAAAACGTTGATTTTGTTGAGCCAAAGCCCATTGATAAAGACCACCTTGAAGAGCTAAAGTATCTTCACAAGATTTTTCCCATGCTTGAAAAGCAGTAGGAGCACCGTTTCCGCCACCAGCAGTAGCACCAAGTACATTAATATTGGTAGAACCATCACCTAACATTCCACCACCAGCACCACCTAAAATACTAGCAGGAGTAGAACGTCTGTTACCAAACAAAGCCAAACCGCCAAGTGCAGTACCGATAATACCAAGGGTTAAACCTGCATTAGCTTTACCGTTTACATCACGACGATTACCACCGTCATAATTCATTCCAGCCCCATTGTAACCCTCTGGAACAACTTTCACTTTTTCAATTACTTGCATAATAAATTAAGGTTTAAGTTAAAAAAATAGATTAATACTTGTAGTTTGAACTACATAATCTATAACGCTTAAACCGTTATCTTTGTTTGGTAATTAACATTATTTTAACTTTCAATAGGACTATATATTGTCAACTCGCCAATTTTATTAAGTTTAGTATATTTTATTTCACCTATCGAAGTCTTACCATCATCAGCTTTACCGCCTTGTGTACCAACATAACATTGAATAGTTTGTTGTCCTCTAAATTCAGAATTACCTGCAACAAAACCAAATCTAAATTTATAGTTATCAGTATAATTATCATTATAAACAGTGTTATCTTCATTTAACAAAACTGTATGATATTCATAACTATAATTATCATCACTAGTTATATTAAGAGTTGGCTTATCAAGAGTTAAAGGAGTACCAGTTGTATTAACTTGATTATTCCAAACTTTATATTTATCATTAGGTTTATTTTCATACCAACAATAACCATCATTATGAATATAACCACCACCATGACGAATTATTTTAATATTATCTAAACCAATAATTTTATCATTAACAGGATTAATTCTAAAATATTTTACTTCATTATTAGATTTAGCAACTCTTTTAATAACTTCACCATACCAACATTCTTTATAGCCACCATGTCCATCAGGCATATTAATAGTTCCATCAGCCAAAGGAAAAATAAACATTCCTCTATTATCAACATCAATTTCACGATTCTTTAATTGCCAAGCATGAACAATAACCCCACCTTTATAAGCAGTACATTCAACAGTAACATGACCTCTACTTAAACTTCCAAACCAATTAGCGCAAAGATTCATTTTCATTATATCAGGCATTTTATCTTCAAGGCCAATCATAGATTCAATATTAAACATAACACATTCAGCACCTGAGTCAGTATTATCACCACCCCAATATAGATAAGGAATTTGACTTAAATTCCAAGACCAACCAACAGCTACATAGTTTAAATTATTAATAGGAGAATTAACATAATATGATTTAGTGTCCAAATCTCGACCATCATCACTACCCCAAATGTATCTAAGTTGGACACTAGTAAAATCACTAAAATGAATAACAGAAGTAGGCCAAATATGATTAGCACCATCATAAACATGAGCAATATTAGTTTGACCTACTGTACGCTTCTTAAGAGGTTGAGCAATTCCTCCTTGACGTCCAAGAGTTAAACTCATTATTCATCAACAATATTATAAGTCATTCCAGCAACTGGGGTAATAGTCGCATATTGGGTAGCAGTACCTGTCCAAATTGGAAGACTAAGTTTATTACTATTTGCACTAGGCATAGTCATATTAACTCCGCAGCCATCATTAATAGCTTTTTGAATTTTATCAAGATTAACACTATTAGTAATAGTTTGATTTATTTCTTCTTTAAAGTTATTAAATGTATCATTAGTAACATATCTATTAAGTAAATTATTAACTTCTTCTTTATTATAAGTTTCAGATTTAGTATAATAATTTTTAAACATATTATTAATTTCTTCTTTAGTATAACTTTCCATAGAAGAAGTATCTCCCATTACTCTCCATTCAGTACCATTCCAATAACAAATCTTTCCATTACGATATTCAATTTGACCAACAGCCCAATTACTACAAGTTACATTAGGAAGATATTCAGACTCTTCACCAACCATACCTGCAAGCTTACAACTATTTAAATTAATAGTACCATTCTCAATAATACCACCTTCAAATACAAGTTCACAACCAACAGGCATTGTGATAGTTTTACCACTTAAATCAAAAGCATAACGAATAATATAACGAGTATTTTCTTCGTTAACCATATCTTGAGTAAGAACAGCTTTATAATTAAGATAAATATTATTTTTAACTTGAACTAGATTTTCTTCATTAAAATAATATTTAATATTATCTACTGAATTAACATATATAATACCAAGTCTTGGACGTTCATCAGAAAGACAAGTATTATAAATATTATAATCTTCACCATTCCCATAGTCAGCAGTGTTGACCCCCCGTAGAGGATGAACTCTATCAGTAGGTTCTACAATAGTCCATCTAGTATAATAATTATAAAATCCAACTCCATCATTAATAGTCTTAACTCTAAGAACAAATAATTTATGATAAGTATCATAATAAATACCAGCAGTATTACCTAAATCTGTTCTAATAACTTCATATTTATCAGTATTAAGAATTATTTGACCATATTGTTCACAATAAGTATCATCAAGAAAACCATCAAATAAAAGCTGTTCTGCATTACTAGCATCATCCTCCACGGGGAGTAAGACCTTGCGAATTATTTTATATCCTTTACCACTTTTATATTCAGGTTCATAAGGTCTATCTTTAAAACTAAGACGATTAACATTACAACAACCTGGACTTAATCTAATAGTAATATCTTCTTCATCAGGATAATTAATAATATTAACTTTACCATCTCCTGCAATCATTTGTTTAAGAGCTTCATTAAGCATATCCCAATCAATAGTTCCATTAGCAATTGGAATCTTAGCACCATTCTCTTCAAGATACTTTTCACTAAGAATTTTTGTCCAATTATCATCAGAAACCCAACTAGTTTCAACACCAGCTTGTAGATTACTACCTATATAACTTTCAGTTACAGAAAGATTATGTTCAGCGTCATAATAGCTAATAGTAAGACTATTACGTCTAAAAATAGCAGGAACAGCTTTACGAGTATTAACTCTAGTTCCTTGATATGGAATCCATAAATGATTAAACCGAGAAAGAACAACAGTTAAATCATTATTTGTATCTTTGTCAAGAATATTTTGAAGATAAGTAATAGGAAATACTTTATCATAACTATTCTGACCTAACTTTTCATATAGTTGTTTATTGTTCATAATTATGTGATTAATTTAAATAACTTTAATGAGTAAATAAACAATATAAGTATTAGTAATATTGTTATATTAAATAGTATTATTATCATGGTTCAATTAAAACTCTTACATTAAATATTGTACTATTAGAAGTCATAGTAAATTGACATAATATAGTAAATGAAGAAGTAGTTGTGTTAGCAGTAACAGTAATAATATTATTACTATTAGATACAGAAACATTATTTGAAGGTGTACTAACATTCTTTAAAGTACAAGTATATTTATTACTACTTCCATTTTTATCTTCAAACCAAAATTGTAATTTACCAGCATTCATTATATCAGTATTAGTAGGAATATATACATAAACACCAATAGGAGTTTTTTTAATATCATTATAACTTGCTTCTCCTTTATATATTGAATCTACATTTTGGCTATCTAAATAAATAGATAAAGCAACATTTTGACTAATAAAATAATCATTTTTAATAGCAAGTCTTCCACGTACAGGATTTGCTCTTTGTGTTCCTTTTGTAATAACATTATGATTTAACCAATTCCATTCAATTTTATATTCTCTTGCAGTATTAGAATCATTTGCAGATAGTTTAAATGTTACTATAATCATGCTATCATAATTAAGAGCATTTGCAACAGATACATCACAATTAACTTTATTTGTTACATTTACATAATCAGGATTATAATATACAATTTCAGTTCCACCAGAACCTGCAACACCATTCCAAGTCCAAGGTTGAGTTGTATATAATCTATAATAAACACTTACAGATATGGTATTAGCATCAGCAATTGTATCAATTTCATTAGTATAAGGATATCCTGTAAAATCTAATCCATTTCCATCAGGATTAGTGTCATAATACTTAGTATGATATACTTTAGCACCATAAGATTTAGAACCAGCAGATTGTGTAATATTAATAGATTTACTAACTCCACTATAAGTTGCAGTAACAGTTGTACTTCTACTTGTTGTAGCAGTTCTATTACCATAAGTAAGTTTACTACCGCTAGTGGTACCATTTAATGTACCATCTCCAGATTTACTTAATGTAGGACTACCATTTTCAGTTTCAGGAAAATTCTGTCCAACTCCATTCCAAGTATATTGTCTACTACGAACAGCACTACAAGTAATAGTAGAACTACCTCCAGCAGCAGCAATATTAGTAGGACTAGCAGAAATACTTACTGACCATCCAGACCAACTACCATAAACTTTACTACCTGCTCTTTGTTCAATATCGCAAAAATTAATAGCACCATTATAATTTGCAGTAACTCTAGTTCTTCTAACACTTGTACTAGTATTATTACTATAACTTAAAGTACTACCACTTAAAGTTCCACCACCACTTCCTGCACTAAGACTTGGAGTAGCATTTTCTGTTTCAGTTCCACCTGAACCTGCAACGCCATTCCAAGTCCAAGTACGAGAACGAGAAGCACCATAATAAATAGTAACAGAACCGCCTGATGCTGCAACAGTATAACTACTAGCATTACAATATACAGACCAACTAGACCAACTTCCATACGATTTACTACCAGCAGATTGATTAATAGTTATATCTTTAGTTACACTATCAATAGTTGCTCTAAATACAGAACTACGGGAACTAGTAGAAGTATTATTACCATAACTAACAGTAGAACCACTTAAAGAAGCAGCACCATTAACTTTACTTAATGTTGGAGAACCACTAGCATTTTCAGTATAAGTTGTTCCTGTACCATTCCATTGCCAAGTACGACTTCTAGTAGCAGAAGTAGATAATGTAGCATTTCCACCAGCAGCAGCGATAGTTGTTACATTAGCACTTAAACTAATAGACCATGCTCCCCAACTACTATAAGTTTTAGCACCAGCATTTTGAGTTACAGTAGTATCTTTAGTTACAGAATCCATTGTAGCTCTAATAACTGTACTTCTAGCACTTGTAGAAGTATTATTATCATAATTTACTTTATTACTAGCAAAAGAACCAGCTCCACTAACTTTACTAAGAGTAGGTGTTCCAGTTCCTGTTTCAGTTCCACCACTTCCACTAACTCCGTTCCACGTCCAAGTTCTTGTCCTACTTGCAGAAGTAGTTATATTTGAGCTACCACCACTGGCAGCAACATTTCCACTATTAGAAATATTAACTGTCCATGCAGACCAAGCACTATATTGTTTAGCTCCAGCAGATTGACTAATAGTTATATCTTTAGTAGTAGAATCAATAGTAGCACGAATAACGGTTGATTTACTACTAGTACTAGTATTATTTCCATAAGTAACTTTAGGACTAGTCCAACTACCACTTCCGCTAACTTTACTTAATGTTGGAGAACCGTTTCCAGTTTCTGTACCACCAGAACCGGCAACGCCATTCCATGTATAACTTCTAGTTCTACTAGCACTAGTTGATATAGTAGCTGTTCCACCTGTTGCTCCAATACTAGTTTTATCAGCACTAATATTAACAGTCCAACTAGACCAATTACTATAAACTTTAGCACCAGCAGATTGTGTTATAGTAATAGACTTAGAAACACTATTGCTAGTAGCAGTAATAGTTATACTACGACTATTTGTTGTAGTATTGTTACTAGCAGTAACAGTTTTACCACTTAAAGTAAATCCACCAGCACTACCACTAAGTGTAGGTGTAGCAGTTTCAGTATCAGTATGTGTAGTACCAACTCCATTCCAAGTCCAAGTACGAGAACGACTAGCATTAGTAGTTATCGTAGATGAACCACCACTTGCAGCTATCGTTTGCGTGCTTGCCGAAATAGAAACAGCCCAAGCAGACCACGCTGAATATACTTTCGCGCCTGCCTGTTGCGTTATCATAATCGTTTTGGACAATCCTACATAACTAGCTGTAAGTGTCGCTGAACGGGCTGAAACGCTCTCGTTTGATGTAAATTTTATTTGATTTCCATTAAGAGTAGCACTACCACTAATACTAAGAGTAGGAGTAGCAGTTTCACTATAAACAGTACCAGTGTTATTCCATTTATAAGTTCTACGGGCAACATTAGCAGTAATAGTTCTAGTACCACCTTTAGCTGCAACACTAGTTCCATCAGTTTGTAAATCTAATACCCAATCAGTATAAACTTTAGCACCAGCAGCTTGATTTAAAGCTGCACTAACTTCTTTAGTTTGTTTATTTTCTAAAGTAAATACAACACTTAAAGTTCCACTTTTAGTATTAGTAGATTCATTATTAGGTATAGTTAATACATTATTACTTATATTACCTAAAGTAGTAGAACTAGTAAAACTAGCAGTAAGATTAACAACAGTTTCAATCCAAGTTCCAGCATAAGTAGAGCCTTTGGTTATACTCCCCGTGGAGGATGCATAATCAGTTCTCTTATATCCACTTTTAACAGAACTAGTAGAAAGTTTTAAATCATAAACACCACCAGTATTAGCTATACTACTATTAACTACAGTCAATGTACTAGTATTATATATACTAACTTTACTACCTTTAAACGTAACAGTATAACTATCTTTAGCTTCTGTATCATCAATTAATACAACTAATTTACCATTAGTTATAACTCCTTTTTCTATTCCATCAAATAAAACTTTAACTCCATCAGTAGGAAAAGTAACAGTATAAGAAATAAATCTTTGTTCCCATTCTAATTCTACATTATGAGTTATAGGTAAATAACCACTGTTACCACTAATAGTTTGAGATTTATAATGTTCAGCAGTAATATTAGCAGTATAATCAGTCTTAACAGGAATAGTAAATACAAATTTAGTATTATTTTCACTTATAACAGGAGTATAACCATTAATAGTAACAGTTCCGGAAACATTTAATTTAAATGTAATAGTAACATCTGTATTTTCAGGATAAACAAGTTTATTACCTTGATATATTTCAAATACATCTATATTACCAACTTTAATATCATGTATTCCAACATCTCCTTGATATATAGCCATAATTTAAACATCCGATTTAACTATATAAGTAGTATTATTATCTTTTTGTGCAATAGCTGCATATTGAGTAGCAGTACCAACCCATATTTTAGGATTAACTATTGGGTCAATAGTAAGTTTAGATAATCTATAAAGAGTTTGGTCAACTATCTGAATAGTATTATAAACATATGAACCATCTTCTGATAAAGCAACATGATGAATTGCATTAGCATTACTCCATTGAATAATTATAATATTATCTGTATATCTAACATTAAATGTACCATATTTACCATTATGAAATACAGAATTAGGTTTACCAATAGCTGTAACAAATCCAGCAAAATTAGTAAAAATAGAATTAATAGCAGCTAATACTTCTTCTTTACTACCATCATTTGTTAATAATATAGTAATATTACCAATATCATAAGATTTAATAATTGAATTACTATTTATAGCTACAAAAGTATTAATACTTTTAGTTTCTTCACCTCCAACTCTAGTTAAACCTTTATCCCAGCTTAAATCAATTTTATTAATTCCACCAGCAGAAAAATAAGTAATCGTAGCACTAATATCATGAGCGCCTATAACAATTCTATCAAAATTAATTCTATTATTGTTATTATCAACAGCAATAATACTTCCGCCTTTTAATAATATTTCTTTTACTTCATCAAAAGTTTTATCACAAGTAAAATCTTTTTGTCCATTAATATATATTCCAGTATGAACAGTAACAACTACACCATAAACAGGAATAAATCCTTCAGGTGTGCTTTTATTTTCATATAATTGTTGATTAATATCTTGCATAACTTTATAAACTTTAAATGGTGGCACTTATTCAGTACCACCATGATTAATATTAAGTTGTTTTCTTTTTAATAACAAGTTCATAACCAGCAGGAATTAAAGCTTTAATAGCATCAGCAATAGCTTTATCAACTTCTGCTTTAGTATAAGTATTTTCTACTGTTGGTACATTGTCAAACTTATTATTAATTTCTTCTTTAGTATAAACATTATTACTAAGTTCAGTAATTCGATTAGGTAAAGTTTCATCAAGTTTAACTTTATCAGCAGCAGACATAACTCCAGATTCAGTTTTACTAACAATAGGAAATGTTATACCATCATTAAAAGGTTTACTTTCATAAACATTTGTTGTATTATTAAATTCATAATGATATGAACCAATTATGATATTTCCACCAGATGACCTAGATAATTTAATTTGTGTACTAAGAATATATTTAGGTAAACTATTAACAATATCAGTAGTTTTCTTACCTTTACCGCCATCATAAGCAGTACCTGTAACTTCACCTAAAGCTAAAGTTTCAGATATAACTGCATATTTAGTTCCAGACCAACGATAAGTTTTACCACTATATTCAGTTCCTTCACTTATATCAACATAAATCTTACCTTTTTCAGGAGTATAATATACAGGAGCATCTTCTATATATTTTTCAGCAAAATGAGTTTCATCAACATAATATCCTTCAAGAACATCATCGACATAACTAGGTAATTGACTTGCTGGAACTTTACCATCTCCATCAAGACTAGCAATACCATTTGCTACTCCTCTTTTAGCCTCAATAGCTTCATTACAGAATTGAATAATCTTCTCTTTAATAATAGGATAATTATCTATATTACTAAGGATATGTTCAACTGTAGATTCAACCTTATTCTCAATAACAACTTTAAGGTTAGGATGATTATCAATATTATCAAAGATATTTTCTATATTACCTTTAATAATATTAAGTAATTCAGTAAAGTTATTAATATGTTCAAATATATAAGTAACTCTAGCTTCTACTTTAGTTTCAATAAGATTCTTAAGAATAGGAAATCTATCAATATTATTGAAAATATAATCAACTCTACTATTTACAGCATTGTTAATACAAGTAACAAGACCGGGATAATTATTAATATTAGCAAATATATTCTTAACACAATTACAAACTAAATCAGAAAGAATACCAATAAGTTCAGGATAATTATTAATATTATTAAATATATAATCAACACATTCATTAATATTATTCTGTATAGTTTCTTGTAATTCTGGATATTGACCAATATTCTTAAATATATCAACTACTTTATTAACAGTATTAGTAATAATAAGATTCTTAATAGCAGGATAATTATCAATATTATTAAATATGTTGCCAATAGTAGTTTCTACATGAGCATTAATAGCATTAGTTATAAACTGATTAAGAGCAGGATAAGAAGAAATATTATTAAAGATAGATTCAGTCCATTGTTTAATATATTGATTAAATATCTCTTTAAGCTCAGGATATTCATTAATATTATTAAATATATCTCTAATAATAATAGGCAAACTTTCAACTGTACTATTCTTAATAATTTCAACTAGTTTAGGATAGTTATTAATATTATTAAATACATTAATAACAAAATCATTAATAAAACTAGTAATAATATCAAGAAAGTCTTTATAATCACCTATATTAGTAAATATCTCTTCAAGTGCTTCTGCTAAATCTTTAATAACAGTATCAAAAGACCATCCTTCCCAATTATCTGGATTAGTCCAAGCAGCATCACTAATATCATCACTATTATATCGTTGTGTCCAATTAATATTAGTTGCATCACGATAAGTAATAATATATCCTTTACGACGATAAATTTTATCAAGTTTATTAACAGTATCAGCAAAAGTACCTTCCCAAGTTAAATAAACACTGTTACAAGCAGCAAGTATTCTATCAAGTCTAGTACCAGTTAAACCATCAAATACAGCTTGTATAACAGTTAAAGGAAATATATTATATCTAGTATCATTTTCTTCACAATACTTATCTAGTATATGAATTGGCATATTGCCCTCTTTATCACATTGAACTTTACTAGGGTCAAAAGATTGACAATTAGTACCAACAAAAACATTCTCTTCTTTAGACATAATTACCACGGATTAGAAACACGTTTAATATAATGTAAAGCAATAGTAGGCATAAGTTTATTAATAGCAAGATAATCACCTGTCCATCTATTACCACTTATTTGGCTCCAAGTCATTTCACCATTATTGCTAATATTAGGTCCAGTCATATACCAATTAGTAGAACGATTAATGCCAAGATTATCAAGTCTATTTCTATCAGTACCATAAGGATAACCATTTTTAACATCACCATCTAAATCACCTGATATAAATCTCCAGTTACTAGGTGCTATAACTTGATGGTTATTATCACCGGATTTAGTTTTACCAACAGCAACAGCATGTTGATGTAGAGGCAAATCTGTACCACCAATATAAAATGCATATGCACTTACATTACGACCCGGAGCAGCAGGGTCATATGTATCTTTAATATTTTCAAGAACTGTTTTCCAATCAAGATTTCCTTGTTTAGGATTATTATAAATATTAATACCATTAGGTATATAACCCATAACAAAACGCCCTTGTGCAGCAGTATAAACTTCCCAACCATTAGGAGGAGTTGAAGTATCCCAAAGCATAATAGAACCAATAGGAACAACGGCAGCAATCCAAGCTTGAATTTGACTAGCAGCAACTCCACCACCTTCTCCACTTCCACCACCTTGTCCAAATCCTTCTCCAACTAATTTATTTTTAATATCAGTATAGAGAGAATTAAAATCTACATCAAGTCTACTAGGTTTAGTTTCACTATCTGCAAATTTATTCATAACAAGATACTTACCTGTTCTAGCTTCACCAAGTTGAGTTGTAGACATAACATTATGAGTACCATCTCCGCCTGAGCCACCACCACCTTCAAGACCTGCAATAATATCATTAATTTCTTGCTTAGTATAATAATTATTAAGCATAGAATTAATAATATTACGTACTTCTTCTTCGGTTAGTCCGCCACCGCCAGAACCTCCACCAGCAGCATTAATAGTAATAGTACCATCAGTATTTTCTACAAAAGTAATATTAGTACCAGCTTTAATCTTATTTTTAAACATTGATACATAATTACTTTCAAAATACTGTTTATACGCATTACTTATATTACTACCACTTTGGTTTATTTTATTAAGAATTTCTTCAATCTTATTATTAATATATTGTTCAAGATTGGTAATACTATTTTCAATATTACTATTTAAATCTCCAATCTTATTATAAATATCTTCAAATTTAGCATTATATTCAGTAATAAGATTATTAATTCTAGTATTAATATCAACAATATTTTGTTGTAATTGAGATATTTGGTTATCATGAATTTCAAGATGGTCATTAATCTTTTTAAGTTCTTTAAGAAGCCAAGCATAGAACTTTTCCATCTCTTCTCTTAACTTCTCTAAGAAAGCTTCAAATTCAGCACGAGTAAGATATACAGATAAATCAAAACCCATACTTACCCATTTTTCGCCATCCCAAAACCAATAAAAATCATTAGTATAAGTACCACCCCAACCAACAATTTCAACTTGTTTATTATCTTCGCCTAAATCAAGAGGATGATAAAGTATTTGACCAGTAGCCCAATTTCCATCAAGAGATATACTTTCTTTATCAAACATATCTTCTTGACGATAATTACTAAGAAGTCTACATTGATTCAATTTAACAGCACCATCATATAATCTACCACCTCTCCAAAGAATAATACTATTATTTGGAAGTTCAATAGTTTGTCCAGCTAAACAATAATCATATTGAAGTATATAAATAGTATTAGGCTCGTTAATCATATCTTGAGTAAGAGTATTAACACCACTAATCATATTCTTACGAAGATATTTACGAGCCTTTCCACTATAATCATTTGTATTATAGTCTTTATCTGCAAATTTAAGAAGATTATCAACAACAGTTAAATCTTCTTCATCAGCTGCATTAGTAATCTGTGAAGCAGTAAACATTTGTTTAACAGATTTACTAAGCATTTCAGGAGTAATCTGACCTTCAAGTATTTGAACAGCATTATCTTCAAAATACTGTTTAAGTACATGAGCCATATAATTAACTACAACATTACGACGAAGATAATTATCTTGAATATTAATACCAAATTCATCAGCAACTGCACGTTCAGCAATGGCTCTTGGAAACATACCACTAAATGATTCTACAAATTTAGAACCAATTTCAGAATCAGCTTCAAGATGCCATTTCTTTGCATTAGTAACAGGAGTTATTTCATCAAGAATATAACTCTTTTTAGTTTCAATAACATAAACTTCACAACCTACTCCAATTTGTTCCCATGTAAGAGCATCTCTATCTTCCATCGTAGATACTACAATTCGAGCAGCTTTAAGACCTCTTTGAACAACAGCAATAAGTTCTAGTATTTCTTTCTTGAAAGTTTCATAATCAATAACTAAATCTTCTCGAAGTTTAGCAATAGGTTGCCAATACTCTTCATTAGATAAAGGAATACCAGCAGGAACAGCTTTACGAGATATATAGCTAGCATAGAAACCGTCATGAACTATACATAGTCTTTCATAAGGTCTATCATTCCATTTACCGTTACAAGTAAGACTAACTTTACCAAGCTCTTCTTCTATTGTTTTCATATGTTCTCTAGGTTTACTAAATTCATAGTGTAGACCCCCCGTAGAGGATGGAATACATTCACATTATTCATTATCGTAATCAACATTACTAAGACTATAAGTTTCATTATATTCTTTACCTTCTTCTCGTTTCTCCCAAAGTTTACCAGTTTCAGGGTCAACATAAAATTTAGGAGCATCTCCACAACTAACTATTGCATGAATTTTACCTTCTTCATCAACAGGAAGCGTAATAGAACCACTATACTGAACTTGTTCACTGCCTTCATAAATAATATTAAGTTGACCTTTAATATATTTAAGAAGAGTTTCAGCAAGTTTGTCTTGACCAAGTTGATATGCCGCCATAGCAGATTGAAACATATTCCAACAAGTAACAATATTTTTATTATTACCTTTACAAGTAGCAGAACAATCATTAAGCATATCAAGTCCATATTGTGCCATAAGAACTAATAGTTTATGATAAACACAAACATATTTGCTAGGAACAGTCATATAAACATATTGAGGATTAATCTCAACTTGTTCAGTTCCATCAGCTTTTACATAGACACCATTAACATAATTATCATCTATTTGTTCACTCATTCTAACATTAAGTTATTGTATGAATTAATAATTGATTTTTGTTGCTCATCAGAAAGCAATTCTAAGGCTTCTAGTGCTTGAATTAAAATTTGTCCTTGTGTTAGCTTGCACCAATTTTTTTCATTCAATGGAAAGCCTAATTCTGCTATTCTCACCTGTTTTTCAGCCATGCTTGCAATGCGTAATTGCATCTCTTTCGATAGCTGTTTTGGATTATTAATATAACCTCTTATCATAATATTATCTTATTTAAAAGCCTTATTAATAATATATGCAGTATAATCACTAACTCTAATATCAACACGTTTATTAAACGCAAGAATACGTTGATTAGAATCAAGATGTTTATTATAAATTATATTAATAATATCGTCATATATATCTTCTTTCCATTCTTCTCTCATATAATGACTAAGATAATCTTCATCTCCACGATACATATTAAGTTTAGAATAAGCATCGTAATAAACGCTATTAACTAAGTGTCGAGCATTATATTCGATTTGGTCACGGTTACTATCAACATTATTAGTAATAATAGTAGAAGCAACAAATTTAGCACATTCTGAAGCTGCATTAACCATAGCAATAGAAACTACAGCTTTAGACTTTTCTCTATCTTTATCAATAATATCTTTAGTAACTATATTAAGAAGTTTGGCAATATCATCAAGAGGGTCTTTTTTATTATTATCAATTATTTTATTAATAATAAGATAAATAACAATAACAATACCGGGAACTAGACCTTGTTCAAAAGCATTTTGTATTAATTCCATTTTTATGAATACGAAAATAGGGACTATCAGTATTAACACTAATGCTAACACCAATAGCCCCTATTTGATTAATATTACCTAATATTTACCTAATCAAGTCGGGTAGTAGGTTATGCTTTTTCTTCAGTAGCAATAGCTTTAAGGATAGTTTCAACAGTTGCAATAGCATCAGCCCCAGTAGGAAATGCTATTTGTACAATCTGATGAACAACTTCATCTCTAGTTTTCATTTCACGTGGAACAGCAAAACGAAGAGTAAAGATAGTATATCCAGCATCTGCACTGTCAGGTTGTTTTAAAGGATTAATAGGATATGCAGGATACAGTTCAGTATAAGTATCACGGTAAGTATATTCAATACCTGCATCAGCAGCAGCCTTATTAGCTAAATCAATAATATAAGCAGCGTCACCATAAGCAGGTAAACCGTGAGCTGTAACTGTGACTGCAATACCAACTAATTCATCAGCTCCAAGAATTTCATAATCAATACCTTTAGACTCAGCAGTTAGAGTAATTTTAGCCTCAGCAACAGATGCTTTAATACCATGTCCAATAGTATTATTATTAATTTGGTTAGCTAATTTCTTTGCTACATCATTAGCAGTAGGATTAAGACCAGTATGAATAGTAGCAGTCCAACGATTACGTTCATTGAACTTTAATCCTTTTTTCACAATCATAATAGAATAATCAGAATAAGCATTTACATCTCCGATAGTAAGATTAGCAGAGAAAGTAGTAGCAGCTTGATAAACACCTTTAACAAAAGTAAGATGTTTCTTATAAGCTGGAAGAACTACTGGACCATTTGCTTCACGACCAAGATTAATGTAAAACTTATCGGTAATCTTAGTACCGTCAGCGTCAATAGTTTCCTTGCCATTAGCAAGATAAGTAAAAGCAACCGCTCCAGCAGCAAGAGGTAAGTCTGCTCCATAAGCGACTTTGCCCGCCAACAAAAACTGTCTCATTTTTAATTTAATTTAGAGTTTAACTTTGTTTATCAGCTCCATTAGAAGTAGCACCAATACTAGCAAGATAAATCTGTACTGCACGCATAACTATTTCCATATGTAAATAAGGAGGTAAATCACAATTAACCCAATCTTCTTCTCTATCTTCATCAAATTTAACTTTAGCAGGTTCTTTGATATAAAGATATTTAACTAATTGAGGTTTAACTGTATTATTACGTCCAGTATATATATTAACATTAATACCAGATTCATCACCAAATATAGTAACTATCGGAGCATCTTTCGCAGCACGATTACAGAAATCTCTTAGCGTTTGACCTAAATCTTCAGCTTCAATAATTCTGCAATCATAAATTGTCTTGCCATTATAACTAACTTGAAAGCCTGTATATAGCATTATTCCGTCGCTATCAATATTAATTTTATAAGGGTCAACTTCTGTTCCACCACCTGTAATATCTCCGCCGTTAACAGTACCCGCTGTGTATAAAGTTCTAAGAGCATTAACAGGACTAATAGAAGCATTTTGTCGAGCAACCTTATCATTATAAGGAACAGGTCCAACGTTTTCTACTATTACATTTCTAGCTTTTTCAATTATAGCAGCATTAAGACAAATATCTATATCTTCCATGAGAATAGCACGAACGGTCTGCATACCCATCTGTTGTGCCAGTTCTCTGAACGTCACGTGCATCTCCCCAATGTTCATAATCAAATGTTTTTAAGTTTATTTTTATAAGCACTAACAAGAGCACTATTGGTAGGATTCTTAAACCATGTAACAGCTTCTTTAACATTAGCACCAATGAACTCACCATCAGGAGTAGTAATATTCTGATTATGAATTGCTCTGATAAATTCTCCACGAGAAATAAGAACCTCAATTAAAGATTTAATAGTAATATCTTTATCATTGCAAAGTTTATTAAACTTAGCAGGTTCATTTGTACTAAATTTATCAAGATGAGTTTGTTTATCGACAGTATCCATAGCCATACCGTTAGGAATATTAATATTATTGGCAACACAGTATTGAATAAATACAGCATCAAACAAATCACTATTCGTGAGAAGTTTAACATAATTGCCTTTAGCAGAATTAATTTCCTGACGATGTTTAGCAAGACGCTCAGCTTCTCTTTGGTCATCTTTAAAATAAAATCTAATAGATGGGTCAGAATTAATAAGAGCAATATCTTTAGCTACATCTTTATATAATAAACAATGACGATAAATTAGATAATCATCAAGAACAATAGGATAACCATATTTATACTTTTCACTTTCAAGAAGATTTAACTTAGTAATTTTAGCTTCAAGAGCTTCTCTAAGTTCTTTAACTCCTTTACGGTCACTATTCATATAAACAGTTTCAATAGCTTCTTCTTCAGCTCTAAAACGAAGATAATCTCGTTTACGATTCCAAAAGAAAGAAATATCAAAAGTCTTACCTAGTTCATCAATTGAAACACTAATATTATTAAGATAAGCCTTAACCCGTGAAATAAAGTTTTCATTATTAGGAGCAAGACCAATTAAAGCAGGAAAATAAGATTCAATCTCACCTTTATTAGAAGAAAGAGTACGAGAACTACGAACACAACTACCAATCTTATCCATTCGTTTAGGTAATGTTTTATCATTAACTCTACGATATAATGAATAATTAGTAACTAAATTAATAGTAATAGTTCGTTTTTCAGTATAAGGTTCATCAAGACTTTCATCTCTAAATCCTACTGTATTAGCAGGCTGTTTATCTACTCCATCCTCTACGGGGGGTATAACCTGTTTATCTGTATTTATATTAGAAGCAGCAGGAGTATTTTCTCCTGCTTTATTAGCTTCATTTACTTTGTTAAAATCCATATCTTAAATAGCTTCTTTTAAATGATTATAATACACATTTCAATAAGAACATCTTAGTAGTGTTATCTACCTGCAAACCAATAGAGCCTTTAACTTCATAACGAGCCATATCAATTTCAGTAGCTGCATGATTAGTATTAGGCAATCCCCAGCAACTAGGAATATCGGTCATACCCTCAATAACTTTAGCTTTATAAGCCTGTCCTTTTTGACGTACTATACGAACATTCTGATTACCTTTATAATTACTCATATCAATTAAAGCAGCTTGATGAGAAGTAATAGGCAAGCCAGTAGTAGGATGAATCATACCATTTTGCTTAGCAGCTTCAGCATCAGTACCCTTATCGAAATAAGCATTATGAATAACAGTAATAGTATATCCATCTGGAGTTTTATACTTATTAAAGTAACGTCCATAAGAAAGACCATCACCATTATCTTGAATCATCTTTTCACCAAGAGGAGTAATAAATCCGTTTTCTTTAGCATCAGTTCTGATAGCCATTTCAAAGTCACGAATAAATCCTTTACCACCCATAAGAGCTACATTCTTATCACCATCTTGAGTATCACGGTCAAGAACATCACCGATTGTACGTTCAAGTTTATTAACAGTCAGAACTTCACCATAAGTATCGTAGTTAGATTCACGACAAATTTCTAACATACCAGCAGTACGAGGAATAGGTTTACCATTATCATGGTCTTTCAAAGGAATAGTACCATCAGGTAAACGGTTATATTCAGACTTCCACAAACGTTCTTCGTTCATTACTCTCATGTGCAAGTTGAACTGTCGCATCTCTTCGTTAATCCAAAGATTAGAAGTACCACCATTATCATTTTGGAATTGATATTGAGTAACAACATTAGCAAGATTACCAGCTATTTCTTTAGAATAACGATAAAACTCAAGTTGAGAAGTCATTCCAGCAGGACCCATAGTATTGCTTCTATTACCTTTAGAATAAGATTCAGAAACAGTAGGAGCACTCATTGCCCAATACATACCTTTAGCCAACCATTGAGGGTCAACATAAGCATCAGGATTAGGAGAAGTAAGTTTCAAAAGATAAGCATAACCATAAGCAGATTCACCTAAGTCTTTCTGAATACGAACTTGAGTAACACCATCGGGAGCAGTAAGACCATGTTGTTCAATAAACCAATGAGTAGAGAAATGAACTTCAAATTCACTACCATTTTGACCCGGTTTAGTAACAGCACTATTAAAGTAAGTTACAAAGTCTGTAAACTTCATACGACCCATAGTTTTCCAAGTCCATTGTACAGTAGCAACATCTTTAATACCACGACTACCTTGACCTTCAGTAATAAAACTTAAAGGAAAACGGTCATCATCCATACCATAATTATAAGTCAGAAAACTATTAATTTCTTCTGGCTTTTGAAGTTGAAGATAAGCAATTGATTCTTCATTAGAATAACCTCTATCTTCATAACGAGTTTGTCCAATAACACGTAATGTTTTCATCTACAAATTTACTATTATGTTAATAACCAAAACGCTCATCTATTAGAGCATTTTTTTTACTATCAGGTTTAGTTATTTTAATAGCTCCTTTTGTAGATTTACGTTGACTAGCAGTAAGTTTCAACTTTTTAGCTTCTTTATCAGAAACAGCCATTTCTATCAAACTATCATAACCTTTACCTGTATATTTAAGCCAAGCCTTAAGCAGTTCTTCATCGCGTCTTTCAGCAGGAGATAACTTCATTAAATCATTTTCATAACGAGAAAGTCCTTTATCATCAACTTGATAAACATAATTGAAGAAATCTTCAGGAGTAGTAGAAATCTGTTTACCATTACGTTCAATAATAACAGTTTCGGGAATACGATAACCAGCAATCTGTCGCTTATCAATACATTCTTTAACTCCATTCCAAAATTCCACAAGTTGTTTCTCTTCTTCTGCTTTAACTCGCATAGCTTCTTTAGCATTAGCTTCACGCATTTCGTTATCAGCTTTCTGAAGAGCTTCAAGTTCTTCTTTAGCAACATTGAAAAGTTCATTACTATCTTTAAGATATTGAATATACTTATCAACATTACCACGACGATTAAATTCCTTAAACGCCTCACGAACAATAGCTTCTTGTTGACTTACATTATTTTCATCTACTTCAATACCGCTTCTATCTCGAAGTTCACCAAAGCCTTCAAATGAATTACCATTTGCAACATAATAATTAAGAAAATCACCAACGATAGGATAATCTTCAAATAACTTATTAACACCAGCTTGAGCAAATTCGTCACGTTTTAAATCAATAACGGATTGAATATAACTTGCAACTCCTTGAGGAGTATTATCAAAAGCAACTGGTTTACCATCTTCTGAAGTAACAGAAACACCTACAAGTTCTTGAATTGATTTAACATCAATAGTATTTTCTTCTTTAGTATCTTCTACTTCAAATTCTTTAAGATAAGCAGCAACTTCGTTTTTAGCTTTAAAGATATTACCTTTATCGTCAATAAGATTACCGTCTTTATCAACAGTATATTTATTATCTCCATCTTCGATAATAGTACCTTCTTCTAAACCATGTTCAGCATCAGCGTCATTCGCTTTGTCATTAGGCTTACCCCCCGTGGAGGATGAAGATTGGTTATCTTTATTAGCATTAGAATCACTATTCCCATCTCCATTACCATTATTAGTAATATCATCAATAGAATTACCATCAGCATCTAACTGCCCTGTTTTACCTGTATCAAGGTCTGTAATGTCGTCAGTAGGTTTTCCATCACCATTAGATGTTTCACCATTAAAACCAAAACTATCAAAATTAGGCATAATTCTTTGTTTTTAATTAATTACTATACCACAAATATAAACTATAATAATAATACGAGTTTTACTTGTATCGTTAAAATATGTTCACCTTTAAGCCGATTTGCCGACTAACATACTATTGCTAACTAGGATATTTATTACTGATAACCTATCCTGTTGCTTTCAGAGAAGCCATGTATGAATCAAATTTTATCATAATGATTAATCTATCACGAAATGAATAAAGTGCTTAAAATGAGCTTAAAATGGCTCATGTGGTGTAAAGAAAAATGAAAATGGGCTGAACCTACTTTCACAAGCAAGTCCAGCCCTATTATGAACAAAAATTATAAGTACAGCCGATTATTTACTTTTACTATCATAACGATTTTTATTCGTTTTTGCAATCTTAACTTTATCTTCACTTTCTTTAAGTTTAACAGCTAATTCTTTTTCTTTAAGTTGTGCTTCAACAGAAGTCTTTTGAGCATCTAAACTAAGTTTACTACGTTCAAGATTAAGTCTAGCATTTTCCATACGTTCTTCAGCTTGACTCTTTTCAGCATCACTAAGACCATTATCAAAACTCATAATATTAGCATTTGCTTTCATAGCTTCAATCTGACCATCAAGATATTTTTCAACTCTAATTGTTTCTCTATCTTGTTCTGCTTTTCTATCAATCTTAGCAAGTTCAAATTCTTGACGAAGTTGTTCTGTTTGTTGAGAAACACGTTCAACATCAAGGTCATGCTCACGTTGAATATTTTGATACTTATCAATAAGTTTGCTAATTTGAGCAACATTATCTCCACGAATAGCAGCATTAGCCATATCCATATTACCATTTTGAGCAGCACTAAATGCAAGCTGTTTATATTGTTCAAGTTTCTCACGTTCTTTAACAGAAGTTTTACAAGTAACAATATAGTTAGCAAATATATGACTATTAACATCAAGACTTAAATATCTAATATCACCATCTTTAGTTTTATAAGAAGTATTAAGACCATCAATCCAAGCAAGTTTAGTATAATCCATTTCAGCTTGATAATCTCGTTCTCTCATTTTATCAAATATAAATTCAATAATAACAGAACCCATACTTCCACGAATAACTGCTTCATCAGTAACTCCTTTACCAGCACTATTAGCAATCTCACCATAACGTTGTGGAGTCATATCACATTCCATTTTAGCAGTCTGTTCAATCTCTTGAATAAGTTGTCCAAGTTCAGTAATATAATTATTCATTCGACTTTCAAGATAACGAACATTTTGTGCTTTAACAAGATTAGCGTCATCTTCATCATCAATATAAAGCACTCCATCAGCAGCCATACGATATATAGTTTCAGCAGGTTTTTTACCAAGAAGAGATTTAGCAATCATAAGAACATTCATCTTATTTTTAGCAATAGCCATTTCTCTATGATAAGAAACTATATTACGAAATACTTGATAAGGAATGACTGTATCTACAACACTAAATCTTCCAAAACCCGGCAAAAGTTCTGCAATACCATTATAAGGAAGTTTACCATTCCTATTGTAAGCAATAGGACGAGCCTTATAAGGATATATGCTTGTAGCACGAGAACCAATTCTAACGCTCTCATAAACTTGTGGACGCCACACCCATTCAATACTAATATCACCACCAGCAGGGTTAAGCTGATAAGTTTCATCAACAATTCTTGTTGTAACAAATGCTCCATTACTATATGTAAGAATACCTTCTTTTATTTCACCTCTCCAAACAGTATGCCAAACTTCAAATAAACCATTATTAGCATCACGAGCCATTATATTAGTGTTCTTAATATGTTGTAAATCATCTTTATTAAATTTACTACATATATCACCAAAATAATACATATACTTATCCCAATTTAAAAGTGCTCTATCGCTAGAAGTAGTAGCACTATATTGATAATATGTATCAAGAGCTTCACGTTCTTTTTCAGAAAGATATTCATAAAATTCATCTATAATTTGTTGTTTAGTTAACATACGACGTTCAGCAAACATATCATAATCTTCTGCAAACATACTATCGTTAGGAACAGGAAAAGCATCTCTAACACTAACAACACGTTTAATTAATTGACTACCTACAACATCTCTATATGTATAACAAGCCCCAAAAGCAACAAATTCAAAATAAGCTCTAGCGTATATAGTAAAAGCATCAGTAAGGTCATCAATAACATTAATTAAATCTTGTCCTTGTGCACTAATATCATCAATAAAATTTTCATTAAATTCTTTAATAAAAGCTTCAATATCAACAGCTTGTTCAGGATTAAATTGTTCAGGATTATTACCTTCATTAACAAACTGCATATAACTTTCTTGTATTTTCTTAGCAACAGCTTGTTCTGCAAGCATCATAATTTGTTTACCAAGTTCAGCATCTCTAGCAAATACAACTTCTGGATTATTAGCTCCAACAATAAAATCATGTGGATTCTTAATATATTCACCAATATATCTTCTAATAATACCTTTCATCATATCATAATTACGCATAGTAGCTGGAAAACGAGTTAGATTTTCATCTTTCTCATTATAAGGATTAAGAGTTTTTCTATAATATTCTCTAGGAATATTACCAAGAAGAATATTAAACTTTTCTTCTACATTAAAATCAGCTTTACAAGCAATACCAGCTTCTATAACGTAATCACAACATTTAGCATACCAATCAACTTCTTGTTTTTCAGCATAACTAACATGCTGATTAGGGAAATCAAGTCTACCAAAATTATACATATCTTTATTTGTTTAATCTTAAAACCATTGTCTATTAAAAATATCTGTTTTATCATTTTCTTCTGTAACTTTCTTACGACTAGCAAGTTCTCGCTTACCTTTAATATCAATAGACTTCCAATATATACCTAAAAGTATAAGACTAGATATACGGTCAAAGTTACCTTCAGCATTAAACTTTTTAAGTTCAAGAATTGTTTGATAATCAAGAAATCTTTCAAAAACATAAATATCTTCTCCAAATTCATTCTTACCAATAACTTCATATAAGAACTCTTTAAGAAGTCGAAGACCATCTAGTTTCTTAGGACCACTACCAATATTATAACCATAACTAGTACTAACTTTTTCTTTAACAGCAGAATCCCAAACATATAAAGGTTCATAACCTAGATATTTAGTAGCTTTCCATTTACGAAAGTTAGAAACAGTTTCACCACGATTTATTTCCACAAGTCCAGTACCAATACAATTATACCATTTACATAAACGATAAAACTTTTCATCAGCTTCTTCTAGTCTTTCAGTACGTCCATAATATGCAGCACATAATTTAGGTTTAAATCCATTACGTTCTCTAGGCATCTCAACAACAAATATACTATTATGAGAATGTCTATCAGTAATTTCTTTTTTATCTTTATCAATACCAACAGGGTCATAAACTGCAACATAAGTACCAGGAAGAATACTTCTTATAAGCCTATCGCCAATATATGTTTCTTCATATTCTGGAGCAAACCAAACTCTTATACATCCATGCGGATCTTCATTACCACGTCTAGGAACTCCTTGAATATAATCATAAGTTTTCATATCAGGATTTTCAATTCTTATACGAGCATTAGATTTAAAATAAATCTTTTTACTTCCATCTTCAAATAACTCACCATCAGTATAAAACTTATAACTATTATCAACTCGAAGTTTATCTTCAAATTTATTAAGAGCTTCACTACTAAATATATTTTCACTAGCACTACTAAAAGATTCAGCAGGAAATAAAGCACGTTGACCAAGATAATTAAGATATTCTGCAAAAGTCTTAGCAGTTTTTTTCTTTTCAATTCTTTCTCGTGCAGCAAGTTGAAGACCTATTCGTAAATTACTATTTCCATTTTCATCAAAACCTTTAACTCCATCTATTTCTCCTTCAAGACCCCAAGCATAAGATTTAAAAAATCCACAAACTTCATTACGAGCATCATTATCAAAAACATTTTCAAAAGCCATAAATCTAAATGCTCTAGGATTATAAAAGTTTTGTTCAAATATTTGCATATTAGCAGCAGTAGCAGTTCCCCAAGCCATAAGAGTACCAGTAGTACGAGTACCAACAGTCATTGTAGGTTCAGTCACATTCATAAACTCATCAAAGTTTTGCATTGTAGACAATTCTTCAACTTTAATAGTAACAGCATCTTTACCAATAGCACAGTCTGGATTATTATTAGCACTAACACTTAAAAGAGAACTAGACCAACTATCATCAGCTTCAACTCCATTTTTCATACGATAACCAAGTTTAAAACTATCAGTAGTAGGACTAAATATTCCTCTTTTAAATGGAGTTTTCTCTTCAAAGAACTTTAAGTTATTAACAGCAAAGTCACTTAAACCTCCTTGTTTAATTAAATATTTATTATCAGCTGCAACATGAATAACAACTTTATGTTTAGATAAGTTAACTTCATTAGAACTATCAGCAGCCATAATATAAGAAAAACCTCCACGTCTAGTCTTATCAATAATAAGATGTAAACCATTACGTCTACAAAATTCTATAATTTGCCAAGTCCAAAATTGAGCATCAATAAAACTAGGAAAACTATAAATCTTTTTAGCAGTAGCTCCATGTTCAGTAACAATAACAGATGATTCATCTGTGCGTTCCATACGAGTATAATTAAGAAAATTATAATGACCACCTGTTATCCAAACATCTTCTATACTTCCATCTGGATTTTGCCAACAAGGAGCAGAAAAACCATTACGTCGTCTATCACATTCTCTACGTCTAAATTGTCTATGAGGAATACTATCAACTTTAAATTGAGTATATTTACCTGTGGCTTGATATGTTCTAGCAGCTTCATTAAAAAGTTCAGTATTAACAAATTTACCAGGTCTAATATTTAAAAGAAAACCACCACTATCTCCAATTAAAAAGTTATTATGAGGGTCATACCATCCACAATCACTAGCTTTCTTATACTTTTTCTCTTTATCAGGTTCTTCAATGTACTCTAGAAAAGGATATTTACCATCAGCCATAATATTTTATTTAACTAGTAAACAAACAACAAAAGCGATAGCGCAAACAGCACCACCGCTTACCAAATATCTATTCTTACGTTTAATACGTTCAATAGATTTATTTAAATTATCATTTGTTTTATTACTATTATTAAGATTATATTGTAAAGTTTCAACTTCTTTATGAAGAGCATTATATTTAATCTTATGAAGATTAATTATACTGTCTTGTTCATTAATAATATCTTTATAAAGTTTAGCTTTAATAATTTTAGTATTAGCAACCTTAATCATATTAATAGGAACAAGAATAGTTGTATCAGTAGTGTTGACTCCCCGTGGAGGATGCATTACATTATCAATCTCACTCTGACACCAACTTCTTGAATAACTCCCAAGTAGCACTGTCATTAAGACTAATAACTTTATCTTCAATATCTTTTTCATGTTCTTTAAGTTTATAAACTATACTTTCTCTTTCAGTTATAACTAACTGTATAGAATCAATCCGAACATGATTAATAGCAGTGTCACTTTTATTATATGAATTGGCTTCTACACTAAAACGACTTATTGATAAATACAAAGTAACACATAAATTGATAATCGCTATTATAAATATTGCTATTAGCATCTTCTTCATGACTCTATACAGTATTAAGTTAATCTTTTATTTCGATAAGTTTATTAAGTAAATCAAGATTCCATCTACCAGTTTCTTTAAGACCAAGAACTCTTTGAGCCATCTTGATAGCTGCAACTTGACCACAATTCACATTAGTATCAAATAGTTGTTCAGCAACTCTCTGACTATTAAAATCATCAAGTTCAAATACATCCCAATAACCTATTTTATACTTTTCCCAAACAAGTTTCTGAAGCTGAACATCATTATCAAGTTTAGACTTAAACTCTTTACTACCAACAGTATAATGTTTCTTATAAGAATCAATCATAGTCCAACCTTGCCAAGTAGGATTATATTTACGACTGATACCTTTATAAGTTTCTCCACCAGCATCATCTTTATCGTTTACATAACCACCTTCTTTAATAGATAGTTTTTTAAAAGCATCTCCAAAGTAAGCCATAATTTAATTTATATAAGGATTAGTACAATATCTAAAACAGTCAACAGCGTCATAATATTCATCTCCATCAAATTCTTTAATTGTAATCCAAAACCAAAGAACTTTAATTTGAACTTTATAAATTACAAATGTAAAATCATCATCAATAAAATGCTCACAACCAATTAGTCTAATATTTTTTCTACGATTAACAATATACATAATATTTTATTCTTCAAGAGTTCTACGAATCCAACCTCTAAGAAATTTAATATTATTTCCTTTACCGGCAATATCATTATAATATCTAATACGTTCAAGTTTATACTTAACTACAAAATAATCAGCACTAATTGTAGTATCAGACTTATAAGCATTAAGAGAATCTTGAGTTCTACGAAGTAATTCTTTAGTTAGAACTAATTCATTAACAGCAGTAGAATCAGTAACAGGAACATAACGAATTTCAGGAACTGGAGTAATACGTTTAGTGCATCCACTAGATAAACAAATAGCAAATATAACTAAAACAATAAAACCAATAATTACTCCAATTAAATTATCTTTATTTAATTTCATATAGCAAGTTTAAATTGAGTTTGAACACCACTAGCTTTAATTTGTAATTCTCTATCTTTAAGAACTTTATTAATATCATCACGTAGATAATTCATAGTAAAGAACTTAGTAGTTTCAATAGGATTTTCTTTAATATGATAAAGACCATCAGAAAATCTTTTTGGCATACCATATTCATTAAGTTCAAAATCACTATCAATATGACACAGCCAAATACCTTTAATAGTTAAACCAAGTATATATTCAACAGCAAAAGCATACATACTAAGCTGAAGATTATATATAGCACCATTACAATTAGGAAGATGATTAAGAGGAGCTAAAAGTCGTTCATCTTTATCAACCCAAACATTAGTTTGTTGTGCAGGTCTAACTGTTTTATCTTTCTTATAATAACCACTACTAAATTTTAATCCACCACGATTAGTTTTCCAATCACCTACAACAGCACAATTAGTATCTTCATTAACTAGAAGAATATCAATAGTTCCACTAATTAACCAATCTATAAGAAACATACCAATCTCACTATAAATCTTATATCCTTTTTCAGTGTACATTTTAAACGCATCATAAATAAGAGGATAACGATTATTAGTAAGTTCAATAAAATCTTTAAGATTAAGTAACTTATAACTAGCACCAAAATTTGGTATATCAGCAATAGTAACCATTACACCATCTTCTCGTTTATCAAGATAATTAATAGCTTGTTGAAACATAGATGCTCCTTTAACACCATCTTCAAGACCATTATGAGTATTAGTTCCACGTTCACAAGCTTCTTTAGTAATAGTTGACCATTGTTCTTCTAGTTTCTTCTCACTTATTCCTAGTTCTTTAGACTTCTTTCTCAACCAATAGTTCTTATCGAACTTTGGAGCATAATTATGAAGGATAGTAGTAGTTGAAATATAATCATTACCTAGACTATCGTTATACTTATGTTCTTCTTCATGAAAAATAAGTCTAATATCATTATATCTTTTATCTCTAAGTTCCATATTATTAATACCATTAAGTTCAACACTAGTTTGGACCCGCTTCGGCACTACGTGCCTACGCTAGACTCCCCGTGGAGGATGAAGTGGATTAGCATCAGCTTATTCTTCAATCATACTACTAGTAATTTCAACTCCTCCTCTACCAGCAACATTCTCTTGTTCATACAGAAGATTTTCTTCAGCTACATTAAGAGCTTTAATCGTGTTTGGAAACTGATTAGCTAAATCATTAATTTGTTTCATATAACCAATAACAACTGGAACATCTTCTAGACTAGCACCATCAGATAACTTGTCATTCAGCAACTCATTTAACTTGCTAGCAGCTAGAGCAACATTATGAATACCACGCTTAATATTAAGTACAGCTTCCATACCTGCACCAGCTTTTTGATTATAATATCTTTTAATAAGTTTCCAAACAAGAATATCAGGTTGATAATTTTTAGGTAAATCAAAATTTTCAATAGCTTTTTTAAGAGCTTCTTTTTCACTAAGACCTTCTTGTAGACACGGACCTTTAGGGTCACCAAGATAATAAATAACTCCAACTTCTTTAACATACATCTCTTTATTAGGAGATTTATCTCTTGTATATAAAAGACTAACATCTCTATCAAGAAGTTGTTTAAGTGTAGGAGCTTTTGGCATACCAGTTTCATCTATGGTCAGCATCCAATCCAATTCCAAACCGTTCATATATTTCTTCTACTTCTTCATCAAATTCAATAATTTCAAGTTTACCCATAGCATATAGCCAAAGATTAGCATAAGCAGCACTATGTTTTTTACTTAGTTTAATCCAAATAGGAAGAAGTTTCTTTTTAAACTTAAGTTCAGTCTTAATCTTTTCTTCTTCTTCATAATGTTTTTGCTTTTCTTCTTCCATAACTTTAGCAGTATATTCTTTATACTCTTCTCTAGTCATAGTTTTTCTAGCTTCTTTAAAGTCTTTATAATGACTAATAAGTTTGGAACGATACCAATTCTTTTGAATAGTACCAATATGAGGAATAGCAACACATTTATCTTTTCGTATATTAATACTAGCTTCTTTTTCAAGACTTTCAATAATAGATTTACAAAGTATTCTATCATCACCTTGAAATCCAATATCATCTAATATATTATTTATATCTTTATAAATAAGAATATAATCATCATCAAAATCTTCATGAGAACTAGTATTAGCAATATTAAAACTAGTATTAGTCTTAAAATCCATAATTGAAAGTTTAAGAACTCTTCTTAGATTACTACTATAAACAAGAACACAAGTACCTATAATTTTAAATTATACATAAGTAGTTCTAAGAAGAGTTCGATTATTTAGATGAAATGGCTAATTAGCTTTTTCAGCAGAATGATAAACAAAAGGATTAATAGCTTTATGTTTATCAGTAATAGCGGCTCTTAAATCATTAATAGCTATAACTTTAAATTCAATAAACCAAACTTTCTGTCCTTTTTTATATCCTTGATTTTGTCCAAAAGTACCAACAGTAATAGAACGAGTTAGTTCTGTATCATTAGTAATATACTTATTAACAAATTGAGGACTAAGAACATTATGTTTAAGATAAAGATGATAGCCACGTTCAAGAGTAGAACGGTCAATTATAATCTTATCCATTTGATTCATACCAATAAGTTCAGCATCTTCTTTACTAATCTTAGCAATAATTGGCATAACCTCAACAGTAACTACTTTATTATTGATAACGCCAAATAAACTTTCATTTTGACAAAGAGCCACAACACAATAATGTTTAGCAATAACTACATTAGTAAGAACAGCGTCAAGTGCTTCACTTGTTATTTCGCTAATGTCAGTAGGTATTTGAATACCAAAATCTTTAAATTTACTTTCAACTTTAATCATAACACTAAATTATTTAGTTTTAATAATACTATCAATACCAATATTTCCAAGTTTAAGTTTACTAGGAACTTTAACTTCTTTTTTATTCCTTTCTCCACTATGAAATTCTCTAGTGTATTTAGGTTTAGTTTCACTTTTATCTTTACCCATAACTTAATTGTTTTTAGCAAATGTAAGAGTTTGAATGAATCTACCAAGAGAAAAACTATTTTTAACATTTACATCATAGAGGATTATATGATTATAAATATGCAAGTCATACTCCCCGTGGAGGATGAAGATAAGCTAGACTTAATCATATTAGTATTGATAATATTAATAAAGATAATGATAATGATTATAGTATTGATTAACTTGATATGATTGATACTGATTGTATCCATCCTCCACGGGGAGTATAGCGGAGAGCGAAGCTCGGAGCGGGTCACAGTGAATCTATTAATGCTGATTATATTAAATATTATATATAATATATCTATATAGATACTATTGCTAACTTATAATTACTTGATTATCAATAAGTTACAAATACCAATTTATACCATACATGGAATAGATTTCGCTATTTATTTGCTATATTTATACCATACATGGAATAGATTTCGCTAATTTCCTAGAGTAATATATTTTTATGTTAAACTTAATAATGTTATTGTTATGACTTTTAAAGAAGATTTTAAACCTACTAAAGTTTATAATAAACTTGTTAATGATGTTTGTTATAATGCTGATTGTTTAGAAGAATTTGAAAAACAAAGACTTGTTGTTGCTAATCCTTTTAGTTATAATAAAAGTACCAGAACTGGTATAGTTGCTGAATTTGATAATGGTTATCATCTTAGTAAAGAAGTTGGCATTAAACGTAATTTTGTTACTATTGGTATGAGAGTTTGGGATATAATAAGAAAAAATAGATATGCTGTTATTATTTCTTTTATTGGTTATATTGCTGAAAATATTAAATTTAATAGTAATGTTATTTATATTTCTCATGATTTAATTAAAGGTTATGGTTTAGTTAAGCCTAATTATAGAGATTATTATAACGCTATTGCTTATCTTGAAGATGAAAATATTATTAAAAGAACTAATATTAGAAATATTTATGTTGTTAATCCTATTTACATATTTAGAGGTGATGTTAACAAACTTATTAATATTATTAGTGAAGCTAAATTAATAAAAACTTTTGATGATAAAGATAGACTTATAGTTGATAAATTTGTTTTATTTAAAAATGATACTGATAAAGGTATTGTAATTGCGAATAAAGATTTGTATGCAACTGAAGTTATAGATATTGGTGAGGACTGAATTAAATGCGATGATAAAAATGATGATAATTATAAAGATGAGGGCGAAGATAATGGAAATAATGAAGATAAAGGTAATAAAGGTAACGATAATGAAAATGAAATGAAAAGTTATAATGAGAGTGATAGTGAAAATGATAGTAATGGTAATAATTAGAGTGAAAATAGTGTATATTGGTGTTTTAATGAGGCTAGTGAGTATAAGGGGTGGGTCATTAAATTGGACTTGACTACCCCCGTCAAATTCTAGGAGAAAGTAATAATAATTAAAAAGAAGAAAATTAAAGTGATGAATATGATAAAAATGATGTTGAAGATAATAGTGAAGAAGGTAATAAAAGCGATAGTGATGATGCGAGTGAGAATAAGAATGAATAAGATGATGAAAGTGATAGTGATAGTGATAATGGTAATTAAGTTTATTAGTGTTTTGATGAGGCTAGTGAGTAGAACCCCCGGTCATGTTAAACTTGATTGACTACCCCCGTCTAAAGTTGATAGAGTTAATGATAATCCTGCTCATTATCAACATTAAATACATTGAGATTATTCATCTCATTACATTACTAACTATTAATACTAATCATTATGAAAACAAACAAACCATTGTTGTTAGTTGCAATCATACTGATGATGCCAGCTATCATACTAGCATTGAAAGTAGAACCAACTAGTGATGAACAGATTACTGCTGTTGTATTTGGAATACTATCGGCTATTGTTAGTTATCTTAGTAGAGATTAATCTCTACTAGATGATGCTGCTCATTATCAACATTAAATACTTTGCAGTTGAAACGAAACAACTGTCAGTAATGCTACTGATTAGCGTAATTAAATACTTAATAGTCATGCCAGACGTTAAAGATTTAGCGCAAGCTGCACAGAGTGCTGCTGCTGCTCCTGAGAGTGTTAATGTAGTTGAACCAACTACTAGTGTTAACCAATCTGTTCAACCTACTGTTGATACAGATAACAAACCTGTTCAATCTACTGTTGATACAGATAACCAAAGTTCTGCGCAAGTGGAAACCATTGATGATGTTGTTAGACGCATCTGTACTGATGGTCATAGTTATGTAATGACTACTGTCATTACTAATATTGATTGTCAAGAACGTACAGGTCGTAATGGCAAGTCTTATCTCAATGCGTTTGTTACTATTGCTAGTCCTGTTAAAGGTGCTCAAAGTATGCCTGATGGTACACATCGAATGGGTATGCTTGGTGCTATTCAGATGCCATTCAATCAGATACTGCTTGTAATGCGCAAAGACAAGTTCTACGGTAGATTTGTCAACTATGTTGGCGAGGCTGCTGAAGCTGGCTTTGCTAGTATGTATCTGACTGGTGTTGCTGCCAAAGTTCTTTGCCAGTTTGTACCTGCTGGTGTACAAGACCGTAATCCATTTACTCGTAAAGACAATCTTTACAATGTTGTGGATTATGACCGATATGTATATCATATTGTAGGTATCGAACAACCTACTGACCCTGTTCTTGTTGGTGCATATAATGTACTTATCAAGCAGATTATGGAGGACGCTCGTGCTGCTATTGCTGCCAAGCGTGAGGCTAAAGCTAAAGCAGCTAGTTTTGTTGCTACTGCAATGAATGATGACGACATTCCATTCTAATGAACATAGTGCTACTGACCTTCGGGTTGGTAGCACTGATGTTATCAACAATAGTTTTGTTGATGCTATCGCTAGTGTTCGACATGGAAATGCTCATTATCGACATTAAATAGATTGCAGTAAACGAACTTAACAGTCTGATAAGACTTATCAATCAAGACCTAGCTGCAAGGTCTGATAATACTAATCCTAATATTAAACATTATGAAAGTACATCGTATTATTACTACTATTGAAGTTGAGAATGATAATTCTATAACTTCTGTTGAAGTTACTAATCTTCATCCTACTAATAACGATATTCCTCTTGCTGTTACCAATATAACCACTAATGGCAGTGCGAATAATATAGAACAGGTATATAAGGTTATTGATGATTATAGACTTGTTATTCGTGATAAACTAAAAAGTATCGCTCGTTCTATTAATGATGGTCTTGATGATTATGAATGTGGTATATTTGGTCGAGATTATAACGATAGTGAATGTAATGATGAAACTAAAGTTGATTAACTAGATAAATGCCATGTAAATTTTTTTCTTATAATATATATTATATACGAAGTATATTATATATATATATTATACCCTAGAATCAGTGCATGATATTGCTGATGATATTGCTATTGGTAATGATAAGACTAGTTATGTTAGTGAACTTACAACAACTCATCTTGTGAAACAAGATGATGTTGGTATGACTGTCGTGACTGGTATTGATACTGATATTGGTCATGGAGATTTACTCTCATAACAAAAAGTTATAGAGATGAAGTTAGAGGTGACGAGAGGTATTGAATGTGGAGAAAGAGGATATGGAGATGAAAGTGGACATTGTAGAGTTTGTGGAGAATGAAATGGTGGAGTTGAATGTGGTTCAAATAGGGTTAAATTGAGGTTGAATGTGGAGATGAGAATGGTTATGAGAGTGGTGAATGTGGAGATGAGGGTGGGGATGGTCATGCTAAAGGGACTAGTCCTGCTGCTCTTCTTTCTCCTCCTCTTCATCCTATTAATAACACTCCTAATAATCAATCTAAACCTATTGTTCCAACTCCCTCTTATTCCCTCTCATAACCTTTAGTTATATCTTCATAACCATTAGTTATAACCTCTAGTTATATCATCGTTGTTAGTATTAGTTCCAACTCCCTTTCCCATCTCATTATAACTTTCAGTTATACCACTATCAGTTTCAGTCATAGCATCATCATCTCAATCTCATTGACGTTCGTCATGACGATTAGTCATACAATCGTTATTAAGACTAGCTCTAACAGTATTATCAAGTCTAATAAGACTTCTAGTCATAATGACTAATAGCATTAGTTCTAGTTAATAATAGCACTATTAATATTATCAGTATTATAATGACTATTAATACTAGTCATGCTAATATTACTGGTGATATTACTAATGATATTCTTAATATTCTTGATATTACTGATTCTCTTTATACTAATGATATTCTTGATACTATTGATATTTATTATACTCATGGTAAGTTAATTCCTATTGCTATAACTATTTTAGTTATTTTAATATAGCTATTGATTATTAGTTAGAATTATAGTATAAATAAATTATAATATATTTGAAGTATTATATTTAATTATTATATTTGTCGTGTTGTTCAGTAGAGTAATATTGCTACTGATAATAATATTAATCTTAAACTTATAAGTGTTATGGTAAATTTTGATAATGTTACTAGTAATGTTCAATCTAAGCCTAGAAAGAAAACTATGGCTGAAAGTTTAGAAGAAGCTAAACAAGAGGGTAAACTTGTTGTTCCTGAAGAAGATATACAAGTTAATGCTGTTGTTAGTAGTGAAACTGTTCAACCTAAAAATAAAGCTAGGAAGAAGAAACAAAGTAAAGTTCGTAAACAGGAAGAACAAACTACTGTTGTTAGTCAAGCTAATGAAGATAATGACTTTAAAGATGCTAAGACTGATAAACGTGGTGTTCCTGTTGGAATTAATGTTCCTCAACATATTCTTGATGTAGTTTGTATTGTTAAATTCAATGCTGCATTTAGACGTCATACTTCTCTTAATATTCTTCATACTCTTGAAGATGATGGAAGAATATATAACGCTAAAGGTGCTTATGTTGACTTTTTATGGAATAAGTTTAGAGTTACTGCTGATGGTGGTCTTCGTAGAGAATATAGATATACAGATGATTTATTTATTGATGCTTTAGTTAAAGCTCATGCTGATGTTGCTAGTGATAGTCAGCGAGTTATTGGTATTATGATTGATACTGAAACTGAACTTCATAAAAAGAATAAAGATTCTGAAGCTAGTTAAGTTTATAGTGTAGACTCCCCGTAGAGGCTGAGATAGTGCTGTTGAGCTTATTAAAGCTAATTCTCATTTGCTTGTCATTTTCTACATTTTCTTGCCATTTTGTTTATTGGGTTTGTTATAGTTAATAATGTTGATGATAATCATTCTCTACTCGGAGTTTATTTTATATATAAAGATATGGAAAGAACTGATATTTATTTTGTTGAAGATGATACATATTTCAATAATAATGTTGAAGGTGTTGAAATTCATGCAGAATGTCTAAGTCAAGATTTTGACGATATTGAATGGGAACCAACAGTTGATGATACTCCTACTGTTGACCCTGAAAATGATGTTTTTGGTTATTATGATTAAATAAATAAAATTATGGAAAATATTAATATTAAAGTTATTCTTGATGAAGTTTTTGGTAAATCTTGTGATAGTATTACTTGTGATACTTGTAAATATAAAGAAGATTGTACTCTTATTAATAAATTCATTAATGATATTAAAGATAAAGGTTTATCTCCAGACCAATATGTTAGAGGTTTAGCTTTATTTGTATATGTTCTTAAAGAACAAAAATATATTAATGATTTTGGTAAAACTCAAGAAGATATTATTAAACTTGTTACTCAAGATGGATTTGAACTTGATTGGCTTATTAATCGTTGGGATAGTATAATTGAAGATAAAGATATTCTTAAACCTATTATTGCTGTTTTTCCTAAATATGCTAAAGATATGATTATTAATATTGTTAATGCTAATACTGAAATTAATCATTTTATAGCTCAACATATTATTGATACTTCTAATGTAGAATATAAGGAAATTATTAAAATGGTTAATCAATCTGTTGATAATAATAAACAAGATAATAAGTTTAAGAATATTAGTGATGATGAAATTTATGCTGAAATTAAACGTAGAAAAGCAAATAAATCTGCTAAATAATCCCACATAAGTTTTTGATTTTATTTCTAACACTATTGTCTGCGAAGATAATAGTGTTATTTCACTTGCTGATGATGGAGGAATTGAACTCCGAAACTATGATATTGTTATTATCCGTTTTAATTTCTAAAATTGTAACTTTGTAATAGTACGGTCTGTGAAGATAGTGCTATTAATATTTATCATAGTCCAAGTGTTATATGTCATATTAATTTATTTTAATTTTTTGGTATTAATAATGTCGTTATTACTGATTGTGAAATTAGTAATATTGTTCGTGTCAAACATTTCGTTTATATGATTTCGTATTTGTAGTTTTGCCTAGTATTGTCTGTGAAGATAGTGCTAGGCTTTTTAGTATGTATATTATTAACTTTAAATATATAATTAAAATAGATAATTTTGATTCTCTTATTTTTGATGGTCTATTAGATAGATACATTGAAGAACAAGCTAAGTTTGAAAAAGGACAGGTAGTATATATGGAATATACTTATCAATATCATAATCAAACTAAACTTGGTGTTTGTGTTGGTATTGTGACTGAAGTTGGAATTACTAAAGTTGAACGTACAGTAGGTAATAACAAATACATTGATTATCCTATTGTATATACTGTAGCTCATGCCAAAGGTGTTAGTCGTTGTGTTAGTGAATGTAAACTTGGTTCTGTTGCTGAACATATTCTTAAAGAACGTCTTAAACGTGATGGTAAGAATAATGAGCCGGCTACAAATGACTAGCTATTTATGTTGATGATACATTCGTAGATATGATTCTTTTGCTCTTTGTTGAATTTTCATATATAATCTGATTAATCTATCACGATTAATATTGAGTTCAATACAGGGCAAAAGAACTAGCTAATAAATGTTAAACTAAAAATTTAATACAGTTTTATTATGAATTATGTTGCTTATAAGAATATTGATGGTACTATTACATCTGGATTTAAAGTTAAACTTTATGATATAGTTACTTTGAATACTGGCTATTGGAAAGATAAACTTGCTATTGTTCTATATATTAATGAAGATAGAAAACAAATTAAAGTTCGTATTATTGAATGTGGTATGAACTTAACTCTTAAAGTTAAAGATGTTCAATTTGTTAATCATAATAATAGAACTGCTGCTCGTTCTTATATTGATTTATGTAGTAAACTATCTAAAGCCTTTCGTGATAAATATACTGATAAACATTATATAAAAGATAATTGGTTTACTGATAAGTTTATTATTAATGATATAACTGCTGATACTATTGCTAAAGGTATTGGTCAATATATTACTAATGTTGATAGTGATAGATATTCTGTTAGTGCTATTATGTGGCTTAGTGATATTAAAGATTATATAGATGCTTTACTTAAATATGGTGATTTTGATTTTGTTGCTAAAGCATTTAAAATCTATAATATTACTGATACTAGATTTGAACTCATTCGTAAACTTTATCATTATTTCTATGATTGAAAATGTTTCTCATTTTATACTTGGTATGATATTTGGTTTATCTGTATATCTTTTTATAAGAATTACCATTGTTAGTAAAAAACTAGATAGACTTATTAGAGATATTAATGATACTCAAAATTGGATTAGAAAGATTCAAATTGATATTTGCGATATTAATAAACAATGGGAAGTTAAAAGAGATAGGGATAGAAATAGACTAGATAGAATTGAAGATAGGATTGGTAAACTTACTAGTGATTTTAATGATATTATTAGAAAGAAAGTTTAATGACTAGCTTGCTTCCATCCTCTACGGGGGGTCGCCACGGAGCGTAGCGTAGTGGCTCTACTAATCTTACTATTATTGAACTTATTATAGTTTTAACTATTAAATATAATTGTTTTATTAATCTTTAAAAACGTAAAATACTTATGAAAAAGTATGATGAAGTTTCTGTTGTTCGTCAACTTAATAATGTTGACGCTGTTATTGGAATCAATCCTGCTAGTAAAGTTATTAAAGTAGCTAAAAATAGTGCTATTGGTAATGGAACTAGTGGTAAGATTGATTTTCTTTCTCATTATTGTGGTTATCATGTTGAGATTGTTGATGTTATTCAACAACAAAAAGAACGTGATGAAGAAATTGCTGCTAAGAAAGCTGCTAAAAAGGCTGCTCGTAAAGCTAAATTTGCAGAGGATAATACTTTTAAAGGTATTACTCGTGCTGTTGATAAACGTATGCGTACTATTAAAAGAAAGTAGTATGTTATGGTTAGTTTTAAATTCTCATTTGGAGTTGTAGGTAAATCCAAAGAGAAAGGAATAGCTAATAAATATGTTATTATAGTTGCTAAATGCGAAGGTATTATTAGATATATTGATGGTACTTATAAAGTAGAATATAATGGTAAACTATATAGCATTACAGGTGAAAGTTACAGAACTAAAGGAAAGAAAGTTATTTATGCTCGTCGATTAGATAAGTATAATCATAGAATTAAAATTATAAGAGATAGTGAAAATAGAAAAACTGTTGATACTAGATTTTATATTCCTTTTGCTGCTGGACTTATAGCTAAAGGTAAAATTGTTAAAATGCCTTTTGCTAAGGAATTGTTTCATATTACTACGTGTTATAATCGTGGCGATAGTGAATCTACTATTTTAGCTTTTCAAGAATGGAAAGAATATGAAGATAAAGTTAAAAATAATCTTATTGATGTAAACAACGAATTGTAATGATTGGTAATCTTAATATTGCTAATAGTAATAGAAAAGATACTAACATTAAGTTTACTAAAGACCAAGAAATAGCTGTGCATGAACTTATTGAGTTTCTTGCACAGCCTTGGGATGATAAGAAATTTATTAATGCTCTTTGTGGTGCTGGAGGAACAGGTAAGACATTTGTTATTAAATATGTTATTAATAATTGTAAATGGTCTGGTGGTGTTATAGGTTGTGCTGCTCCTACACATAAAGCTTGTAGAGTTCTTAGTAATTCTATTGGTGGAAAAGAGGTTAATACTATTCAATCATTATTTGGTTTTAGACTTGATGTTAATATTGAAAATTTTGACCCTGAGAATCCTGCTTTTAATCCTGTTGGAAGAGATAAACTAGATGGACTTAAAGTTTTAATTATTGATGAAGCTTCTATGCTTAATGCTAAACTTGTTAAGTATATTAGTAATAAATGTAAGAAACTTCAGATTAAAGTTATAATGCTTGGTGATTCTAGTCAGCTTCCTCCTGTTAATGAAAAAACTAGTCAAGCTTTTCTTATTGCTAGTAATACTTATTATCTTAAAGAAGTTGTACGACAAGGAGATAATAATCCTATTAGTAAACTTCTTAAACTTCTTCGAGAAGATATAGATAGTAAGAATGGATGGAAGTTTCTTGATTATATATCTAAAAACAGACAAGATTATAATGAAGAAACTAAAGGATTTTATGTTTGTGGTCAAACTGAATTTTCTGATTTAATTGATACTTGTTTTAATGATGAAGAATATACTAAAGATATAGATTTGTATCGTATTATAGCTTACACTAATAATCGTGTTGCACAATGGAATAACCATGTTAGACATATGATTATTAAAGATGCTGATAAGAGCCTTATTACTCGTAATGATTTAATAATGAGTTATACTACTGTTGTTAATGTTTTTAATGATATTATTATAAACAATAGTGAAGAATATATTGTTAAAGATATTGTTGATACAGTTGATAATGATTATGAGTTTAAAGGATTTCTTATTAAGTTTCAAGCTATTCATGGTGGAAGTGTAACTCAACCTTTATTTATTATTGACCATTATGATAACTATACATTTCAAATGTATTATAAGAAGTTGACTAGTCTTATTGATGATGCTAAAAAAGCTAGTAATTCTGAACGTGGAAGTAAATGGAAACAATACTTTGATTTTAAACGTAAATATCTTCTTGCTTCTAATATTACGAATAGTTATGGCAAGATTTTATTTAGTAGAGATTTAGATTATGGTTTTGCAATTACTTCTCATAGAGCACAAGGTTCTACTTATAGAAATGTATTTGTAGATATTAATGATATGATTTATGATAAATATGGTCATCCTTATACTAATAGAGATGAAATGCTTCGTAGATTATATGTTGCTTGTTCTCGTGCTAGCAATCAATTAGTATTATCTTATGGCAAATAAAACTGTTGACGAATATCTTGATTGTGCTAGATGTCCAAATCGTATATTTAATACAGGTAGATATATACAAGGTGGTAGAGGAAGTATTCATGGAGATATTGTTTTCCTATTTCCTAGAGGTGATAGAGCTCATTGTGATGATTATCAATTATTTACTGATATTGGTAATCTTTACGATGCATACTCTGGACGAAATAATACCGAAGATATTTATATGACTTATAGTGTTAAATGTGCTTGTTCTAATAATTATAATACTTATCTTACTGCTGTTGATAAATGTCGTAATATTCTATGGAAAGAATTAGCTAGAATTAATTATAAATATTTATTTATATTTGGTGATGCTTATCGTAGTATTAGCGATAATCCTATTCCTAGATTTATAGCTACTGGTGGTAAATATGTATTTAGTAATTATTCTCCTCTTATTAAATTTAAAGATGATAATCTTTATCATGTATTTAAACAGCGTTTTGCTGATGATATTAATTGGGTTAATGAAAATAGAAATAATTATGGTATAAACTTTATAAATGATTAATTGTATAGCTTATGATGTCGAAGTATTAAGAAACTTCTTCTCTATTACTTTTGTTAGCATTAATAGCTATCTTAAAGTTTTTAAAGATTGTGTTAATAGTAATGGAAAAGCTATTCCTTTAGTTCAAAAACTATCTGTTGAAGAAATTAAAGCTCGTCTTGAAACTGTTGAAAAATATAAATTTTATATAACAGATAAAGACGATAGTCAATTACTTTCTATAATAGGTTATATTAATAAGACTAGATGTTATAAGGATTCTAATGGAACTATTATTCGTACTGACTTGTATGGATTTAATAATTTCAATTATGATAATCTTATGATTGCTGCTTTACTTAGTTTTTATATGCGTACGAATAGTACGAAAGAACTTATTAATAAGTTATATGAAACTAGTAAAACTATTATTTCTAGTCAAGATGATAAAGATAAATTTAGAACTGATTTTTATCTTAATAGTCTTAGAAAATATAAACTACCATTTACAGGTGTTGATGTAATGCGTATATTTGCTCTTAATAAAGCAAGTGTAGTTGTAGATAGTAAAACAGGTGAACGTAAACCTGTTCCTAAAGGTTTAAAGCAAACTTCTATTAATCTTCAATGGTATGAACTTCTAGAATATGAACTTCCTGACATTAATGAAAAAGAAGCTGAATTATATAATGAAATTCCTAATCTTAAAGGAATGAATATTAATCAGCTTAATAAACTAGTTGATAAATGGGATAGATTTATTCTTGACGAATATATTGAACCTATGATGTATTATAATCTTAATGATGTTTTCATTGTAGCTGAAATAGTTCGTCTTTATCCAGAAGAAATTAAATCTCGTTATGTTATTAGTAAAGCATACGATGTTGATGTTCTTAATTCTAGTCGTAGTAAAACTGCTGATATTCTTTTTGAGAAATTTTATAGTAAATTTAGTGGTCTTGCTCCTGAACAATGGAAAGGTAAGAAAACTGAAAGAACTGCTATGAGTTTTAAAAAAGTTATTTTTCCTTTTATTAAGTTTAAAACTAAAGAACTTCAAGATTTACTTGATAAACTTTATAAAACTACAATTTATAGAGTTAATAAAGATGCCTTTAGTGAGAATGTTAAAATTGGAGATATAACTTATACTCTTGCAACTGGAGGTTTACATAGTCAAGATGTTCCTATGGAGTTATATTCAACTACTCCTTATGGTGATTACTTAACTCCATCCTCCACGGGGGGTAAACCTTTTACCATTTATCATTTTGATGTTGCTAGTTTTTATCCTAGCATAATAGGTGTTCATAAAGTTGCTCCTGCTCATATTGATACAAATGCTTTTTGTAATTTAATTAGTGGGATGAAACAAAAACGTGTTGATGTGAAACATAGCGAAGAAGAATACATAGATGGAATTGCTAAAGATATTCTTGCTTTAGTTCTAAAGATTGTCATAAATAGTATTTATGGTAAACTTGGATTTGAAAAAGGAGATTTATATGACCGTCTTGCTGTTCTTAAAGTTACTGTTAATGGACAACTTATGCTTCTCATGTTATGCGAAGCTCTTGAACTAGATAATATTCATATTATTAGTGCTAATACTGATGGTATTATGGTAAAAGTTTATGCTAGTCAAGAAGATAAATTTAAAGAAATTACTACTTGGTGGCAAAATATTACTGGAATGCAAGCAGATAGTGATGTTGTTCATAGTCTTATAGCTCGTGATGTTAATAATTATATTACTCAATTTAGGTCTAAAGGTAAACTTAAAATTGAATCTAAAGGTGCTCTTAATCCTATGATGTATTCTTTAGATTTAACTAAAGGTTATTCTATGCCTATTGTTGCTCAAGCTATTGAAAACTATTTTCTTAAGAATAAACCTGTGATGGATACTCTTCAAGAAGCTACTAATATTCTTGACTTTTGTCTTACTCAAAATGTAGGTAGACAATTTCATGTAGAAGAAACTAAGATTGAAAATGGGCAAGTTACTCATGTTGTTTGTCAAAGATATGTTAGATTTTATGTTTCTAATAGAGGTTATATTATTGAGAAAGTTCATAATGATAATGGTTCTCGTAGTAGAATGGCGGCTGGTTCTGTTGTAACGGTTATTAATAGTCTTGATGATAAAGATATTTCTCTTAGAGATATTAATTTTAAATTTTATTATCAAGAAGCTATGAAAGTTATTAATCCTATTAAACTTAAGATTTCTCCTAAAGGAAAAGGTAAAAGTAAAATTAAAAAATATAGCGGTATGTATAATCCTATTTTTAATGAAGATGATTTTGGATGAGAAATATAGTTGAAGAAACTTATGATAAACTAATTAACAAATGGGGTTCTAAAGAATATAAAGGTATTGGAACTATTAATTGTGTTCCTCCTATTGATTATTGTGAAATTATAAGTAGAATTATTAGTCTTATGCGAAATAAGAATGATAATATTAAAATACTTATTGTTACAGATAATTGGAAAAGAAGAACTGAAATTGTTGATAGTCTTAAAAATCATAATATAAATATAGATACTATTAATATTCTTACTCATACTTATGTTAATAGTAGATATAATTATAGTTATGATATTTCTATTGTTGTTGGAGTTAACGAATGGAATTTATCTTGTAATACAGTTTTTAATCATGCTAGATTTAAACTTATGATTCTAACTGAAAAAACTATTGATACTTCTAAGTTAACTAAGATTTATAATAATATTCCGCCTATTAATAATATTCTAAATTCTAGTGGTATGCGAGCCATACTCCCCGTAGAGGAACATAGAGAGCAAATTCTATTTGTTAATCAAGATGATATTGCTAATTATGATAAATATACTGAATTTATTACTCAGACTATTCAAGTATTTGGTAATCTTGATAATATTAAATGTGCTCGAAATGGTACACAAGATGGACGTAGTGCTATGCAGTATATTACAGAAATAGCTGAATATAATGGATGGAGTGCTGATATGGATATGACTAATCCTTTTAGTAAACAAATTGATGAATGTTATAATCCTCTTGTTCTTGCTGAACGAGTTAAGACTTTTTATAATATTGTTCGTGAACGTATGCTTATATGTTCTGATAACGTTTGTAAGCTAGAAAGAATAGTTGAAATTATTAAAGATAATCCTGATAAACGATTTCTTATTATTAGCAAGAGAGGTGAATATGCTGCTACTGTAACTAAATATATTAATGATAAACTAGGTGAAATTTGTGGTGATTATCATGATAAGATTGAAGATAAGGTTCTAGTTGATGATAATGGTATTCCTATTTTGTATAAGACAGGAAGCAAGAAAGGACAGCCAAGAATCGTCAAATCTAAGGCTATTTCCACGCTGAATTTGAAGTCTTTTAATGATGGCTTATTAAGAGTATTATCCATAAAAAATAATTCAACTGACAGCCTAGAAACAAGCGTAGACGAATGGATTTTGACTTCATCTCTATGTGATACCATAGATGAACTTATTTATCGTTATAATAATGTTAATTGTAGTCAATCAAAACTTAAAGTACATAAACTTTATATAGCTGATACTATCGAAGAAGCAAGCCTTAAAAAGGAAAAGTTGTCAGCTAACCATGAAGTTATACAGAATGTTAATTCTAATATTAGTGCTCAAAATTTTGATGATATTATTTGCTAGTATAAATATAATAGTTACATTTGTTGTGTAATCAAAATCGCTCTTTGATAGAATGGACGAAGATAAAGAAGTTAAAGTTAATGATGCTGCTGTTGCTGTTAGTAATAGTGGTATTGAAAAACAACATGGTGTTCAACATTCTGTTGCTCCATATCAGCTTAATTATATGAGTGAAGCTGAAATTGCAAGTCTTGAAGTATTTATCAAACGTGTTATGCGTAGTGATAAATGTGGTATTAAGTCTGTTGAAGATGGTCTTGCTATTGCAATGAGAGCTAAAGACCTTAGACTTCCATTTTCTACTTGCATTGAACATATTCATGTAGTTCAAGGTAAAACAGGTATTGATGTTCATATTATTAAGGCATTACTTGTCAAAGGCAGCGTGAGTTGGGAAAAAGTAGATAATTATCGCGCTCTGTACGAATATACAGATGGCTTTAATGCTTATGATGAAGATAAACTTCCATCTGACTGTATTAAGTGTCTTACTCCCAAAGAGGCACAAACTAAAAATGCAGAAGATAAAGACCATGAACATATATATGTTTATCCTGTTAAATATTATAAAGATTATAATGGTAATGTATATAAAGAATATCAACTTAATGGTAAGTTTGAAATAGCTACTAATACTGCTGAAGCTAAACAAATTGCTTCTACTGGTAAAGTTCCTGTTTATAGAATACCTGCTGTTCCTATTGATTATATTACTAGTTATCGTTTTTATCGTAAAATTGGAGAACGTAATATGGTTGCTACTGGTGAGTTTACTTATAAAGATGCTATTGTTGCTGGATGTTTTGAAAAAGATACTTATAAGAAATATCCTAAGATAATGATAAGTCATAGAGCATTTGTTTATGGTGCTCGTGAAATTGCTAATGATTTAATTATGGGCTGTCTTAGTACAGAAGAATTAAAGACTATGCAAGGTATTGATTTGAGTAATGAAGATATTATTGATATTACTGAAGTTCAATAACATAAACAAGATAGAGAAATTATTATTAAACAAAACAGTCGTAAGACTGATATTATTCACTTTTAAATAATTATAATTATGAAAGATTTTAAGAAAGGTTTGAGTTTTGGTATGGGTATTGTTAATGCTGGTCAAAGAGCAGTTAGTGAAGAACCTGAATTAGTAGTTGTTTCTACTCCCGGTAGTTTCCGTATGACTGCCCAAGTTTCTAAAGCTCTCGGCATTGCTCATGGTGAATATGTAATGTTCATTAATAACTGTGCAAACATTGATAATGCTATTATCAATAAAGTACCCGAAGTTGTTGCTTTCTGTGAAGAACAAGGTTTGGATATTGATTCTCCTGAAGCTGCTATGGCTGTTCATGCTGAATTTGATATTTGGGCTTTAGCTAAAGGTGTTGCTGAATTGGATAAGAATGGTAATCCTTGTACTACTCGTGTTCGTATGACTAAGAATGATAAAGTTAAGTATGTTAATACTTACTTCCAAGAAACTCTTGAAGGTGCTTTATCTTCTTCTAATGAAGAACTTAAAGCTGCTCTTACACGTGAAGGTATTACCGAAGATGAACAGAAAGAACTTTTGGTTAGCTGTATTCAAGGTGATGAAGTTGCTAAGATTAAAGGTTCTAAATGTGCTAATACTGCTGCTTTGTCTGGTATTGGTGTAACTCTTAACTTTACTGACTCTAATGTTTGGAAACAGTTGAAAGCTGATATGACTGATGAAGAAGCTACTTCTAAGAATCGTGTTTATACAGTAGACATTGACAACTTGCAAGAAGCTGTTGTTAATAACGGTCATAAAGATATTGTTGTTAAGATTGCAATGCTTACCGAATATAAAGATGAAGAACCTATTCGTATCGGTAAGAAAGCTGAAAAAGAAGAAACTGCTGAATAATCAAATCTTCGTCCTAGAAATATAGTATCTTGAACATAGAGCTGCATTGTTAGTATTGCTAATGGTGCAGCTCTTATTTTATCTAATAATTCTTTTAATTACTTTAATTATGTCGACAGAAAAAGAAATTAAGAATGAAGCTACTGTTGTAGCAAGTGCTGAACAAACTGCTAATGCAGAAGTACAAACTCCTAAAAAACGTAGAGGTAGAGGTATTAATAATGATTTACGTGATGTAACTCGTAAAAAGTTTGATGAACGTACTGATTGTAATAAAGCTAATGGCTTGTTTGTTGGTCATCTTGAAGATGTTAAAGTTGATTGGGCTACATTGAAAGATGATGTTCAAGGTATGCCTTCATTTGCTGGTATGAGTATTCCTTATCTTACATTTACTTTTGCTAGTAATCATGAAAATATCAATGAACGTCGTTATGTAACTCAACGTCTTCTTCCTGCTGAAAGTAATGTTGAAACTATTCCTGGTGGTAAAGGTGCTTGGAAAGTTGATAACATTTTCCGCTTTATGAAACATATATATAATGTATTTGTTCTTAAAGGTCGTGATTTAACAGAAGAAGAAATTGATGCTCTTACTTTACCTTTTGAAGATTTTGATGAAAATATGCAGTATGTACCTGTTGAAGCTGAAGAAGTTATAGCTGGTTATAAGACTGTGTTTGAAAATTATGTTAAGCTACTTAATAATAATGGAAAACCTGTTTATAATGATGCTAAAGGTAAACCTATTACTATTTGGATGAAGCTTCTTCGTTTTGTTAAGAATGATGGTAAATGGCGTGCTGTTGTTGGAAGTAAATCTTCATTTGGTGATTTAGGATTTCCTACATTTATTAATGATGGAGTTATTGAACTTTATAAAGAACAATCAGCTCCTAGTCTTCATATTGACCCTTATAAAGAAAGTATTGTTTATCAAAAATCTGCCGAACAAGCTAAACAGCCGAATGTTGCTATGCCTGGTGTAGGTGTAATGCCTGGTGTTCAAACTGCTGCTCCTATGAATCCTGTTGGTGGATTTAATGGAGGTGGAGATTTTAGTCCATTTGGCGGTGGTAATGATGCTGCTGGTGCTTTTGTTAATCCAACAGAAGATTTACCATTTTAAAAAATTAAAGTTAGTTAAATAGTTGTATGTAAGAGGATTGGGTACTATTTTAGTGCCTAATCCTCTTTTTTTATATGTTCACGATAAAGGTCAAATTAGAAATATTATGAAAAGAAATATTAGTAATACTATTTTAACTAAAGATTATATTTTCTCTAAAGTTAGTCAAATTACTATTTTTAGCACTTATACTGGAATTAGTGTTGAAGATATACAACATTGCATAGATACAGGAGAATTTATATCTAGTCCTTTTCGTGAAGATACTCATCCTAGTTTTGGTTTTAGATATGATAATAGGAATAAACTTAAAGGAAGAGATTTTGCTGGATATTGGTGGGGAGATTGTATAGATGCTGCTGCAACTGTACTCTCTGAAATTGTTCATAAGCAAATTGATATTTCTATTAAAAGTCAATTTCTATTTGTTCTTAAACATATTGCTTATACTTTTAGAAATATTATTTATGGACAAGATAAAGATGAAAACAACGATTATAATATTACTAGGGCTATTAGTAATGTACGTAATCATAAACCTATTATTGAACTTGTTACTCGTCCGTGGAATAATTTAGATGCTAAGTATTGGGGACAATTTGGTATTAATCTTAATTTTCTTAATACTCATTTTGTTTATCCTGTTGACCAATTTTATATTAATCGTTCTACTAATCCTATTCCTAAATATTTTTACGATAAAGATAAAACAGATTTATGTTATGGTTATGTTCTTGGGCAAGATAAAAGAGGAATAGTTAATGTTAAACTGTATTTTCCAAATAGAAATAAGAAAACTGAAGTTAAGTTTATAACTAATAGTAATACTATTGAAGGAATTATTAATCTTGAATTAGATAATTATGACGTTATTATTATAACTAAATCTACTAAAGATAGATTAAGTCTTGAATGTTATCTAAAGAGTATTAATCATTCCATCCTCTACGGGGGGTCTACCCTTGAATTTAAAACTATTGGTGTTGTTAATATTCCACATGAAACTTATAAACTTCGTCAAATTGAATATGATTGGCTTCGTAGTAAACTTAATCGGAATGGTTTTCTTATTAGCCTTATGGATAATGATAGAACTGGTCTTATGGAAGCTGTGATTCTTAAGAATGATTATGATATTATACCTATTATTATTCCTAAAGAACTTGGCGTTAAAGATTTTGCAGAATTGAGAAGTAGTTATTCTACAAATGTTATTAATGAACTAACTCAGCAAGTTGTTAAATATATAGAAGAGAATTATGGAGAAGAAACTGAATTTACTTGGGATACGGAAGAAAGTAATACTTTGCCATACTAAAAGTTTAGCTGGTGTTACATATACGGTTATGCGTCCAATTACTGAAGAGGATGAACAAAATCTTGATAAATGGGAATGTATTAATGTAGATGGTAAACGTATTGATAAAAAAGATATTTATTGTTATGGAGAAATTAATCTATCTTCTAATGATGACGTTGAATATATCAAAAAGTTTAGCTTACTTGATACTGATAACGGTGGAACTATTCATAGTAATTTTAATTATCAAGAAGGTTATGCTCTTGTTGAAGGAATAGCTAAAACTTATCCTACATTTGATATTATTGAATGGTTTAAATATAATCATTGTCTTATAGGTAAACCAGCTCGTATTATTATTTATAAATGTAAGAAAGAAAATCTATGATAATAAAAGGATATGAAGAAAAGCTAGATGATAGAGATATTAGATATATTAATTATGTTATTGATAAATCTACGATGGCTGATGCGATTGAATCTTATATTAAAGATTTAGATTGTACTACTATTTATCCTGATGGTTCTCGTCCTAGACAAACTATTAATTATGGTTATCGTATTACTCTTTCTAGTATTGAATATATTCTTGATAAAGCTTATCTTATTCTAGAACATCATCCAGAAAAAGCTCAAAGCTATATTGATTATCGTAATAGTATTATTAAAAGAATTATTGATATACATGAAAAAAATCTTGATTTCGAGAGAAGAAACCCAGTACGATATTATAGTAAAGAATCAAGGAAACGCACTAGAAGTGCTAGCAGAGTTAATCAATCAAAAGATGTCTTTACAGGTAAGCCCATTGATGTTAGCACCGGTATTGCAAAGGCTATTAAGCCTAAAAAGGAAACGATTGCTCAGCGTAAAGCTAAACTTCTAGGTGGTAAAGCTGTTAGTTTTGCATTTAATGGTTTAAAAATAAGTGAACATAATGAATAAACTTTATCGTAGAAATAATAATGGTGCACCTACTGTTTGGTGGGCTGAACTTGACAGTGGTACTAATAGTATCACTGTTTTTTATGGTCTTGTTCGAGGTAATATTCGTAACGAAGTTTATGCTGTTACTCAAAAAGATGGTAAAAAAGAACTTGAAAGTAGATATAATGATAAAATTAAACAAGGATATACTTATCTTAATGAACTTTGCGATATGCAGGGTTTACCCCCCGTGGAGGATGGAGATAATGATACTCTATTTAATTTTCTAAATACTTATCTACCTAAAGACCTTAGTAATGGAAACAGTAATCTTTTACTTCCAATGCTTGCTAAAACGTATAGTGGTAATGTTTGGAAAAAAGTCAGTTGTATGTATGGTCAGTATAAGATTAATGGTCTGCGTTGTATTGTTACTGCTTATACTCAAAATGATATGTTTAAACCTATTAGGCTTCGTTTCCAAAGTCGTGAAGGTCTTACTTGGCATACTCTTAGCTATCTTGAAGATTATTTGCTTGCTACTATTAATACAAATATTATCGACGATATGATTAATGGATTTGCAGCACTTGATGGTGAAGTTTATCTTCCGGGTTATACTGTTAATCAAATTAATCATTTTGTTAAAGATGCTAATTGTGTTGAAAATAAACTTCTTCAGTTTTGGTGTTATGATATTATGATGGAAGGTAATCAAACTCATAGAAATACATATCGTTATCATATTAAGCTGCCTACTTGCTTTAATAATATTAAAGAACATTATAATAATAAAGAACGATTGATTATTCTTCCTAGCGGATATATTACTAATGATAATGAAGCTATTGATGCTAGAAATCATTTTATTAATCTAGGATTTGAAGGTCTTATACTTCGTAATACTGAAACTGATTATCAATATGGTAGACGTAGAGCTAATTATATGGAGAAGTTTAAAGATGCTGCTGAGGGAGATTTTATAATTCTTGATATTTATAAAGAAAAGAAACGTGATTTACCTATTCTTCTTTGTAAAAATGATATTAATAATGAAAAGTTTGAAACTCGTTTAAGCACTAGTCATATCGTTCAGCAAGAAGTTTTATTTGATTCTAAATCTTATATTGGCAAAACTGTTCATATAGAATATGGTGAACGAAGTGGTGTTAGTAGAGTTCCATTTCATATTAAAACTGTTGTTATAAATGGAGATACTAGATTATAATGTAATTAAGAATAATAGTTTTGATAGAACTAAATCTTATTTTAGTTGTTATTATAAATCTATTATTCTATTTACTGATTATGATGCTAAAAGTTATAATTTTGCTGTTAGATATAATGATATAACTAAAAGTAATGAACTTTATGTGATTTTGTATAATGATAATAGAATTAATAATAGTGTTCCTATTATTCGAGATGCTAATACTGGATTTAAGTTATATATTCCTAATATAGTTATTAGACTTCTCGATACAAGATTGCGTAATGCTTTTGTTATGTCTAAAGATGATTTTAATATTAATGTTAAGTTTGTAGAAGGACGTAATGATTTTTGTATTATTTATCATATAGATATTGAATAAGGTGAAGCCTAGTACACAATATGATGTGCTAGGCTTTTCTGTTTTACATGGGTGTAAAATTGTATATGACACGCTCGTAGACATGATTCTTTTTGCCTGTATTCAATTTTATATATCAGAATGATTAATCTATCACGATAAAATTTGCGTGTCATGGTGAGCCTTAAAATGCGTCATTCTCACTATGATATTTAACATTAAATTCAGTATCATATTTACTAGTAAATTCCTATTATATTTTTATATTTGTCTTGATAAACAAAAACAAATTACTATGAGTATTAATAAAGTTTCTATTGTTGGTATTAAAGGATTTAAAGGAAGTGGTAAAGATACAGTTGCTTCTATGATTAGTTATATTCTTCATGATGGTATTATGAAAGCTAATTATGATACTTGGCTTCTTTATCATAAAAATGATTTTATCGAAAATGATGAAATAATTATTCATTTTGCTGATAAACTTAAAGATGATATTGCTGCATTTTGTAATATTGACCGTAAACTTCTTGATAGGCAAGATATTAAAGAAGAAAATTATTATAATTTTAAGACTGGTATTGTTTCTACTAATATCAAAGATACATATAGAGTTATTAATAATATAGGGGAATTTAATTATGATAATTTATCTTCACTTCTTTCTTTAAATAATAATATTTCTATTAAAATTAGAGTTCTTCTCCAATATTATGGTACTAATGTTATTAGAAATCATTTTTGGCATAATGCTTTTGTTCATTATACTATTAATAAAGCATTTGATATTAGAAATAAACTAGGTCAATGTATTATTGCTGATGCTAGATTTGATAATGAATGTAATGTTATTAAAGTATGTGGTGGAAAAATAATAAGAGTAGATAGAAGAGTTAATAATGATAATCATGAAAGTGAACAAATAAAAATTTGTGATGATGATTATGTTATTGATAATACTGGTACTCTTGTTGGTCTTTTCTATAAAGTTCTTAAATTTGTAACTGATTATATGGTATGAAATTACATCCTATTTTTGGTATAAATGCTCTTGCTAGAGTTTGTATATGTTGTGGTAAAGTTATTGGTTATACTCCGCTTGGAAATTCTGTTGAAGAAGATGCTAGTAAGAGTAAACAAATAGCTGAAGCTATTGTATGTAAAGAATGTATAGATAAGCTTGATAGTGAAACTTGCTTTATAGCTTGTGACATGGATAAAGATAATTATATAACTGCTACTTACGATACTTTATGGATTAGAAATAAAGGTCTTAAAGAGTTTTTTAAAGAGCTTGATTCTATACAGCCTATTAATATTATACCTAAAGAACATTTTTATAGTGTATTTGGAAATGTAGTTAAAGATTTTTATAATAATAAAGAAGATGAAAATAATTGAACCAAAAGTTGAACTTTGGCAACAAGGAGATGATGCTAAAGCTCATGTTGCTAGATGTGCAAGAGTTTGTTATGGTAGAGAAACAGGTAATGATGAAGCTACTATTAAACGACTTATTAATGATGAACATTGGAGTATGTTTCGTCATGGAACTTATTATATGATTGCTAATGATAGTGATAAAACTTTAGAAACTATTGTTATTAATTATGCTAATACTATTGGTTTTAGTTATCATTATGAAAAACATGTTTATTATATAACTGTTAATGGTAATTGGGTTTTAGACCATAAAACACCATTTGGCTATATATCTAAATATATTGTTCCTATTGAAGATTTTCGTAATACTGAAATAGGATTTCATATGATGAGATATACTTTTTGTGTTGATACACAAATTAGTACTTCTCGTGAATTAAACCGCGTTAGTCCTAATAGTATTGCTGAAAAATCAACTAGATATGTTTATGAAGATGGAAGTATTTGTAGACCTCATTGGATAAGCAAAGAAGAAGCTGAATTATTTAATAATGATAATAATACTACTTTAAATGAAGCTATAAATGCTGATTTAAATGAAGCTATAAATGTTTATCTTAATGGATGTAAAAGAGATTTTGAAGAATATAAAATTCTTGTAGATAAATATAAAATTCATCGTCAAGATGCTCGTGGTAAACTTCCTCTTGATACTGCTACTAGATGTATTTATACATATTCCGTAAGAGAATGGCGCCATATTATTGATTTACGTTATTATGGTACTACTGGTATTCCTCATCCTAATTGTATTATTATAGCTGATATGATTAGAAATAATTTAATGGAACTTGGATATGACTTCAGAGATTGATAAACTTAAACATTTTCATGTTGAAAATTATAGTGGTACTAATTTCACTGATGATTTAAATGATGGTGAAGAATTTCTTTATACTACAATTAGGTGTAAAGATGATAAAGAAGTAACACTTTTATGTAAATATGTTAAAAATAAACATATTGGAAATTGTCCTAATTGTATATTTAATAAGTATCTTTGTTATGGTCTTTTATGTAATATTGTTGTTCTTAAAGTAATTAAAGATGAAGAAAAGTAAGCGTTATATTAAAAAGCAAAATAATAAACCTCTTATTAATAAGAAAGTTTTAGCTAAAGTTATTAGAGAAAGTAATATTTGTAAACATGCTATTAAAGAACTTAAACTTGCTGGATATGGTAATGGAGAAGGTGGTCCAAATGATTGGATGTATCAACAAGTAATTGAAGCTGTTGCTGTATTTGTTTCTCATGGTAATAGTGGTAGTTCTGCTCCTTGGGAAATTAATCTTGTTCAAAGACTATGTGATTGGGATATTATTAGTCCTCTTAAATTTACTGATGATGAATGGTGTCAAATAAGTTCTGATGGTACTTGTCAAAACAGACGTAAAGGAGATGTATTCAAAGAACCAGATGGTAGTATTCATTATAATGGGGCTTTTAGTAAACGAGCTACTGATAGATATAGTTTTAATACTAAAGAATGGACTAAAAATAAAAATCCTATTTGCTGGCATGGAGGACTATTTGAACATAAAAATAATGTTCTTACTGGTAGATATTTTAATACTTGTTTATTATATGAACATGATATTGATAAAGGATGGATGCCTAAAAAAACAATATATATTGATTGTGTTAAAGTAGAAATATCTCCTGATAATGGGATTATGAGCGTTAATGCTGATAATACTGATTTACTTATTCTTTCTTGTAATTATAGTATTCAATGGAAAGAATGTTCTTGTTTAAAAGGTATTCGTCTTGAAGATGTTACTGTTGAACTTGAAGAAGAAGCATATGAAGAAATGAGAAATAATAAATAAATTATTAACTATTTAAATATTAAAGTTATGGGAAGAAGATTTTATGGTTTTAATAACCGTTTTAGAACTACTAAAAATACAGAAGCCTTTATATTTGAAAATGGTGGATTTGTTGGTAATCTTGGTTTGAGTAAAAAACTATGGAAAAAATATATTGAAGCTAGTTATAAATATAGAACTAATACTGATAAAATGACTGCTAGTGATTATACTCATTTATTTGGTTATTTAAATCCTTATTATCGTTCTGCTTATAATGTATCTAAACGTAGAAAATAATGGCAAGTATTTATAATATTACTACTGAACTTGAGGATATATTTCTTGAGTTGGAAGAAAATGGAGGTGAATTAACTCCTGAACTCGAAGAACGTCTTGCTATTACACAAGAAAGTCTTAAATCTAAACTTGATAATTATCGTAAAGCATATACTATGCTTAATCTTGAAGCTGAATCTTGTGAAAAAGAAGAGCAACGATTAGCTGTTCTTCGTAAAACTAAAGAAAATAATGCTGAAAGACTTAAAGGTGTTATGCTTGATGCTGTTATAGCTTATGGAGATTTAGGTAAATCTGGTAATAAAGTTATTAATCTAGTTGATAGTAAACTCTATACTAAGAATAGTAAATGTGTTGAAATTGATGAAAATCTTAATCAGATATTTATTGATTTAGTTCTTGAACATTTACAATCTCTTTGGGATAATGATATGATTGATAGTAATTTCTCATTTAGTAGAGATGTTCTTCTTGAACAAATTAATGATAAATTTACTGAAAGATATCCTGAACAATCTGCTAGACTTAGAGAAGAAACTGGAGGTTATTTTACGCTTGATGATTTAGATTGTATTAAAGTTAAATTTGAAATTGAAAAACCTATTGGTGATTTAGCTAATAAAATTAATTTTGATTTACTTAATACTTTCTTTAATCATCAACATGAAATGACTAGAAGTAGCAGTGTTAATAAAACTACTATGAAGAATATTCTTAATGATGGTAGAGATATTAGTATAGCTAAACTTGTTGAAAATACTAGTCTTATTATTAAATAACTTAGTTATACTCCCCGTAGAAGATAGAATTAAGTTCATCCTCCACGGGGAGTCAACACTACTAATCTTGCTAATTATGGAACTAGAAGAAAAAGTAAAAGAATTAATAAAATGGTATATGGATACTTACGGTATTAATAAAGACCAAGCTGTTAGAGATATTGAAAGTGTTATGTTACGTATAAGTCATAAATAATATGTATAAAGTAAAAGGTAAACCTTGGGCTTATTCTGGTGCTATTGATGTATCAGATTGTGCTACTGCTAAAGAAGTTATGCTTAAAGCTGGACTTAATTTTAATGTAGCTAAATGTGAACTAGTTGGTAAAATGCCTATTAAACTTACTGGAACTGATGAAGAACTTGACCGAATTATTAAAGAACAAAAAGAAGGCGCTCATGTTTTTGGTACTGACATTTATCGTAAGTGTGATAACGCCTTTGCTACCTATCGTACTGATTACAATATTCCTTTAGGTGTTGTTAAAAGTAAATATACTATTGTTCAAAATAATGATGCTTTTAATTTCTTTGATGGTGCTATTGGTAAAAATTCTGCTATTTGGCAAACTGCTGGATTTTGGGGAAATGGTGAGAGAATATTTGTAAGTGCTAAACTTCCTAATAATATTCTTGTTAAAGGTGACCCTGTTGAAAATTATCTAGTATTTACTAATACTCATGATGGTAGTGGTGGAGTTAAAATTTTATTTACTCCTATTAGAGTTATTTGTCAAAATACTCTTAATGCTGCTATTCGTACTAGTAGTAATTATGTTAGTTTTCGACATACCAATAGCGTTCATAATAAGATTTCTGTTGCACAAGAAATACTTGGAATTAGTAAAATTAAATCTGAAGAATTTGGTCAATATTGTAATTTACTTGCCGATATTAAGGTTACTGATGAAGATGTAATCCAATTTATTGGAGAAAATATTCTTACTGAAGATGAAATTCAACGTCTAAAAGATACAAGGCATACCATTAAAGATATTGCTTATCGTAGTGGTTTAGCTTTAACTGATAGTAAAATAAGTAGTAGAAAAATGAATGTTATTTCTGATACTTATAGTTATTATTTTGATGGTCCAGGTCAAAAAGATATTCTTGGTACAGCTTGGGGTGCGGTTAATGCTATTAGTGGATATTATTCTAATATAGATAATATTGAAGGTACTAAGCGATTTGATAGTATTTGTTATGGTGATAAATCAAGAAAAATAGAAAATGCTTTTGCACTTGCAGAAGCTCTTTAATTTAATAATTTAATTATATATGGAAGTAAAAGTATTTAAACTGAAAGAAATTAAACTTCTTAGTGGAGATGTTGTAGATGTAGAACAGTATTGTAATGTTCAACCTATTTTACCTGCTTATGGTAAAGAAGGTGATGCTTGTATGGATGTTTATCCTATTCATTATGAATATGATAGAGATAAAGATAGACATATTTATCATACAGGTTTAGCGTTTAATATTGGAGATGATGCTAATGGTGAACCTAATGAAATGTCTTTACGTCCTAGAAGTAACCTTACTAAATCTGATTTTTATATGCCTAATGCTCCTGGTACTCTTGATTGGGGCTATCGTGGAGAACTTCTTATTATTTTTAAGAATCGTACTTCTAGAGATTTAGTTCATGCTGTATCTACTCTTATTGAAATAGTTGATAAACTTAGAGAACATATGCATTTACCTGATAGTATGGTTGGTAATGCTAGACTTAAACTTAATAATGTTAGAGCTACAACTACTAATATTCTTGGTAAACTTTCTACTCCTCCATATAATTGTGATGGTAAAGATAGATGTTGTCAACTTATTATTAATAGTGCTCAGAGAATTACTTGGAAAGAAGTTAAATCTATTGAAGAATTAGGAGAAAGTGAACGTGGAAACAAAGGATTTGGAGAAGGAACAGGAGGAGCAGCTAAAGCTTAAAGTTGGTGCTCGTTATATTCATAATAAAACGTCTAATGAATATATAATTATTAGTATTACTAAAATGAAACATCCAGATACAGGTGAATGGATTCCTGCTGTTATTTATAAAGTTGATGGACTTGAACCTTTATGGTGTAGAAGTGTTGAAAGTTTTAAAAGTCATTTTAGTGATGCTAAAGTTGAAGGTAATGAAGTTTATCTATGAAAAAGTTAATCTTGTTTTATTTACCTGATTGCAATGTTAGTAAACTTTTTGAAGAAAGGCTTCATAAAGCTCTTGCTCTTCTTGAGTTTGCCGGTAGGTTTAATCTTATTAGGTATAATCTATATACTGATACTGGTAGACAAGAAGCGCGTAGTATTGGTATTAGTGATGCTCCTACTGCTTATTGTGATGGTGATATTCTACGTGGTGTGCAAAGCGATTACACTATTAGGAAATATCTTCGCAAGTTGTTAGGACAGTCATAGATACAGTTCTTTTGCCCTACATTGAATTTTAATTGTTATTGTGATTAATCTATCACGATATGAATATCATTCAATGTAGGGCTTTAAAATAGCTAATTTTATAAATTCTCATTATATTATACGAATACTATGGTTAAAATTGAATTTTATTATAAAAGTGCTGATAAAGATAAAACAGAAGCTATGCGAGAAGCTATTGATATAGCTTTATTTGGTACTAATGTTCAATGTAATTTTAAAAATCTTCCTGACCATCTTATTCTTGAAGATATGATACTTGAAAAGGCTGTTGCTGGTAAGAATATTACTGAATATCCTACTTGTATTATATATCGAGATGATACAGAATATAAACGATATAGTAATTCTGTTACTTGGGAAGAACTTCGTAATGATATTAATTATCTTACTGGAGATGAACCTACAAGACAAACAAATAATATATTTGTTGAAGCGTTTATTGATGAACATGATTGTATAACTCGTGCTAAATGTGCTGATGCTATTGCTTGGATGTGGAAATATCAGAATACTAAAGTAGAATATATTCAAACCAATGTTAATAATCCGAATAAGTTTGCTGTTGTAATTAAAGATAGTTGGAGAACTTATGCTACTTATGTATATTCTGATAGTCTTACTACTGAAATGATTAAGAATACTCTTCTTAGAGTTCCTAATACTATTAAAGAAGCTGTTAAAAATAATGCTATTGTGTTATGATACGTATTGATTGTTTTACTAGAGATGGTTGTGATGCTTGTAAAATAGCAATTAAAAATATAACTGATGCTATTAATGAAGCTAATTGTGATATTACTCTTAATATTCGTAATACAAATATAGATGATATTCTAAGAAAAGAAATTACTAAATTTCCTACTACTGTTATTACTAAAGTCGATAATGATTATAAAAGAAAAGAATTAGCTCGACTTGAAGGTAGTTTTCCTAGTGATTATATTAAAGATATTATTAATAAACTTGAAAAAGAATAAGCTATGACAGTTAAAGAACTTATAGAAATGCTTAAAACTTGCGATGAAGAATCAATAGTATATATTGATTATAATGGTGATATTAATTCTATTAATGAAGTATGTGATTATAGTAATAATTGTGGAGAAGTTATAATAGTTAGTGATTAATTAAATTTTAAAGCTATGACAGTTAAAGAACTTATTGATAAACTTCAACAATTCAATGGAGATAGAGTTGTTTTAGTTGAAGATACTGAATATGGAGAATTTCAAGCGATTGATGTTAAACCTGAAGATGATAGATTTGTAATGATTACTACTACGGTTAAATAAATAATATTAATGCTAATTATATCTATTGAAATTGAATAATATGGAAATAATTAAATTTATAAATCTAATGAATATTATTAATATGATTATTAATATTGTTCTAATAGTTGTTATATATTGGAATATTTATACTTGTTTTAGTAGATATATTGATTATAAAAATACTGATAAAGATTTTTATGATATTAAGTATAATAAAATGGAATATCATAAAAGTATTATTAGAGTTATAATTAGTATTATTGCTAGTATAACTATAATATCTATATTATATTTTTTACAAAACTAATTAAACAATTAAATCTATGAGTAAATTTATTGGTGTTAAAATGATTGAAGCTACTCCTATGAGAGCTTCTATGGCTTTGAGTGCAGGTTATAAAATTGGTAATGCTCATCCAGATGATATTGGTTATGAAGTAACTTATCCAGATGGATATAAATCTTGGAGTCCTGCTAAAGAGTTTGAGAAAGCTTATTATAAACTTGAAGATCCTGCTGGAGATATTCTTAAAGAAAATGATATTAAGAGATTTATTAAAGATATTGAAAATGTAAAAGTTGGTACTAAAACAACTAATACTACTCTTACTTGTCTTACTGGATTTGAAGTTCATGGTCAAGCAGCTTGTGTAAAACCTGAAAACTTTGATTTAAATGTTGGTGCTAATTATGCTCAAATTAAAGCTGAAGATAAAATTTGGGAAGGTCTTGGATTTGTTCTTCAATGGGCTAAATATGGACTAAAGAAGTAAATAGTATTAATGCTAATGGTTTATATGTTATACTTAAAGCTAGCTCTAATAGAGCTGGCTTTATTTAATTTAATGGTTAGCTTGGAACCGCTACGAGTGCTACGCACTCTTCGCTATACTCCCCGTAGAGGATGGAATGGTAGTTATGCTAGTAATATTAGTATAGTTGTTAATGATAATGATTATATTGATTGAATGAATACTAGTCTATTCCATCCTCTACGGGGAGTTGAGCGTAGCGAAGCGGAGCGTTCTACTAATCCTTAAACTTATAGTCGTTGGCATGACTGAAACCTCGGTAGCTAAGCTAGTCTTACTACTGGGGTTTATTTTTATCTTATTGTTAAACTTAAATATATTATAATTATGATTGCATTTATTGTTCTTCTTGGTATTATATTTGGTGGTGTTAAACTATTAGCTGTTGCTAATAATATTAGTGATAACGAAGCTATGGATAAGTATAGTGGAAAACTATTTGTTATTGGTATTATAGTTTTTGTTATTCTTATGTGTGTTATTGGTAATAATGATGATGGTTTTAATTAAGATAAAAGAAATAGGGCTTGTCTAGGTAGTGATACCATAGGCAAGCCCTTATTTTTACTAGATTCAAGTCCAGCTTATTCAAATATATCTTTAGCTATATCTTTATAAGGTATAATACTAAGTATATTTTCATCAAGTTTATAATAACTATTATTATTAGGTAAATCAAGAACACGATTAATACTACGAATAACAGGTATATTACGTATAGCCATAACTTCAAACTTGTTCATACCTTTATATCTACCAGTAGTATATTCCTCTGTGAAATCTTCTTCAATAAGGAATCTAGCAGCCATAGCAGTAGTACCAAGTAAGTCATTAATAGTTTGTCCAATAGCAACAGGACTAGACCATAATTTTTTACCTTCAGCATAAGCTCCAAATGGAGTAAATGAAGCAGCTTCAGAAGCAAGACGGTCTGCATGATAAAGCATAAGATTATAAATAATACCTTCATCATCATCACCTCCCATACCAGTTATAGCAATTGCTCCAATAATAGCAGCACCTACATAAAGTAAATCACCTAAATTACGTCTAATATTTGCTTTTTCATGTTCAGGAAGAAGTTCATAATTAAGTTTGAAATTAACAGCAAATGAAAGCAAATTCTTACCATAAGTTTGGAATGCTTTAAGAACATCACTCACATTATTAACTTCTCCTACGTTAGTTTCTTTAAATGGAATAGTCAAATAATCATAAAGACTAGTATAACTACCTTTTTCAATAGTACCTAGAGTTTCATTATAATAACCGTTCCAACGATAACGTTTCTTAAAACCAGGATAAAGATGTTTATGATATTGCATAATCGTACCACCCCACCAATGTTGTTCTATATTAGCAGAACCAAGTTTATCATAAACACCATGAACTTTCTTATTTACTTCACGAACTTTATCAATAAATTTAGCATATTCTTTAAGAGTAAGTTTACTATCAGATTTTATTTGAGCAATACCATCTTTAAGTTCAAACTGATTATAAATATCTGGAAGTTCAGCAAACTCTTTATCAATATTTTTAATAAGTTCTTTACGTTTAGCAATATATTCTCTTTGTTGTTCTTCATTAAGATAAGTCTTAACAAAATCGAATATAGGATTAGCTTTAAATAGATTATATTTAGCTCGTTTTTTATTATCAGCTTTAGCATCATCCATAAACTTATTGAATTGTTCAAGAAGAGATTGGCTCTCCTCTCCACGGGGAGTATTTATTACAGACATAAGAGCATCTTGTTCAGCTTTACGATGATACATTTCTTTACTCATTATATCATAACCACCTCTACCATTATCAACAAGTCTATGAGATTTAAGCATAGCAAATAACATAACATTTTGCATATAATGCTCACCAACAGATTGAGGGCTAAATAATAATCCACGAACTCTACGAATATTTTCTTTAAGACCTTCAGCAGTGCTAACTTCAGTTACTCTATCAAAATCGACTACATGACTAAGTTTAATAATAGCATCTTGAAGTGTACTACTATTTTCACTATACATATTAGCCATATAACTAACAGTTCCTTTAATCCATTCAGATTTACCAGCTTCCCAATCTTTAAGATTAACATATTCACCAGCAGCTCTTTCCATAAATATATTACTAGAACCAGTAAGAACGTTAGCTATACCACCAGTAATATTCATCATCATATATTTACTACCAGCAATGTTTTGAGCAAGAGAACCAAATTTAACTAGATTAGGAGTTTTATTATCTTTATATTGTTCAAATACAAGACGACGAATAAAACTTCTAAGATGTGCACTAGTTCTAGTTTGTTGTTCTTGTTTATATTCAATTTCACCACCAGCACTAGCTTCTCTATTTTCACTTATACTACCTTTATAATTTATATCATAAGCAGTATTACTAGTAATAATTTGGTCAGCAGTATAAAGAAGATTTTTAACTGTTTTAATAGCATTATATCTATTACTTTCAATTAAGAAACTATTAAATACTTCTTCCCAATTACGATTAATAATATCATTATGAATCTTATTATTCTTTTCAATAATCTCATCTCTAGCTTTAATAGCAGCAGCTTTACGTTTACTAAATTCCTCATCACTTTCATTAGGTTCTTTAAATTTAGGTATAGTAGGAAGTTGTTGTGTATCTTTATTAGCTAATTGAGATAATCTAGGATTAGGAATATCATAATCTTTATCAAAAGTTAAATCTTCATTATTTCTCCATCCAGTATTATTAGGAACATTAGCAGTCCAACCAAGAAAACTAAGAGCTTGTTCAAAATAATCTTTAACAGTCATATCTTTAGATTTAGGTAAAGCTGGAAGATAACCCATATCAACATATCTCTTATTACTATTAGTAAAACAATACTTTTTCATAAGTTCATTTACTTTATTCATAAGTTCAAGTTGATACTCATTAAGATTAGTATAAACAGTATTATCATATCCAGTTCCTACTTTATACTTATTAACAAAACTACTATATTCTGGATTAATAAGTTCTTCTTTAGGAGTAATATGCATTTGATTAATACGTGGTTCATAATTACCAACAACAGCTGAACCATCATCTTTAATCATTTGCATAGTAGTCCAAATACGAATAGGTTTAATAGTACGAGTATATGGGTCAAAATAATGATTATCTCTATACCATTGTTTATATTCAACACTATCAATACCATATTTGTCAAGAACTTCTCTTTCTTTTATATAGTAATATTGAGTAGTAGTTTCTCTAGTTCTTTTTTGAAGAATATTAATTGCAGCAGTTTTATCAATGTCAGTCCATTTATCTAAATCTTTAGGTTTAATAATACCATAAATAGTTCGATTAGGTCTTTCCGCAATAGTTCCATTTTCTTCAACTTGTTCACTAAATACTTCTAACCATTTATCATAATACTTTTTACCTTTAGCAAAAGCTCTATTTTTATCAAGTTCATATTGTTTCCAATTATAAGTAACATCACATTCACTTTCAATAAATTCAGCAACACGTTTTGCTTTAGCTTTATCAGTACTCTTTTCTCCTCTAGTAATTTCATTAAATACCTCAAAACCAGTTTTAAGTTGTTCTAAATCCTCTTGACTAATATCAGCAGTATTAAGAGTTCTAGTAGCATTATCAAAATACTTCTCAAGTATTTTATTAATAGCTTCTCCTACATTAATTTCTTCTTCACTCTTAGATTTATTACCTGTAAGATAATTATAGAAATCAGCACGATAAATTCTAAGTTCATCTTCAGCAGAACGAATAATACCAACATAAGGCATACCATTGCCTTTAGTATATTTATATTTTCTAACTGTTTCAGCTTTTATAAGAGCTGCACGTTCTTCAGGTATTTTACGTCCATCAACTACATTAAATTCATCTTTAGCTTGAAATTCTTTGATGGCAAGATTAAGAACACTATTACCTTTATTAGCATCTTTAAGTTCTTCAAATGCCCAATTTAAATCTTCTATATCTTTAATATCAAGAATATATCTAGTATTCTTACGAATCCATTCTTTAGCTTCTTTATATTCAGGAACTTTCATAAGTTCTTCCATACTAATAAGAAGATTACCATTAGCATCACGTTGACTTTCATATTTACTAATAATAGAAAGTTGTTCTTTAAGTTTAGAATCAAATCCTTCTTTAGCTTGCTTATCATAGAACATTTCTTTAACTTTACGAATATTAGTTTGATAAGCACGAAGTCTTTCAGCTACATTTAAATCATGACCAATCTTTTTATTACCATCTTCATCGTAAAGACTAGTAAGACTATCCATTTGAGCATATATACGTCCAAGTTCTTCATCTTGACTTTGTGTAGTAACATTATCAGTAGCTTGGCTTAGAATATCTCGTATTCTACTATTAAGTCTTTTATATTCAGCAAATTCTTTAGGAATACCATCATCTCCTTTTTTAAGACCAAGAAGACTTCTTTCAAGATTTATAATATAAGTAGAATATTCAATAGTAACATTATTACCATCTTCATCTTGAACAGTAATTGGTTTAAGCTGATGAATAGTAGTCATATCAATAAATTTAGCTTTATTAGATAGAGCAATAAGATGTTCAACACTATTTATACCAAATTTTTGTTCAGCTTCAATAGCAGCATCTCTATATTTCTTCATCTTTTCTTCCCAAATAGGATTATTAGGTTGAATTAATCTACCGTCATCATCAATTATACTATTAAGACTAACAGATTTACCATCTTTAGCAGCTCTAGTCTTAAGCTCTTTAAGATAATTTCTAAAATCATTAGATTCTTTAATACCATTAAGACGACCTTCTTCAACAGTACCCATTACATCTTTAAGTATATTCTGCAATACAAAGTTACGATTAGCACGAATATCTTGTATCCAATAGTCCATAAATCCAGTATCTCCATAAGCATCAAATTCTTTCATAAGACCGCTTATATAATTAGGATTAGTAGTACGTAATTGAATCCATCTTTCAAACCAATCTTTTCTAGCAGAATGTACAGTAGTATTAGAATCAACTTGATTAACTAGTTTTTGAATCTTTCTAATATTCTCTTTAGTTTTATCATCAAGATTTGTACTATCAATATCAATTTCGCTAATAAGTTTATATTTATTCTTAAATGTATTAGCACTAAGAATAACATCTAAGAAACGATTTTGAAGTTGTTCATCTTTAAGAACTTTACCAATAACATCTTTATCGTTAATAGGTTTATCAATACCATTAATTTTAATAAAACGATTAATGTCGTTAAGAATATTATTAGCTTCAACATCTATATAATTAGCTATAACTGATAATGAAAATTCAGAATTATCAGAAAGACTACTACTATCAAGATAGTTAATTTCAGCATTATTTAGAGCATTAAGAACATTCTGGGCAGCAGGTTGTCCATGACGAACAGCTCTTGAAATAATTAAACTAGCATTTTTAGCAAATCTACCAATAGGAGTTTGGTCATCAACACTACTATATCTATCAGTATTGCTAGTAATTCTACCTATTTCATTTTCATTAATTTTAATAAATAGTCCAAGTTTATTATCTTCAATATTAGGATATTTAGCTTTATATTGTTTTAAATCATTATTTAAATTAATAGCAGTAGTTCCATTAATATTAAGATAAAATTTACCATTAATAGTATATATAGTATTATTCTCGAAAGGAGTATTCATAAAAGGTTGGAAATACTCATCAGTAATATATTTATTATACAATTCAGGAACTTCTTTATAACCTTTATTTACAGCTTCATTAATATTATCTTTAATGCCATCAATAAATTTATCTCGTTTTTCTTGTTGAGTAAGACCTTCATAAAGAAGAACAGCTAACGGTTTATGAATATTATTATTAGCTATAATACTTGGTTCAATATTATTATAAGTTTCAAATGATTCAAGTCTATCAATAGGATAATAAGCTAAAGTGCCATCATAAGTTCCTTTAATATATAAATTTCTATTAATTCTAATAATATTAACAGCATCTCCATTTCTTATTATTCCTATATTATCAAGATTTTCTTGACCATTAAAAGTAATAATACCATTATGTTTTAAATTATAATTAATTTTATTATTAGTAAGTCTTTTAAATGTATAACTAGGACAATTAAAACTATTATAATTTTTACGAATAAAACCAATTATATCTTCAACGTTATCTTTATCAACAAGACCATAATTATTAATACCTTTCATAGCTATATCTCCAATAGCTATTCCATTTTCACTCAATCCTCTAAGGGGAGTATTACTTATAAGTCTACTAATATTTCTAGTTCTAAATTTATGACCTTCAACAATAAAAGCATATTTAACTAAATCAAGAGCAGTGAGTTTAATAAGAGGATTAGGATGATTCCAAGCTCTATCAAACAATCTATGAGCTTCATCATTAGTAATATCACCTTGTATATAATTAATATATTGAATATTTACATTACGACGATTATTTCTTTCATCATTAGCAACTATTTCAATATGTGCAAATACACTTCCATCTTGACTAAAGTTACGTTTAATCCAATCAACTTTTTGAGCAGGAGTAAGTTTAGCAAATACATCAATTTCAGTTTGTGTAGGTTCAAATATATTTTTAACTACAACATCATCTGTTTTAATATTAACTAATGTACCACTAACTCGTCCAATTTCTAAAGCTCTAGATTGACCAGTACCATATTCTTTAATAAATTTAGGATGAACAAAATCACCATTAACAATAGTAACAGGTAAATTAAGATAAGAACTACCATTATTACCTACTTCTAGTTTATTAATAAGATAATCTTTATAGTCATTATATAACTTTTCAGTCATTATTCCACCTTTAGTCCATTCTGCTATTTTATATACATAATCAATAAATATAGGATTAGCAGTTTCAAATACTTGTTGAGTGGCTTTAACACTAAGAGCAGTACTCATTTGTAGAAAAGCGGCTAAACTAGGATAACTACTTCTAGATATATCTGATTTAATAAACGCATCTATACCACCACTAATATCAGGAAAGACACTCTCTAATAGCAAGGTTTGACCCCCCGTAGAGGATGGAGCATAAATATTACTATTTTCAATAACAGTTCTAGCATCTCTAAACACTTTATCACTAGCATAAAAACTTTGTTTAGCACCATATTTATCAGCACTAAGAATATTAAGATTATTACTTATATCCTGTCCGATTGAGTTTAACCGATTGAATTGTGCTAGAACATAAAGGTCAAATAAAGCCTGCTGAACCCCATTCATTTCTCCTCTAAGACGAGATTTATATGCGTCTGATGAAAATATAAGGTTGGGTGATAAAAATGCATCAGAAACGCTTAAATTGAATAATTTCTTGAAAGTTTCACCATAACTTTCATTAATAATATCAATTAGCTTTTTACGTCCAGCAAAATTAACTTTTTCACCAAAACCAAGATTATGAGCAACTTCTCTAATAGCTTCAGTAAGAGGATTTTTAGTGCCTTCTGCAAGAACACTATTAGTTTCTTTCCATTTACGAACTAGTATATCAATAGCAGGTTGCCACATAAATCCAATAGCAGTATCATAATTACTTCCAAAGTCAACAATGGTTTTAAAAGCATTAAACGTATAAGTATTTTCATTATGTATAGCTCCCTCTTTCATAACATCAAGAATATGAGCAGTAGTCTGAGAACTATAAGGATTAATCAAATAGCCATCAACATTCTTATCATCTTCAGACCAACCAAAATTCTTATGAGTAATACGAATATGTTTATTACCAATAGTTTCAACATTTTCTTTACCATATCTATTAACAGCTTCTTGCTCACTAATCACATCAGTAGTGTACATAACTTTAATACCTTCACTATGATTAGCTTTAGTAACATTACCAATACTCATAAAAGTATCTCGATTAACACTGATACCTTTAAGTTTAATACCAGATGTAGCAGCATCAAACCAATCAAGTTGAGTAAAGAAATCACTAGGAGCAACAGTTGTTTTATTAGCACCAACTATTTCTGCATAAGTTTCATTAGCTTCTTTAACATTTTCAAAGTTAGAAGTAGTAGTGTTTTCTTCAAATGCAGCAGGATTATTAAGTATATCAATAAATGATTGAATAATAGCATTAGTTCTAGCAGCTTGACTACTTGTATCCTCCACGGGGAGTTTTAAGTATGATTCGTAAGACTTAAGTCCACCGTCATTAGCAATTTTTTCAACAACTTTAAGATTACCACTATAACCTTCAAGAGTAGCATTAATAGCATCTTCGCTATTTTTTAAAGAAGCTCTAATATTACCTTGTTTATTATAAGTTTTACCAAGAATATTACGACTAGCTTTATCTACATTATCTTTAACATAATTAATATATCCTACTTCATCTTTAGTATATCTAGCATGAGTAATTTCAGTTGGAATACCTTTAACAAGATTAAATGTTTTAGACATACCATAAACACTATCTACGTCAAAGTCAGAACCAGTTTGAGTAACCCATTCATCGGGAACAACAACAGTACTACCATAAGCATCTGGAAGAAACTCTTTAACATACATAATACATATAGATTGTTTACCTTCAGTAGGAATACGATAACCAATCATAGTACGTAAGTTGTCAGGAACTTGTTCAATATTTAATCCTTTAAGTTTATTACTCCATCTAGGAAGTTTAATTTCAGTATAATAAACAGGAGTACCATTAACTTCTCCAATTTTCTTATATTGAAGTTTACTATCTGTTTGAGTTTGTTTATCAATTTTAAATCCAAAATCAGATAACTGAGCAGCATGCCAACCACTAATAAGTTGTCTAGTAATATTAGTATTAAAATAACTATTAGCAATACTTTCAAGCTTACTACTAATGTTAGATAAGAATAAAGGAAGATTATTAAATCCAGCACTATCTAAATCAAAAAATTCAAGAAGAGCTTTTTCAACTCCTTGTTGTTGAGCATTTTCTTTAAATCTATCAAAAAATACAAAACGATTAAGATTTCTAATAGTGCCATTAGAATTTAAATCAATATGACCATTATCATCCAATCCAATACCAAGTTCAGCACAAGTTTTTTCAAAACTATTTCTAATATTAGCTACATAATTATTAAATACTTTATTTTTAAGGTCATTAAGTTCAGGTTTATTAGGAAGATTATCAAGCATTTTCTTCATAATCTGAATAGCAGCTTTATTACTAGCATCAACCATATGCTGAGGAACTTCTTGTTGACGATAAAGATAATTATAACTAAACAATTCAGAATTATCAAATACATTATCATCAAATTCTTTAAGAGCTTTATCAGTTAAAACACCATCGTTATTCCAAAGTGTCATTCTATTATGTTGTGCAACTTTAACAGTTTCAACAGTATTAAGCTGATGAATACCTCTATTAGTCATTATATTATAAATTTTTTCAAGTTCTGTTCCTTTAATAAGTTTAGGAATAAGAACAAACTCTGCATTCTTTACTTGTCTAGGAACTTCAATACCAACAGTAGTATCATAATATAAATCATAATAGAAATTCTTTTGAATTTGAACTTTATTAGCAAATTTATTCCAATCAATTTTATCAATCGGAGTGTCATCTGTAAGACTCTTAATAAGTCCAGCATATTTATCTAACTCTCCAGCAGCAGTAATACGACGAATCCATTCTTCAAGAGTAATATAAGATTGAGCATCATTAGCATTAACTCCTCCTTTAAATGGTTCTAGTATTCGTTCTCTGTCTTTTTTATCAAGTCCAGCTTTTTTAAGTTGGTCATCAAGTCTATCAATAACAACTTTATCAGAAGATTTAAAAGTATTATAAATAGTAACACCTCTAAATTTATCTTGTAGAACTACTTTTTTACGTTTAACAACTCCATTAACTGTATAAGGAACAGTAACAGCATTACCATTAATTGTTACATCATATAAATTAGTAGCTATATCTAAATCATTTTTAGTAAAGTCTGTATTACCAAAAGGATTACCACTAGCTTGTACTTCTTTAATACGTTTTAGAATAGCTTGACCATTCTTATAAAAACTTTGGTCACCACCATACATATCGTACATACTATCTCTAACAAGATAATCATTAACTAGAAATTCAGCTAAAGATTCATTATTAATTCTATCATCAATAAATGTACCATATTTATTTTTAAGTTCTTTATAACCATTAGTTATATATTCATTTAACCAATCAGCAACAGCGTCTTCAAGAGCAATACGTTGTTCTCCATTAAGAACTACTTGATTATTAACATAGCTAAGCCCACGTGTAGACCCCCCGTAGAGGATGTCAATAGTCTTACCATACCCAATTAGTTCATTAAATGCTCCATTACTATTAGGAGTAATTTTACTAACTAAACGTTTAAAACTAAATACTCTACCAGCTAAAACTTTATGTCCATCTTTAGTAGTAAATACATTACCTTTTCCATCTTTATGGTATTGATTATAAAAATGTTCAGGTTTATTATTATAAGTATCACTAAATTCAAAATCTCCATTAGTTAAAATAGGATTACCATTAGCATTAGTCTTAAACATTACATTAACAGCTTGAGCCATATTAGTAAGTTCTTGAATAACTATATTATAATACTGTTTAAATAATGGATGTTCTTTATTTATAATTTTAGTTCCATCTTCTAGTTGACTACGTAATCCAGCAAGACTATATCTAGGAGCAGTAATAGTAAAGTTTTTAGGAGCATCGCTAGGTATTGGAAGTAAATAATTAGCAGTAGAAGTTTCAGAATTATTAATATCAGTCATAAATAATCCCATAGCAGTAATTAAATAATCACCATCACTCATACTACGATATAAATCATTACTGTTATTATCTAATTCACTAATACCATTAAGAAGAGAAGTTTTAAACATACTACGAGCATATTCAGTAAGTTTAGGAATTCCATTTCCAACTCTTCTAAATAGTCCATAATTAATTATATTACCATTAGTATCTCGATGTTCAAGAAGTAAATTACTATAATCATATTGATGACTAGCAAACTTTTGTCTAGCATAAGCTTCAGCCATAGCATTTTGTTCTTCAACAGTAGATTTGTCATCATTAATTATTTTAGCAATATTAGTAATAAAACTTCTATTAATAACATCAGAACTTAAATTACCTTCGGGATTACGAGAATTAAGTTCAACAGGAATATAAATAATATCTTTAAAAACATCAGCCATTTGATATATAATAGAAGTATCACCTCTATTAATAAAACTATCAGGCATTTTAGTTTTCTTATCTTTTTTAAGAGCTTCTACATATTTATTATAATTATCAACTGTACGATTAATAACATTAGCAAAGTTAATAAGATTATTAGCCATAGCAATACGTCCAATTTTAGCAATAGCTAAATTAAAACTAGCTTGATTAATATCTGGAAATATTTCTTTAAAAGCATCATATAAATAAAGATTAGCATGAGGAGTATTTTTATATCTATCATATATACGAAACTTTTCACGAGCAGCAGGAACACGATTAGTAATAATATTATTCTTAACATTATTATAAAAAGTATTCTGTAAAATAGTACGGGAATCAGTATTAGGATTAGTTACACGAGCACGAACATAACTATTACCATTAGAATCAGTTTGAATATAAGTTTCAATTTTAGATATAATAGGTTTATTAAAAACCATCATATATTTATTAGCAAATACTTTATTTTTGCTAAGTAAATCATGTAATTGAATCAAACATTCGCAATTTGGAATAGTTTCAGATATACGTTTAAGACTAGCTATAAAATTATCTATATTACTAGTATCAGCACTAGCATATAATATTTTAGATAAATAATTAGCATCGGCAAAAGTAACAACACCTAATTCATTATTAGTATCAAAAGGATAACTTCCATTATCAAGTTGAGAAGCAGCAGTAAGTTTAGGTAAACTTGCAAGATGATATTTAATAATTTCTTCTACGTGTTTATTAAAATCTTTAACTTCACCAATACTTAAATTCCAAAGTTGAGTCATTAAATCAATACCATCATCTATACTATTTTCATCACCTTCAGTAGAAGTTTCATCAAGATAACCGCCTAATTCTTCATAATCAGTAGTTTGATATAATTCATCTCTTTTAATAAGTTTAGCAACATTCTTATTATTAAAAAGAGCTTCATTAAATTCAGTATTAGTTAGAGAACGCAGTAATGCTCCATAATTAAAATCTTGAGCATTACCGTATTTACGAAGAAATGCTCCAAGACCATTAATTTTATTAGCAGGATTTGGATTATTAATAAAACTATTAAGTTCATTATTTCTAGTTTCATCACTTCCAGCTAATTTCTTAGCACGTTTAAGTCCAGCATTAATAACAGTTTCATTGGTACGTTTTTTAATTTCATTAAAATTTAATGGAGCACCATTATATAGAAAATTAAAACTAAGTTTATTCATAATATCAGCCATATAAGTAATAGCTGTATCTCTAGCTTTAATTGTACTAAACAAACCACGTTCTTCTTTTTCAGCAACAGAAGCTATATCATCCATATTACGAAGTTTAATAGCTCTAGCTTCAAGAAGAGCATTATAAGCTTGTCTTCCAGAAGTTTTAACATTAATACCTTTATCAGCTATAATCTTCTTAAAGATTGGGTCTTCAACCATAGCTATAAGACTATAATAATCTGCATTATTAGAACCATGTTCTTTAATAATAACATTATTAAGATTATTATATCCTACAAGTTTAATATTTCCACAACTCATAAGTTTATATTTAAGTTTAAATTCATTAATAGTAATACCTCTATGACTAATGTAAAGTAAAATTTAATTACATCGTCATAGAGGTGATTTTCTTTCGTTCTAAGCGACTTTTATCTCTGCTTGATTAATTCTACATACAGCTAAAACTGATGCGTCCCGTGTCAAGCAAAGTGGCAAATTCGGGCTGTTGGTCTATTGGTAAACGGCTAGTTAATTCCGCCATATTCACTATATTATCATCAACACTACTAAACATATTAAGTCCATCATTAAGATTATCATTATTATAATTATAATCTTGACTATTATCTTCATTAGGATTTTCAATTTGTTCTGTACTAATAGTTTCTTCGTCAAATTGAAAAGTTCCTTGAATAACATTTTGTTCAGTTTGTTTAGGCATTTTCTTAATAGCTTTATAAGCATCTCTAGCAGCAGCTAATAAACTATCTTCATTAATTTTAATACCTAACATATCAGCAATAACTTCAAGAAGTCTACTAAATAAAGTCTTACGTTTATTAGTTTTTCTATTATCATATTTTATTTCATTAAGAGCTGACATAAGAGCATTACTAGTAATACTTTCAACTAGAAATTCTTCAAGAGCTTCACTTGTATTAAAATTCTCAAATAAATAAGGTTTAAGTCTTTCTTTAGTAGAATTATCTTGAGTATCAAGCCAAAATTTAAATTTATCATATATAGGTTTAACTAAAGCAAGAGCTTGTTCAGTATTATATTTAGTATAAAGTTGTCTATGTAAACTTTCATGAAGTATAATATTAACAACTCGATAAACTCTTTGACCTGCAATAGCAGAACTACTAAGTTCAATTGTATCAGTATCACGATGATAAACAGCATTAACTTTATTACCGTTATTATCAGTAATACTATCTACAACTTGAATATTTTTAGGTAATATACCAATTTTTTGAAGAGCATCAATATAATCAATAGCAGTTTGGTCATTAGCAAAATACTTTTTAAGTCCACGAGTTAAATTCTTAGCTGTTATAGCAGACTCAAAAGCATTAAAATTAATGGCATTAAGAGTATCATCTAACATGAACTCTGATAGCTGTTCAGGTATTGCTCCATCCTCCACGGGGGGTCTACCTTCAAGCTCGTATGCAATATCAAGTTTAGAATGAATATCTATTTGCCAATTACCAGCAGTTTCATCAGTATTCGTATTAGCTAGTTTAGTTCGAACTAAACCATTACTAATAATAAAATCTTGATAACTATTATAACTATAAGTTTTATCATCAATATTTATAATAGTTTTACCATTTTCACGATAAATATATTTATTGGTTTTATTATCAGTTTTTGTACTATCATTAATAAAATCTTTACTAATAGCAAATTGAGCATAGTTAAACATTTCATCAATAACAGGACGAAGAGCATTATCTAGTTCATCAATAGTACCAGCATTAATTCCATAGCTTTTACCTATTTTAAAAGCACTATTAACAACATAAGTAGAATTAATAATAATATTACGTTTATAATTACCAGCATCAGAATTAATAGTAAAAGCATAATCTTTACCATTAAAATGTGCACCTTTAACATAGAAACCTATATTAGTAGGATTAATACTAATTTGAAGTCCAGTATTTCTATCACCATTAACAAGTTTATTATTTCCAAATATATCTCCAAGACTTTGTTTAAGTTCACCAAAGCTTATTTTTCCACTAATATAATCTCTACAAAGATTATTAACTTCATTCTTAATAGAATTAATAATACGTCGAGCATCACCTTTAAGTAGATTACTATTTAATGGAACTTGTTTACAAAAAGCATATAGAGAAGTACCATCACTACTTGGAATACTAATCACAGGCATGCCATTAGTAGTAAGATTTTCAATAATAGTAGGTTTACTTTCTCCATTAAGATATAATTGACCTTGTACAACTACACCAAGTTTGTTAATATTTTCATCATAACCAACTACTGTTTCTTGTACATCATTCCATTCACCATTAGTATCATCAATAGTATTAAGAACTCCATATTTAATATTAACAGCTTTAATCTTACCTTTAAAATCACCTTTAACTATTGTAATAGCTTGGTCATAACTATTAAGAAGATTATTAAACCAACGATTAATACTAGCTTCATGACTATTTTCATAAGGCTGATTAAATATGTATTTAGTAAGATTAACAAGATGTCCAGCTAAATCAAAACTTGCAACAGGAGTAGTAAAATCTCTAACTATATCAGGATATTTAGTTTCAAATTCTTTAAATAGATTAACAAGTTCTTCTTGTGTAACTTCTTCTTTAACAGCAAGTTCATATAAATGACCAATAAATTCTTCGTCAAATCTATCACCATCAAGAATACTAATTAAAGCGTCTTTAAGTGGAGAAATAACTTGGCCATTTTCAGCATGAATATTATATTTCCAACCTTGATTAACCATATCATAATTACCAAACTTATCAATATTTGGAACTCCTATATAACCAATAATTGTACCATTAGTAAGTATATTAATACGTCTAAGCTTACTATCATATTCAGTTTCTAGATAATCACCTTGTTTAATAGAAGTAAACGCTTTAACATTTTCATTCTCTACTATATACTTAAGATTAACATTATTAGTATGTTCAACTTGAAGTCTTTCAAGACGTTCTTTAGCAATACCATCTACATATTGAACAAATTGTCTAGCATTAAGTTTTTTAATAGTTGATTCATCAGTAGCACGATATTTACCTTGATTATTCGTACTGGCGTAAAGATAGTTTTTTATTTGATTAAACAAATAATTTTTAATAATTTTATTTCCTGTAATACTATCTATATATTCAACTAATTGACCAATACTAAGATATACTTTACCATTAACAATTTTACCTCTAGTATTACCTTCACTATCAACACTATTAGCAAAATCATCCATAATGGCTTCTATATTACGTTCATTACCTGTAATTGTAGCATAAGTAGCATTAAGTAATAAACGTCTTGTACTATCATCTTGAACAGAACTATATAAACTACCACCTGTAAGACCATCAATAATATTATTAACTATATCAGCAGCTTCTGTTTGTTCAAATCCAGCTTGACTAAGTTTATCAATAAAAGATTGTCTTGCATTAAGTAAATCACTACTAGTTGATTCATGCCCAAGAGAATCTTCTAAATCAGCAATACTTTCATAAACTAAATCGGTACCTATTTGACCGCGTTCAAATTCATCATCTGGAAGAACATTAGTAACTTCAGGTTTAGGAGTGCTAATAGGTTCTTGAGAAACTGGTTGCCCAGTTTGAGATTGAGGTTGTTCAGTATTAGTAGGTTCACTAGGAACCGCTCCGCTTCGCTCCGCTATACTCCCCGTAGAGGATGGAGATGAACTAGTATCATCTGTATCAGTTTCATTAACTTCATTAGTATCAGGATTAACAGGAGCAACTTCTTCCTCTTTAGGAGCATTATTAACATCGTTTTCAATTTCTGCAATTTCAGCTAATTGTTCTAATGTAGTTTTAAGATGTTCATTACCTTTAGAACTTAAATCAAGTGCAGCATAAGCATCTCTAATAACTTTATCTATATTAGGTTTATTACCATTATTAGCATCTTTAATAACAGAATTAACATAATCTTTTCCATATTGTTTATAAGCATTACGTAAATCGTCCATAGCTTTATTAACAATCTTTTTACGACTACTATCAAAGAAATTATTAAGATAAGTTATACGAGATTTAATATTATCATCAGATAAATTAAGTTGATTTTTATTAACTTCAACATTAATTTCAGCATTAACAACTTCTGCTAAATCTTTAAATACTTCATTATATTGTTTTTGAAGTTGAATAGCTGATTGAATATCATTTTTATTTTCAATATCAATAGGGATATAAAGTTTATTAATAGCATCTAGACGTTCATTTAATTGAGCAATACGTTCTTGTTTAACTGAATCATTAATTGCAGCATTATCTTGAATAGTTTTAATATCTCTTTGAATACTATCAAGAATATGTTGATATATACCATTTTTAGCAGAAGTAATATCAACATCTTCAATATGATTATTTGTAATATCTTGATTTAAAACATTATTAGCCCAATTAAGAAGATTATTATAATTTTCTTGACGATTACGAGCATGAACCATTTGAGTAGCTATAATACGACCAACTTCAAATCCACCACCAAGTCTATTAACTTTATTTAAAGTAGTATTATATTCATTTTTAAGATTATTAATTTCAGTTTTAAATCTATTAATAAGTTCAATACTTTCTTGTTGTTGTAATCCAAGTTTATTAGTAATACTATCATTAAATTCTTTACTATTAATAGAACTTTCAAGAAGTCCTAAATTACCAGCATTCATAGAATTAATAATAATATTATCCATATATTCTTTTTCAGCTATATTACGAAGTTCCTCTTCAGTACCAACTACAATATCAGGATTAACTTGATTACCATTTTCATCAACAGTAATTATAAATGGATTTTTACCATTAGCTATACTATTAAGTCTTTCTTGATATGCTTGAAAAGTAGCAGTACGACCAAGAATTTCATTTTCTCTTTGTTTTTCAGCAGAAGTCCAATCTTTATCAAGACGTTTATTGATAAATTCTCCAGCTTTATTCATAACACTACTAAAAGTGATACCACCAAGAGCACCCCAAAATGCTTGTTCCCATAACATTGGGTCTTGAAGATAATCTTTAATAGTTTGTTGAGGAATATCTTTATCAAATACTTTTTTACCATTATATAAACCATCTTGACTAGCTATATAATTAATAGCTTCTTCAACTCCTTCTGTCCATTCAGCTCTAACACCATGAAGAATATCATTCCCCACATCTTTTAATGTACTAGTAATAGCTTGTTTAGTAGTTTTATTACTTAAAGCATTAGTAATTGCAGCAGCATCATCAATATTACTATTAAATGCAGTATTTAAATTTCTAAGTCTAGAACTAGTTGTATTACCACTTAAAGCATTTTTCCATAAGTTTTTTAAACTATAAACTTGCCATATATCAAAAAGAACATTAGCCCAATCTTCTGCAAAAGTAATATCAGCACTATTTTTAGCAATATCTTTAGATACTTCTTCATCAGACATATCTCTATATTTAGGATTATTATTATAAAACTCTTCTCTTTGTTTATCATTCATATTAGCAAGTTGAGTTTTAGAATAATCTTCAATATCATTATAAGTTTGTCTAGCTTCTTGATAATTTTCAAGATAACGAGAAGGAATTCCAATAGCAGTAGCTTCTGCTATTCTACTAGTAATTGCTCTACTCTTTTGTGTCATGTTAATAGCATTAGCCATTTTATTAGCTAATTTATTAAACTTTATACCTTTACCTAATAAAGAAACACTTTTAGCAAGACCTGTACTAGGAACCATAAGAGTTAAAGAACTAGCTATACTAGGAGCATTACTAGCCCACCAAGCAAAATCTCCAATGTCAAATGCAGCATTAGGATTTTCTCGATATATAGCTAATCTTTCATTAATAGATTCTTTTAAAGATTCAAGTCCAGAACTTATTTCAGATTGATAATCATTAGGACTATCACTAATCATATTATAGAAAGCATCAGCTAAATCAGCAAAACCTATTGCAGTACCAACAGTAATTTCATTACCAATCTGTCCAATCATTCTTAATCCTTGTTCCCAATTACTTTGATTAACAGCACGTTCTTTATCAAGTTTTTCAGGGTCATCAACAGGATTAACATAAACATCATAAGGAGCATATTTATCTATATCATATTGGTTAAGATTATATGATTGCCCAGCAATACGACTAAATAAATGACCACGACCCTGGTCACTAATAGAAGTGCCAGGGTTGTAATCAACTAAAGTAGGAGGCTGTATAGCCCCCTTTTTAGTTTTAGGATTATATTCAGGATTAGGTGTTTTGTTACCACCTTGTAGAAACTTTAATACATCCATATTAATATAGATTATTAGTTAATTCATCATAGTAATATTGAATAACATAAGGATCTGTACTGCCACTAAGTTGAGCAAGTTTAGTAGCAACATTTTGTTGAATAGCTTTAACAGCATTTTCATCTACTGCCATACCAGCTTTAACGGCAGTTACAGTTTGTTCCCATTGAGATAAATTATCTACAATATCAACAGCATTTTCTTTACTTACTAAACCAATAGTTTGATTATTAGTAGAATTAATTAAATTAAAACCTTCACCATTAGGCACTAATTTAAATTTATCAATTCCAGTAAATGCAGCATTATTAGTAAGAGAAATAGGTCTATTAGCATTATAATAATTTTCTACTTTACCAGCAGCTTTCCAACTAGTATCTTGATTCCAAGATTGAATAATAGAACTATCAATGGCACCACTACCTACAAGTAAAGTAATAGGTTCTCTTTTAAGTTTACCTTCTGTATCGTAATAACCAGCAATATTGATTTGAACTCCAACATCACCAGTTTTTGGGTCACGAATAATA